>ENA-OZGA01000080-OZGA01000080.1-human-gut-metagenome-genome-assembly--contig:-NODE-80-length-55317-cov-8.772411_pt1 | contig 55317 bp, 75 predicted proteins | sample MGYA00245112_ERZ653649 | MGnify/ENA primary metagenome ERZ653649 (study PRJEB26926, sample SAMN06165071) | human gut metagenome | biome: ENVO:00009003; feature: ENVO:2100002; material: ENVO:00002003...
GAGATGCTCAGGAGTCTCGTGGGCTCGGAGATGTGTATAAGAGACAGACATAATCGGGTTCCACGTGCGAAAGTATGGATAAGTCATACTGTTCAATAAACTGTCGCACATCAGTATAGTACCGAATGTATATTCTTACGGTAGCGTTTCATCTAACCGTCTGTAGCCATTTCATTACAGTGGGGTTTCATCACTTACACGAATGAGTATAAGGAGAGGCTTACCTGCTGATCTCATTTAGTATCACCGAAGTGATAGGCACAAGATTCCCAGAACTTGCATTGAACACAAGTTGCGTATTCACGCCATATCGACCCTACACACAAATGGGCATGTAGTTTTATTTACTATCGTGTATTTCACGACAGGCACAGAACCTATCCTTGTCTTTGCCACAAGGCGTAAAACTGTACTGTCGGCACATCAAAACAATAACGAATTGATTGGTGGCAAACTAATATAATTAAGCCACACCGACTTTTTTAATGCCAGCAAATAATCCAGCTCCGAGCCCAATTGAACCAAGTGAACCTAATGCCGAGGTGAGTTTATTAACTTTGTCCAAAACCCAATCGAGAGAGTTAATTGCTCTAGTTACTCCGTCTGAGTTTGCAATATTCCCAATGGTGTCCGTCCAAGTATTGGACAGCCTGTTCATAGAGCCTTCCCATGAATTTGCCGTCTTTTCAGCTTCTTCAGTCATCGAGCCAGTACCATCTGCAAACTGACCAAGCATTTTTTCATAATCAGACCATCCGCGTAAGAGGGCATCTAACTGGGTGCTTCTAAGTTTTCCGCCCACCGAGTTCAGAAGATTAACCTTCTTAACATCCGTGTCGCTCAACTTGTTATACTCAGTAGAAAGTTCTTTTAAAACTACCATCGGGTCTCGCAGTTCTTGAACTCCATTTTTTGTTTCTTTAAGTTTTACATTAAGAGCATTACAAGCCTTTTCATATTTTGTAAGGCCTTCGGCATCAATGCCTTCTTCTTCATCCGATACTTGTCTGATGTTTAATAAAATTGCTCTAAATGCACGAGCTACTTCTGAGCCGCTTTGTTGAGTAGCCGCTCCCATCGTCGCAAGAGCAGCGGTCAATTCATCTGCCTCTACACCAAAGGACGCCGCCGTAGAACCAACAACCGAAAAGCCCTCTGAGAGTTCAGTCATATTGATTGCATTATGGTTGGTTATATAGTTAATACCATCCATAATTTCTGTCAAATCAGTCAGCGACCCGTTTAGCTTATATGCCTTGTCAGTTGCCACGATAAACTTATTCGCAACATCTTCAGTCATGTCGCCGGCACCTTGAGCTTTGACGGACAATTCTCCCATTGCCTCGGCATTTTGATAGCCTGCTCTCGACATCTCTTGAACACCTTTTAGATAGTCTGTTGCTTTTTTGCCGTATTTGGATGCCGTTTCAAAAGAGCTGTTTCCGATGTCAGCCAAATCAGACTCATTTAGCGTATCATTTGCCTTACTAATTTCGGTGAGAATGCTATCTAAATTCTTTAACTCGGTAACCGCCTCGCGAGTATTAGACACCATAAGCATAACAGCTGAACTTACAGACAACCACTGAGTAAAGGATTCGGCCGCTTGTGTTAGCTGATTCTTCAGCGATGTGCCAAGCCTATGCAAGCCGCGCATAGAGTTTTCAGTTTCCTTCAATTTACCGTTGATTTCATTCCAACGATTTAAATTCACTCCACCGTTAATCTCTTGGATAAACAACTCTAACTGCGTTCTTGCCTCATGCGTAATCTCTGTGTTCTTTGTTAAAAAGGTGTTAATCCGATTTATTAAAGAAACGGCTTTTGTATCAGATACAGGTTGGTTGAATTTATCATAAGCCAACTTTGCCTGTTCAACAGATACCTTAACTGCTTTAAACTCATTTTCAAGTTTGCCAGCTTGAGCCGCCAACTGATCTCCGGACATGGATTTCATCTGGTTGAATATGTTTTGCAGTTTTTCCGTGTGTTGCCTTGCGTTATCAGCCGAAACTCCATATCTTTCAAAATCCTGAATGAGTTTTTGAATACGATTTTGATACTCGCTGATTCCATGTCCATTGTCTATCTTAAATTGGATATTCTTCAGCGAAGCAGCAGCCCTCTCGGCATCTCTTGTAATCTGATTTATGGTTTTTAACAAAGCAGTATCAGATATTTTTATTTCGACGCCTGCAATCTTGCTCAATTCTCTTTCGAGTTCTGGCACGATTTGCTTGACGGTTTTTAACAACTCTGCTTTGTCTAAATCCGCGCTCAAATTAAGGTGATATTTGTCTAATACCTTTTGCACCTTCACAATATCGGACTTTCCTATACTATCAGTGTCCAATATTGCTTCAAGTAAAACCTTAAAATCATCCCCCATATATATATTCCCTCCTTATACACAAAAAACTTCCTATTCAGGAAGCAGGAAGAGGCGGCGTTACACTACACAACATGCACGCCGCACTTTTTTAAATTTTGTTTCATCAATCGGATAATGCCTTCTTTTCCACCGATAGAATCTATGGCATTATTCCAAACCTCTAAATTACCCTGTATAGTACCACCATGTGTTTCAGCATTAGCCCATTCCCAAACCATTTGGCCTGTTGCACCGCCAGAATAGGTATAATCAAGGTAAGCATCGTTTACCCCAACAGTACAAGAAAAGTTGCTTCCCGATTTTACGACCTCAGTTTTGATGATACTGTCTAGAAATTTGTAGGTTCTCAAATATTGATCCGGAACAGACCTCCCATTAAAAACAGGCTCATGATAATAGTTGCTAAGACTCTGCATAATAGCCTTACAAATCTCATTTTGTGTCAGCGCGAGAGCCTTTGCAACACGGATTTCAAAAACCTTTATCAAGTCCTTTTTGTTTTTAATAATTACACTTGCCATAAACTACATCAACCTAATTTAGGCACTTGTTTTACCGGAGTTTCTTTTGTTATCCTTATGAATAAGTTCCGCAAACTTAGATACAAATTCCTTTTGAATGTCTTCTTTGTTTTCCGACAATTCCTTAAACAATTGCTCCGCAGCCTGAATGAGGCCAAGCTTTAACTTAATAACCTTTGACTTATAAATCCACCATCTAATAATTGTAATCATAATAAAATTCTCCTTTGTTTTTTATTTTTCTATTTTACCAATGAACATAGGTTGAATAATTTGTTCATCGCCTTTTGCTATATTTTCAACACGCGTTTCAATGTCAATAACAGCATTTTCAACGTCTTTCAATCGCTCCAATGCACTGCCAACGGGAGGCGCATCCGGCACGGGCATCGCTCCATCGATAACGCTCCTTTCTTTTACCGTATAAGAGACGGGGTTAGTAGTCAGATAAAAATCCTTATCTTTATTCACCACGTTAATCCACATATTTATATTCCCGACAACTTCCGTGAAAATTTGATGCATCGGTAATGAGGCAACATAATAATCATCGGAGTATGCGCTTATATCTTTAATTTCCACCGCGTCACCGGTGCTTGGCGTTAGGAAACTGAACCAAACAGAGCATTCTCCAATGTCAACCCCATTTATGAGTTTTGGCAAATACATTTTAATTGTTTCTGCATTATTTTCGTCTTGGTATGTATTACCTGTCTTTGTAATCACTAACTCTTTATCTTCATACATTTTAAGAATCAACGACTTATCACCTCACTTCTTAAAAATTGGCACAAAAATAAGACACCGTCCCAAAGACGATGCCTCACCTATTTTTCAGTTAGAGTCCGAATCGGAAAAGTCTATTCTGTCCTTTATAGACGCTTCGCTAAACCTATCTTTTAGCAATGTGATGCTATCCATATCATGATCTTGCATGTGTTGTATAATCCCGGCTATATTATCATCTTCTTTTGTATTGAACAGAAAATTTGCAATGGCGAGTGGTATAGCAATTACTGACGTAACACATGATACAAATGCGGTTACGAAAATGGGGATCGATTGTAATATTTTTTCTTGATCCGTAAATGATAATAGTTTATTGATTGTCTTATACGCAAGTATAAGAACAACGATACAAGCTACTATAATCGCCCAAAAGAATAGCCATTTATGAAACTCCTTGACGCTATTTCTTATCTTTGTAATCTTTACATAGCTCCCTAGCAGGTTAGTATACTGCTTGTCTCTTTCAACAATCTCTCGTTCAAGGCTCTTCCCAGAATCCACATCAGACCCAAAGCCTAAAAAAGATTTTAGGAAGGATTTGTTGACCATTTTTGAAATACTTCTATAATTATCCAAAATTACGCCAGCCCCAATTCATCAATTCGCATCTTTGCCTTCGTAAGAGTTACAAAGAATAACCTCGATATAACACTCGCCTTATCGCATAGATTTTGCTCCTTTATACCGTCCATGTTTAATAAATCGCAAACTAATTGACGGGGCATCAAAAGGCACCTAGCAAAGTAATCTGCTTCTTGTTCTTCAGAGGTGTTCTTTTTGTCTGTATCTCTATGGGCGTACTGTGTATGATCGCTTTTATGCAATATAAAATGTGCAAATTCATGCGCGATGATAAATCTCTTCTTTAAATTGTAGACATACTCATCATCCGTTCCAAGATTACGATTAACGGATATTAGCCTATGCGTATCTGTTTCAGGAATATACGCATCATCGTTGATTAGCAAAATTCCCGTAGTGTTCCTTTCAAGAGATTGCGCACCAATTTTAAAGTCGTATTCCTTGGTTAAAAACTTTGTCAAATCAAAACCGGGTGCCTTTAATCCATTGTCGCCGATGATTCCATCAACAATGCTTTCAATCTCACGCTTTTTATCCTCGGTTAGCATATGTTTCTTACTCCTATGTTTAATTAAAATCATTTTTTGCTCCAATCATACACCACACGGGTAATTTTGTCAACACTTTGCCTCATTTTGTAACCATTTCTTTATTTTATTCCATTTCTGTCCCGGCCTATTCTTTATTTTTTAAAAGTATTCATTTTTACCTGAAAACATTTTTATATATGCCAATCCGGCACAAATGCTATCCGCTTCATCATCCGTTATGGTTATTCCGATGGTATCTTTTACATACTCAATGGACAGCTGCTTTAACTCGGCACGTTTCTTTTTTTCGGACTGCATTCCAAGCTGTCCTCGCCATTGGGATGGCTGTATTTCAAAATAGAAACAATCATTCAATATATGATAGGTGTAGACTGCGCCAATTACTTTAGATAGTTGCCTTACTGCCGTCATATTCCGACCAACATTCAACTTTTCAACGACAATAATATCCGGCTTGTAACTCTCCAACAATCGAATTACTGCCAGACACATGTCTTTAACTCTCTGATCTGAGTTGCCCTGATATTTTTTCTTCAGCGCGTTAGTGCTTAGATCGATAATGCCTGATCTCTTATACACAGCGTTCTCATAATAAGCCCATCCCGTACAACTCGTTGATGTGTCCAAACTAATCATTTTGCATTTTTTTGCTATATTCAACACCCCCACAAGACGAAGGAAGAGGATGTTTAAAAAAACACCCTCACCCATCGAGAATCTTTGCTAAATTCCGTCTTTTAGCCGATTTCTGTACTCATCATTTATGATTTCCATGCTGATATCCACTTCGCCGTTGGTTAAGCCATTTTCTTCTATAACCACCTCATACTTTGCATGGGTGGCAATGGCGTGCTTTAAACATTCTTTGCTAACCTTTTTCCCCTCGGATATTTTATCAGCAAGATTGATAATTTCCCAGCGATAATCAGATATCTCTTTATCAACAATAATAGACGTCAGTTTTTTGATAGAGTCCGTCAAGCTTTTTTGTTCTATATGAAGCTTATTCCGATCTCTTTCGCTTTCTGTGATATGTTTATCTAACTTGTTGCTAAAGTTTTCCTCATCTTTTGTATGCTTTTCTTGTAACTCAGCTAGATTCTTTGCCGTTGTTTTTAATAAATCGGCGTTTTCTTTCTTTTCGCGCACCGACTTGGTCTCAATACCAAATTTCTTCACAAACCATTCAAACAGTTCCGACAAGAACTTAAATGCAAGCATGGCGACAATAATAGCTGAAACAACAACGAACCAATTGTAGTTAGGTAAATTTTGTAAAATTTCCACACATATGTACCGACCCTTTCGCTAATCTTTTTTAGGGCTTGAATAGGTTAATGCGGCAGTACTATCATAAACTCCAGATGTTGTTGGGTCATTTAAAGCATTCCAAAAGGATGCAATAACCAATAAAAGAACATAGGGGTTAGTAAACGCACAAGTTATGACATCAAACAACGCCTTCCACGATGTCAAATCCTGTGCCGTAAGTCCCAGATATGCAAGAATAGGAGTAAAAATAGACAATACTAACTGCGCTATGAATACTGGGTTTTTAAAACGTACTTTCCAATTGATCATAATTATCCCTCCGACTTTCCGTTTGCCTTTTGATTATTCCACCGACCAATGTATTTTCGATGATCTTCTTTTGTAAACGCGAAGATCCATTTCTTTGTCTCTTTTGACACATCAATATCAACAGGAGATGCACCCCAAAGCTTATATTGTGCTGCTTGCAAAGCGTTGCCGTACCAAACCACATCCTCAGCCTCGTATAATCTTCCTGTCATTTCGCTTAAAACCTTTATTTTGAACACCCTTCCATTTAAAAGTAAAAAATGGGGGACAAAACTATAATCTGAATAGTATTATCCCCCATATATGAGTTTGTTTTACTACTATTCACAACACTTATTCTGTGTCTTTGTTTTCATTGGCAATATCCGTTTCAGAAATATCTCCGTCCAAGGCATCAGCGTTCTGAGCCTCGCCCTGATTTTTCTTAGGCTTTTCTACCTTTAAGATCTCCTTCAACACTTTCTTAACGTCATCTTTAAATTCTCTTGTGTCGGTTACGCCAATATCATTCAGCATTGCCTGGGCTTGCCGTTTTGACATAACACCACTCCGATATTGTTTAATGATGAGATACACTTGGTAATGTTCCGGAGTGTCGGTAATTCTACGCCAAGGAATAAAGGATTTCGTCTCGTCGCAAGCATCGCAAGCGTGATACCCCTTTCCGCAAATAACACACCAATGATTGATTTTTTCTGCCATATGCCCTCCGCGCGTAAGGGTGTCACATTATAGCAACACCCTTACATAAAATGAATTATCTTATTCAGCAACAAGTACGTTGAACAGGTTTTCCTCTTCGGAGCAATAATCCTTTATAAAATCGATTGCAAAAGAATGCTTGCCTCCGGTAGAAAGCATCGTTTCAATCGAAGACGGGTCAATCTTTCCCTTTTTAGCAACAACGCTTCCGGCATACTTCTTGTTGTCATTACACGGATCTTTGAAGATTGCGAAAATCTTAACACCAACCGTAGACGGGAACTTATCGGCGTCATTAGCAACCTTAACGGCATTCGTGGCTGCATACTCATACTCAACATAGATTTGACCCGTTACTCCGGTAGGAACCGTAATTTCTTTTCCAGAGATTGTAAATTCCGTAGCTGAAACAGTATCCGTTGCAAGAGTATATTTTGTAGCCAGATTCTTATTTTCCAACTTGTAAATATATTTGATATCATTAGACGGAGTGTTGGAAAGCGTCACCTTGCCGCCTGCAATGGTGAGAATTTCTTCACACGGCACATCAATCTCGGCGCTTTCACTAGCTACCTTCTTTGTAGTACCATACTGCTGTGCAAGCAAGTCCATGCTGAACAGAGAGTTTGTAGCCTCAAATCTGCCAGTTTTTGCGCGGAACAGCTTTGAAATAAGCTGACCTTGCGCATCTGTAACTTCTTCAGCCTCCGCCGCAGTCTGCAACGACGGATCTTCCAGAGCCGTCAAACGACCAATTACGGATCCATCTTCAAGATCAGTAAAAATAAGACTGCGAACTTTGTCAAAAATAAGTTCATTAACGTTAAAAGCCATAATTTTCCTCCTTTTTAAACAAATAAAAAAAAGACCTAATCAAGGTCTCCCATCCAATTCGTTTCTTCTTTATCTATTTTCTTCAAATCTATACCAAACCCGGAATAACCGCTCGACAGAAGAAGGTCTGCGTTCTTTATTTTCCCAAATCGAGCAACGCAATCCATAAAAGCGTATATGTTTAAATCAAGTACATATTTTCGATTCCCACCATTTGTCGAAACAACAGTTGACAACAACGGAAGTAAATATGATTTTGTTTTCTTACTTTTATTCATCTCGTATTCATCGCGGGCATCTTCAATGAGAATTTTTCTCGTTGTTTCATTGGCAGGAATTTCATCGTTTCTCTTCATCTTATGGATTTTTCTCAAAATATTCATGATACAAGAATAGACATATCGATCTATCTGCACAAAAGACCCATCTTCAAACTTTTGTATCATGACATGCTCATCGAGTTCTTTATTATACATTACAAGCATCTTTGAGAAATCTATCTTGTCGCCAAATAAGATCCTCGTTTCTTTTACACTAAAGCGCATCGCCAAAATCGAATAAAACAACTCAAAATCTTCAATTTTTGTGTAATCTATTCCCATATCGTCAAGCTGCCATTTTAAATCAGCCCCAACGGAACATAGAGTGTGAACCATGCTATAATACTTGTTGTCACCATATTCAATGATTTCGCGCACACTTGGTTGACGAATCGTGATAAAATCGTTAATTTTTACGTCATATCCGCAGTATATCTTAGAGGTATCATTATCCTCGTAATCACAAATAAGGCGCTTTTCTTCTGTCTCCGTTTCCATCAAAAATGACATTAAAGCGGCTAGGTTTTCATTGATTGCCTTTATTCCGGTTGCTATATTTTTCAAAGCCTTTGCTATCTTCGTCGGGAAGATAACAGAAATTTTATTCAAAAACCTTTTCAAACTATTCCCCTACTCACCACACATAGATTTGTTGAGATCTTTAAGTTCAAATATTAACTGTCGATACATAAAATCGGGAGAATAAGCCCCCTCAATGTTATGAACCAGATCCATTTTCCCGAATATATGCAGGTTGTATTGATCATTTTGATTTCCGCCGAAAGCATCTTTCCCATTAAATTTCTTATCAAGCAGTATCGAGATATAATCATTCCGATTCGCGGTAATCTTTGGAATGTTTTGAACTTTCATATGATCAACATGAGAATAAATCCATATTTCAAGTTTTGGCAAAACCCATGTGTTATTCCGATCGTATGTCTTAGGGATGTGAACCTGCACCGTAAGGAATGTTGTAACGTCATCTGTCGTTCCAGGTTTTTTGTTATACGAAAACACATTGTATTCTGTCAATTTATCTCTATCATCGACAGAAGAGATTTTGGGGCTATCAATTGCATAGTAAAACACATCGTCTTTTATAATCTCTTTAATAACCGATGATTTTAAACTTGCTACAATCTCGCTGTTTGCCACAAAAACACCCCCTAGAACACGCCAACGATGGAGATAACCATCTCGCTGATGGCCTCACCATCCTGACACACTTGCAGTTTCAACTTCTCTTGAACCATAGAATCATCCTCAACCAACAATGTGATTTTGTCACCATTTTCAGTCGAAACAAGCGCAACATCACCAATTATGTTCCAGTTATATGCATCTGTCCACTCAACGTCGGCACCGTTACCATCGGCCAAAAGAGCCGTATATGTACGTGAGAACCCAATTTTTAGAGTATCATTCCCCGATATCGTACAAGCGATAGAGGAAGGCTCGTCAATCGTCTCTCCGTCATTATCCGGAATGGAAGATGGGGAGTAGTCGCAAATCCAGACCTCATTCCCGTTAGGCATTAAAACTCTCTTGTCAGTGGTTTTATTAAACTCACTGAACGTCATTGTAATAACCATTGTGCCGCCACGGCTAAACGACAAATTGTTTTTCAGCATAACCTTGCGATTGGTTAGCTTGTAGATCTCAGGATGCTCCGCGTTATCAAAATCAATAGGAAACCGCATGTCTCTTACAAGTTTCCTTGTTTCATCATCAATGGGGAGCGTTAATCCATACTGATTATCACCAAGCGTAATCGTTTTGCCCTCTGTAACACCGGAAGAGTATTTTGTAAAATCTTCAGAATATGCCCAGCGCTCTACGATTTCGCCATCAGCATTTTGCCAACGAAGCGGAACAGTACATAGATACATCGTGCCGCGATTCCAGGTTTTATCATCAACATCCACAAGCGTTACAAGCCATTTTTGCCCATTCCAATCTACATAATCTCCAAGGTTTAACGGCTCTTCATGCACCGATTTGATTCTCTTTATGTGGGTGTTGTTATCGGTGTCTCTTATAATCATTAAATCTCTCTGCCGACCATTGATTAACACTGTTTCTGTATCAAATGTATCGTGAAAATGTTTCGCCATGCTCTGGTTGACTTTTACAAGATCCTTTTCTCTTTTGGATTTTGTACCGTAAGCATTTTGGATTTTCATGTAATATTCAACATCCATGCCTACACCTCATCTCCAAGAGACCAATCAATTGTCTGCCTTAGACAACTCGTTTTGCGATCACGGTTTTTATAGTTGTCTATCTTCAGTTCCACATCATCTGATAACTGTTTGATAAAATTCCTATAACTCGTCCTCTCATTTGCCGGAGAAAATATTGTTAAATCCGATGGCGAAAAGTTGATTTCCATTGCATGAAGCAAAACTTCATCGCGCCGCATGAATGTAAGATACATCATTTCTACCACAAGTTTGACTTCCTTGGGGTATAGTCTAAAGTTGATCTTCTCAAACTCATCATCATAATCGGAAAAGTCCACCTGAAGACCGCCAACACTTGACAATTCATCCAATACTTCCAGCAAATAGTTTTTGGCGCGTTGATGGGCGATGGTTATTGCTTCCGCTACATCTACATTGTGATATTTAAAAAATGTCTCATCCTTTTCAATGCGATCATAAAATTTTTGGAAAATGACATTAAAAGAGGTTGTATCCATATCCATAACGCACCTCCCTGTTTTATTTTGAACGTCTGTTTGTAGTAGACGCTCTCTGTTTTGTCGGCGCGGTCGGCTTAGCCTCATCCTTTTTATTTGCAAGCAACTCGGCCATCATCTTTTGCATTTCTTCAAGCTGTTTCTGCATTGCCGCATTTGCAGACTTTAAATCCTCAACTTCCTTGCTGTCAATCGGCGCAGCAATATCTTTCTTTTCCAGAACGATGGAAGAAGTGAGTTTCTTGTTTTGTAACTCTCGATATCTCGTATCAATAATCTGCGCGACACGAATCGAAATGTCGCACGTGTTTTCCATACGGAGTTTATGATACGCGGCGCGGACTCTTTCAAATGTAGAATCATCTTTGATGGCAATGATTTTATTTAATCCCTCAAAAGTAGGATGAATAATGATTTCTCGAATATCATTATTGGTTAAAATATTTTCCCAGTCGTTAATATGCAGTTCCTCATATACGTCTTTTTCTTTCTTTTTCTCAAAAAACAAAAGACCGTTGCGAAAAGCGTTGTAGTTATTTGCATACCGTATCTGTCCAAGGGTAAGAAAGATGATGGTCGGTGTTACACCATCCATTGACTTTTCAAAACAATAACTCTCGGTTGGGGACGTTCTGATTGAGACACTGTTTTCGTTGTAATTCAGCACCCCTATCTTTTCAGATTCATTGAGCAAAAATATTACCTCCAATACATGAGGAGGGGCGAATATTCTTCGCCCCTCGATTACTATTCAATAACTTGAACTACGCAGACATTACAATCTTAGCGCAATTCTCAATCTTAGTGATTGCAAAACCATATGTAAAGTCTTTCAGCATAAGGTGAACCTGTTCTGCCTGGTTATTCATATCCTGGTAGGTATGAATCTCACCCTTCATATCCAAAGCACCTACGCGGCCAGCGATACCGTAGATACGCTTATCCGGCAGAAGCAGATTGCCATTACCCTGGCGCTTTGCCCCCGAAATTCCGGCAACGGCAATACCGTCATAGGTTTTAACAAGTCCGTATCTGTTGAACTCATTCTTCATATCATTGCTCATGTACTGAGCAAAGCCCTCCATACGTCTGATTGCCTGTGCGTACTTGTTCAACGTTACGATAACAGAGTTGTCGCTTCTGTCGTTCAAATAGAGAGAAAGCTTGTCCATGTCGGTAAGAGTAGGAGCCGCACCAGATACGTCAATCTTAGCATCGCCGCCAACGATAGCCGCATCAACCTGCGACAAAACATCATAGAAGAGCGCATTCTGACAAGCTTCTTTCATAAAGACTGCCAGATTTGCGATGGCCTTAAAACCGTTCTTTCTCAAATCTACATACGATAGATCGGTTTCGACCTGCTTGTTTCTCCAAGTCGGCTTAATCACGGAAATGTCGATCCAACTTCTATCTACAACGCCTCCCTTTGCCGCATCATGAACAACCAGCGTGTTTTTGGGATCAACCGCATATTCAGCATCGTCAAATTCGCCGACACTGCCTCTCTCAAACATCATGTCCAGAAGCTCATCAGGGGCATTATAAACTTCCTCCTGAACAGTCTTCTTGATGTAGGCCGCAATCTGGCAGTCGGGATCCTTGCCTGCCTCGCCGATTTCTTTCGCCCACTCATTCGAGATTTCCGCAATATCCTTTTCCTCAGCGGTAAGCTCTCTTTTATATTCAACCTTTTCTGCAACGTCATAGAGAACATTATCTCTAGACATTAAGTCTTGCATTTCGCTTGTTAAAATACTCATTATACAAATCCTCCTTATTCCTATGAATTAGTTTTCGCCGCCGGTAGGAGCCGCATTTGCAGCCGCAGTATCAGAAACTTCAATCTGAATAAGTTTGTGGCCATTATCGTCAACAAAACCCTTGAATACGTAAGGAGACGATACGGTTGTATGAGTAGCCTTCACAGCCTTGCCATCCTTAAAGGAAACTCTTACCCCAAGAGCCGTTTCTGCGGTGAAATCAGTGGTAGAATACTGATCCGTGCCAAACTTCTCACCAGGCGCATACTTGTCCAGGGACACCATCTCATTTGCTGCAATGTTTACAAAATCCGGATCATAGTCGGACATATTACCCCTTGCCGCATTTGCGCCGGACGGCACTCTCTCTTTGTCTACAAAATAAATATCCGCAACGGTTTCAGCCGAAGTGATATTCGCATACTTATTTGTAGCGGAATCCTCTTTTACTACGGCCATACCCGTGACCATAGCTACTTTTGCCTTATGCATAGCATCAGGAGCCTTCGCTCCGTTGATAATAAAATCTCTTAACATTACATAGTCCTCCCTTTTAAAATAAGATCTTGCTCATAAAACTTCTGATATCAGTGTCGGGCTCGTCGCTTTCTAAACTTGCAATAGCGGTTTCTCCATCGCCCTCAGAAGTCTTAGAATTGATCGATTCCTTTTCAGCCTCTCTGTCAATTGAAGCGATAAATCTTTCTGCAATAAGGCTATTGAGCGCCGAAACATCTCTAGCCTCAATCAAATCCGCGATCTCTTTATCCGCAACCTCAGCCTCAGTAAACAAATTGCCCTTTAGCATTTTTGCTCTTAGGCTTTCTTTTTCGGCAGAAATCTCTTCTTCAATCTTCTTGCGCTCGGCAGTTTCAACCTGCTCCTTATACGGCTCCAAATCAGCAATTTGGTTTTTGAGTGCCTGGATACTCTCGCTTGCCTTGATGATTGCGCCATTCTTGATGTCGACCTCCGCCTTTACAGTTTCAATGTCTTTTTCAAGTTCTGCAATTTTCTTGTTGACTTCTGCAACAGAAACAGTAAGTTTTACTGCGATCGGGTCTGACAAAGTTACAGTATCGTCCTCTGTAACCTCATAAGTAAACTTGACATAATCAAGTTCCGATTCTCTGTCTTCAGTCTCGCACCAAACTTCCTTCTCATTCGGAAAGAAGAACGATGCCCAACACCACTTCTTTAACTTGTCCTTAGCGGCCTGCGCAATCTTCTTTCTCAAATCAAAATCCGTCAACTGTGCAAGACTAACTTCTTTTTGACCGCTATCAGTGACAGTCGTTTTGTTTTCATTTGCCAACTGCTTTTCCTCCTTATCATCTGAATTATTTTTTTCAAGTAAATCTTGCGAAAGAGCTTCCGCAATCATTAACTGGTTATCACTTGCCTGCGCCATACTTATGGCATTCGCATTTTCGCCATAGCTGGGGTAAGAATACTCAAACCCAAGTAAACAATTGGATAGAAATTCGTAATCCAGCATTTTTCTTATCCCATTTTCGTACAAATACTGATACGTGTTAGTTTCCCAGGAGCTAAAAAGTTTTCCCAAACTAAAAAGCCGCCGGACTGCGGCGACTACATTCTTATATCTTTTCCATATTCGGTATTTTGCAAATAGGCAAGGAAGATTCTTTGTTACTCCATTCACAACAACATCGTCATTTTCTATGTACACATCTGTGTGTGTGCCGATGCTTGACGTTTTAAACTCGACAGACCCATCCTTCTTTTTTACCATTTCATGAGAACCAAAAGTAGGCTCTCCGGCATTATTTACCCGGTAACGCCCTTGAACAGGCATATTTATAAGAGTTTTGGCCTTTTCCAGAGTTGTTTCATCGTAAGGCATCATATCTCCGTTGAGATTTGGCTCGTCATAATAGCAAATTCTACTCGTCAATTCGAGATATGTTTTATGCTCGGCAACATCCAAAACCTCGCCCACAATATTTGTGATTTCACTATCTTTGTCTTTGCTCGTTTTTCTCACCAACTTTCATATCGCCGACCAGAATGCCGTATTTTTCAAACATTTCTTGCGCCAACTCATATTGATCAAAGTTATCATCAATGAACTGACATTCATCAACATCATACATTTTCCCATCAGGCGTTCTTATTTTCATGATTTGGCCCTCGTCTGGTTGTAATTTTCATCGTATTCTTGCTTCTTCGGATCGTCAGACCCACTCGGTCTACCACTTTCACCATTTGTATCGCCGGAAGAGTTGTAGGAAGTAGGATGAATAGATAGGGTATCCTCATAACCAAGCTCTTTCTCTTGAATGCGCTTTTCAACTTCATCTTTTACATCGATATCAAAAATGCCATAAGCAGTCTGATAAGAACAGTTGAGTTTTGAATATAAAAACTCAGCCAAATCCTTTTTCATTTCAAATTCCAGCAGCTCTGCATCCAAAATGTGAGGAGTGGGGCAATACTCAACAGGAATGCCGTTTTCTTCCAAGATAAGACAGTACCACTGTTCCAATATTTTCTCTTCATTTTCCGCAATCTTATTTATAGTCTTCATAAGCTGCTTGATAGAGATGTTAGCCGTACTTACCGTCTGATTCCCATCCGTATTTAAAAACGAGATGCCTAAAGTTGAAGTCACGCGCGAGCGATAATCGTTCTTAGTTTCAACATCTGTCGATTCAACTTTGGGTTCTACATAGACAATCTTTTCAACAAAAGCAGGAGATGTATACAAGACAGTCGGATTTTTAAATGCTTTCATAAGGTTTTCATGAGCATATGCCATCTCATCAAGCGCCTTAATTTTGCCATCCGACCCCAGAAGTTCTTTTCTTAGAATTTGGTGTATGATCTTTTTTGCCTTTGCCTTCGCGTTGACTTTGTCCGTTTCATCCAGGGTGTCAAGCATAATGTTTGATTTTAAGGCCTTAAAAATAGGTGTAATCCCATATTTTCCGCCCATATTGCAAAATCTATTCACTCCGGTACGTTGTATATCCAGTTTTGCATAACGTTCTTTATTAACAAAGGCGTTATACACCTCTGGGGGATAGTTGTTCTTAATCTCTTCTGTCAGATTTCCAAAGAATAAAGGCTTATTTTTCTTTCCCCTAATAACAGTTTTCTGTAACCGATTTTGGAGTTCTCTGATATCGATTAAAACATATGGCTTGCCATTAAGACTGTAATCGCTTATAATAGCAACACCAAGAGGATACTGATCTACAACGTAATGCCCATTTTTAGATCTCAGGTATTTTATATAAGTACCCTTGGTATAGGTGCCAGGTATCGATGTCGCAAGATGATACTCAATATTCGTCTCCTTATGAAACTTTTTGATAAGATTTTCTGCCTTATCTTTAAGACCTTTTTTATACTTTTGAGGCAGCGCATCAAACGACAACCGTATACTGGTGTTGAGATTTGCCACGATGGACTCATATACCTTCCCGATGATATCATCCTCGTTGATAACTTGTCCGACATAGGAGTTGATTTTAAGGATTTTGTGCAAATCGTTTTGTGCGTTGAGCGCCAACCTTTTCAATTCATCCGTTGTCAAGGTTTCGTTTGTGCTGCTTCCCTCTTTAAGAAATGAAGAATACTGTCTATTGGATGGATCAAAGCTTTTCATTGCGTCCCTCATCCAGTTTATAGCCTGTTCCTCGGATGTAAGAACGGCAAAATCTTCGCCATCTAACTCCACATCGGAAGCAAACGTAACGCTAAAATCTTCTTTATTTTCGTTTTTGTTTTTTTCGTTTGGCAAATTATCACCGTCCTTTCTCAGAAATCTATGCTAGAAACGCAGGATGGAGCCGAATTGATATTGAAGCTTTCTTCTTGTGCTTCTTGGATAACTTGTCCCCTTCTCAATTCATAAAGTCTATGTGCCAGCATTATAAGCACGTAGAACCTATCGTCGTGCATCGTATTCTCTTTGTCTTTCGATAATGCATATGTCTTCGCTGTCTTTTCCGCATTTTCATATCTGTAAATTGATGTCGTTTCCGCCTTCATTAAATCGATGTTCCCAAGAGCAACTATTTCATCATCAGATAACTCATACTTTTCAACAATCTCTTCGTCAGAATCATCTTGTTTTTTTATGATTGATATAGACTCTTGCTTAAACTCGTAAGGGAATTTTATTACGCCCAAGTCCATTAATTCAATAAGTTCATCAACCATTCGCGTCCTATATTTTCTTGGACTGATGAGCCTTAATTTATTTACGGCATTAGGATATAGCTCTTTATACCCGACATATATATCATGATCTGCATCAATAAGTCCTCTGTGCTGCCTTCCATCATCTCCAACCCAATCGTTTAACAAACCATCTGCATACGTAGAAACGCCGGCACCTCCAGAGCCTTGGTCTATTAAAAGGCAATCTATATTTTGATAATCATTATGTCGACCATTATACAAAGCTAAATATTTTCGAATTTCTTTCAACTGCCTATTAGAGTCGAGCTTATAACCCTTTTTACTTGCTTTATCAAATAAATTTACGCAATTTACAATTTCTCCCATATATCCATAGTTAGGATCGTTGACTATATTCATAATCCCTAAAATGGAGTTATCTAATGTTCTTGCAGGATCTAGAGCAAAGCAAATATTAGTCTCAGGCTTATATGAAAGCTGCGGCAAATAAAAACATTCGTTTCTGCGAATGGTTCCCCATTTTATGATCTGGTTTTCACCACCATCCCTTGTCGGTTGATTATAATATTCCCTTAGCGCCTTCTCTCTATTTGCTTTCATAGCCGCATCCACTTTATCCTGAGTTAGCAAAGGGGTGTATGGCTTCCCTTCCATATACGTGTTTATTGCTGTGTCACATATCATATCAACAACGATATAATCTCTATCGCCAGCCAACATCTTTTTTGTAAAGTTTTTATAATGCTGATAGAATATTTTACTCATATCATCTTGTGAGGAAGCATAAATTAACTGCGTAGGACACTTTCTCTTTAGCGTGTCTGGGTTAAAATCTTTCTCTACGGATGTTTTAAATTCGGTATTCTGTGTAGCAAAAGCCTCACAGACAGCAATCAATTCATCAGAAGAAAACGCCGCCTCATCAAAAAACACCAAACTTGCGCGTCTACTTCTGTTGTTGTCCGGGTTGCCGTTCAAGGTGAATATTTCAGAACCATTATAAAACTCAACGTGAAACCCAGATTGGGCATGCCCAAATCCGGTCTTGTTATTTCCGGACTTCTTAGCTTCTTTCTCTGCAATATCTTTTAAAGAATCTATCGAAGCTGCCGTTTTGCCGATTCTTAAAACAATCTCTTCAATTTTAGAAAATGTTTCTTTGGATTGATCACCAACAGAACTGACAATATAAATTGCCTGATTTTCATAAAGGATAGCCTTCAGAAGCATAATTATTGCGCCAACGAATGACTTTCCATAGTTTCGGCAGCAGCACCATAGAACATGAGGTTTATTCCAACTTGCTTGCAATATGTATTTTTGGCTATCAATTAGTTTTATGCCAAGTAACTCTTCGCAAGCTATACATGGGTTGCGACGATAAAAGGCAATGCTTTCAGCATTGAGTTCACAAATACGCCTTTTCCTGTCAGACAGCAATCTTCGTTTTACCATTATTCACTACCTACCCTTACGCTTTCAAGTTCTCGTTTTAATTCATCAATGGTTATTGATAACTGCCTAACCTGTTCCTTTTTATCATCCAACTCCTTATATAAATCATTGATCAAATTTAATTGAGTTTCATAGATCTCCTTTTTATCGTTTTCATCAAACAAGCAATGATCTAAAATAGCCTTTTGAGATACAGAAATAGCCCATTGCGTACCTTCCCCTCTAAGTTGGTCATAGTAATCAGCTTCGGCTCTATCAAAATTTCTTTCTCTCAGATCTCTCATAAGATATGTGAGAGTTGATTTGCCAACATCCTTATTGGAACGATTTTTTACTGATATCTCATTTTCTTTTGCAATCTTGTCGTTACTGGTGACTAAATCCTTTTTTATCGCATTAAGGGTTTTGATGTCGTTTGCATCTGCCAATGGGTCAAGATTGGCTATTTTTTTGTCATAAACGTAGATCTGCTTATTGTTATTCACAATCTGTAAAATTTGAGAAAGCTTATATGCGTCTTCTATGTTGTCCTCATCTTCGAGATAGGGGAGCATTTGATTAAAAAGAAAACGACGATCTTCTTCTGGATAATCTTGAAATGGATCATACCCGATGGTTTCTATAACGTAATCTCTATTTTGTTTATCGACCTTAGACCACCGGACCTTAGCCTCAGCTTCTTCGGTGTATGGATTTTCATTTATATCAGCATATTTTTTGGCAATCCTTTCTTTTGCACTCTTTGGCTTGTTGTTATTTTGATGAATAAACCCATCTTTTTCTGAATCTTGATACGATTTCTCCCTATCTTGTCTCATAGCGATACACCTGAAATATATGGACAGAATTTCTTTGCCATAGAACTTAACCTTATCCGCATCGATATAAGAATGCTCTTTTACAAAACTCTGAACAGAACTTTCGATGAGATCTTTATAATAAGGTCTGTCTATAACTTTCAATATTTTGTTAAATTCCAAATCATTTATCGTGCCATCTTCGTTAAGAGATGCTTTCATCACACAATCCTTACATATCGGCACTCGCCCATCAGCGGAATGAATCGGATTTTTGCTTATGTAGAAGCTAGTTACTTTTTTCGTTTCGTGACAGAAGTTACATTTCTTTTCGCCCTTTTGTTGGTTAGCTGGTAACGGCTCATTGCCAGTCTTTGCCTTTTTTAATCTTGGCAAGTCGCCACATCCTTTCAGATATAATTTAAGCACTCGTCTCCGAAGAGGAGAGAGTGCTTTCTAAATATTTTACATATTTTGTATTTATGTTTTTTGCAATGCCTTTACAAGCAAAATAATCATCGTAACATCCATCATCTATTTTGTGTATAAAATCTATAAAATCATCTGGAGTTGAATCGTAGTACGAATATTCTTTGTGAAATAATTTATGTATTTCTTTACACAAGCAAGCACCGAAATATGTATGGTTATGCTTATTAATGACAGACTTCCGAATAGAAAGATATTCACTATCTGAATAAGCGGATATTTTATTCCTTCTGTTTAAACCCAATTCATTCAATGTCTCTTCGACAATGGAGTTAAAAGAAATTATATGGTGTATGTTCTGAAACCTGTTTCCGGTAATAATACATTTATAATCGCAAAATTTGGAAGAAATTTTCTTCCAATCAAGTATGTCTCTTCGTAATTGATTTATTAAATCGCTTGCGCCGCCATTCCAACGACCATTTCTTTCACCATATAAATGAGCACGACGTATGGGACGTTCATATTTTCGATTTAAAGCGTTTTGCCGTGCTATTTCTCGTTGCCGAGGATCTTCATATCTTTTCTTTTGAGCAATAGCGATGTGTTGTCTATGCTCCTCTGTAATTTTTCTACCTTTTTGGTTTGCACTGTTCTTGATGGCTCCCCGCTTACCTCCTCGTCTGATAGTTTCTTGGCTTTTGTGATTGAATTTATGCTTTGAAGAAATAGACTCTAGCGAACGAATTGTCCTTTTTGGGAAAAAATTTTTAACAATTTCTTCATTTGTATAGTCTTTGTAAATAGATTTTAATAGTTCCAAGTCAGATTCTTCCCATTTTTCATTTGTGTGATGACCAAATTCTAAAAAATTTTTATATTTAGGGTCGCATTCCCTACAAACATTTCTTAACTTGTCTTTGTAGGTTTTGTCATAAGGAAAGTGTAAACTATTATTCGGCAAATATCTGTTACATTTTTTACAACGTCTCTTACCATCGTAAAATATATCCACAATCTTTCACTCGCTTTCTTGCTCGCAAGTAGTAAAAATGGTAGGGTAGTGCAGCGAGCGTTTGCACGTAATTCGAGGCAGCTACCCCACGAACACCCTACTCATTATCAGCCCGACCATCTACGAGCGACGTAGAAAAATTCTCTTTGGTCGGATATTACATTATTTCACATAAAAACAACAAAAGAGCCGCAATAATAACGGCTCTTTATCAAAACGCCCGACAGTGACACCTATATCAGAGGTGTGTCAGGAGATGTTCAAATTTTAAAGAAATTTAAAAAAATGTCTTTTTTGGCGCCGATGACGTGACTCGAACACACAACCTGCTGATTACAAATCAGCTGCTCTACCAATTGAACTACACCGGCAAGAAGAGGGAAGAAGAGCCTCCCTCAGAATAAAAGAAAAAGAGCCATGGAAATGGCTCACAAAAAGTTGTCCAGATACTATTGATATCCGAAGACCTAAAACTTGCGCTTACCCATAAGATTAACCAAAAGAGTTCCTACTTCGTTATCCATCTCTGCCAATCGTGCGCGGAGCAGGTCTTCTATTTCACTAATCCCCTTGTCAATTTCTGCGCACTTTTTATCAAATTCCCCTTTCGTTACAGGATTCCCGTCAATGGAATAAGAAGATGCGCTCGTCAACTCGTTACTCCCATCATGATGAGTCAAACGACCGTCCTGGGCTTCATCGCACTCTTCATATTTGACAAAATGTAAGTCGGATTCACTACAAAGGGCGGTAATGCGAGAAGATGCTCCGTCGATCAGATATACAATGTCGGCACAAGGATCTACATACTTACCATCCAATTTCAGCGGCTCAACACCAACTTGAAGTTTGCCGTCGTCGTTCCACAATGACAAACAATATTCATCTTCATACCCATTCATTGACGGAGAAGATATGTCGATGCACCCGAAATCCACTTCAGAATAGTGCAGCACACTCAGAAGAGCATTTTTGATCTCGTTGAACTTACCAATTATTGCAACAAAAGCATCTTCATCATTTTCTATGTCTGTCAAAACAAGATCAATCAACTCATCTGCGCATGTGCAATACAAGTTTTTATTTTTGCTCAAGCTATTACCTCGATTCTTTGATATATTTTCATAATTGAATGTCATAGAGACATCTTAACCCATTTTCGTTTACAACAGAGACTGTTTGTTCCGGCTTATTTGTTTTCCTTATTGATGTTGCGTATTGATCCGCACCACACACACAACCCGATTCAATGACCTTTGCATCATAGATGGTTGTTAATCCGTTTGTGTGTCTATGACCAAGCAAAACGATATCAGGCTTAATTCCAAACATCATTGTAAAGTTCTGCACTACATTTGATGGAGAATCTTTATGCCCATGTGCCGAAAACACATTGTTTCCTCTAATTTTAAACATAGCAATTTCAGGATCAAGTTTATTTTCGCAAATACTGATATTTTTTATGTTTTGCAGTCTCGCAGACAAATAGAACGGAAGAAGGAGATCCATGTTTTCTCCATCTAATGAATCATCTTTTTTTGCAACAATACGGCTATGGTTTCCCGGCGTTGTATACATGTATACATGGTTGAAATTTTCCGCAAAGATTATTAGCATATCTGCAATAAGTTCAGAGATAAATTTAAACTGCTCCATTAGATTCATGTTGTTTTGTAGTCTCAAATTGTTATGGATAAGGCCAGATAGAATCTCGCCAATCACGATATAACAATCCTGGGCTTTATGCAGTTTTTGAATGCTTAACACTTCGCCTACGTATTTCTCAACACGCTCCTTTAAAACGTCCTCATTAAAGGTGTTTTTCCAATTCTGAATATGTATTCCCGTGTGAACATCAGAAAATTGGCACAACAAATCTGAGTCACTAGAATATGAAGTGGTATTAACCGTAATATCAAGCGGCGGAACGTCCTTACATATGATATCTCGCACCATCTGTAAAAAGGACTCCCTTCGCGCTTGCTCACGAAGCATCCGATTAAGTTCAACTCGTTGGTCTGACACTTTTATTTGTTCCTTTTTCAACTTCATGACTTCGTCAGAAGAAGGATTTTGCCCTTCGGCATTGGAAACATTACTGGGTTCTGCGACCCAGCCGGCATCCAAATATTCTTTTAAAAGCAGATATCCCTTTCTTACGGTACATACATTCTCCAAGAAGCCCTTATACTCAAAGCGAAAGTCTGTTATATCCTGCCATGTGATATCGGCATCCTTTCTTTTTCTTTTAAGTAATTCAAGTTGCTCTCTTAAAAACTCGTTTTTACCCACTGTCACACACCAACTCTCTTTGATTTAGAGGCCTTACCTCTGATTGTGTTAAGTGTGTCTGTATTTTTCTTGGTCTCCGTTAAGAAGAATTTCTTGTGTTTGGTATGTGTAGACGAAATACCGTAATCACCAAAAACTATTCCAATCTTGTGAAGCTTGTGTGCCTCACCTTTTGTTATAGGAATTATATTAATCACTCCATCGTTGCATATTTGCCAAACGGCATCGAGCTTTTCTTTCGAGTGAAACAGCCCTGAAAATTTCTCATAAGAAAAGAGAGCAACCTTAAAAAAGTTACTCTCCTCCAAGTAGTGGACGAATTTAAAGGCTGAAAGCCCTTGTTTTATGCGGATTCTACAAATTCTACCGTGCAGTTTTTGTGCATATTTAACAAATGAAGTTGCTTAAAAACCTGTTTTTGTCCATTTTGTATAGCATATTTAACATTTTTCTCGTGTATTTTTTCCCATTCCTGTAAAATAAAGATCTGTTATTGTTGGCTTCAAGTCCCAATGCCGTCTCAATAAGTCTGTTTATTGTTATGACATTGCCAATCTTTATTTTAGACAACCTTTCCAAGATTTCTTGCGACACATCCACCATAGAAAAATAGGCATTATCGGTTTTACTAGAACTGATAGCATAATGTTTGATGTATCCATCATATATTTCAACTAACTGTCTGATCTTACTCATTTGTCTACGGTTTCCATCACCGTACATCTTTATAAAGAAATCTCTCGTAGGTATCGCGTTTGTGTTTGATACGTTTTGTATTTTATCCAAACATGTTTCAAGCCAATTCATAGGACATTCCAAATCATAGTTGATGCGTCGATTTAGTTTGTGTCTGTTGGTACTTACGGTTTCGTATGGAATTTCTTTCCCGTCTTTTGTGTGCTTGATTTCCTTTGTAAATTTCATGAAGGCAGGAAAGTCACATTTGTATGTTTTTATTTTTCCGGTATCTGTTTCGGTCGTCTTCGTGAGTTGCATACACGGGAGCTTGCTAATCCTTTTAAGTTCAGCACTCCCATCTATCTCGTACTCCCTCTTGCACGAGTCGATTACGACCTGGGCTAGCGTTGATAATATGACAAAATTATCATAATACTGCTGTAGCAAATCGACATTAGGCTCATCTTGCGCCAACTCAGTCCAGTAATACGTCATTGCAAGCTGCGCGAGGTTGCTAGACCACCCAATATCCATCTGGGAACCGGAGAATTTGTTATCCATGTTGGAGTAGTCTGTCTTACTATTGTTATATGTGATTCCACTCTCCTTAAGATCATTTACAATTGTTGGGTATTCGGCATAGCAAATCTTTGCACATCGTACTATTTCCTTTTGATTTGTAACTAACATAAAATCTGAATCGACATATGTTATATCCTCGGCTCTTTATCCGAGGCTTCTCCGATTTTCAGCGGAGTGTCAGACCATATCTTCACCCTCGTTTAACGTTAGGCACTATTATCGCAAGTAATAGCGGACAAACTATATTTGCCGTGTTCAGCACTCGTGTCAGTATTATTGGTTTCCATCCTCAACTGTTGGTCGTTGAACCCACCAAGCTACTTTTACTGGATTCACTTGGCTTGGCTGCTGATTAGCGTATGTGTTTAGTTAAATTTGTATCTATACCCATAGCATGGGAGTCCTTTTTTGCCTCTTTGTTTTATGTGAGAGGCGATCTGTTGAATATCGTTTGAGCGTATTTCGGCGTTTTCCTTTAGCCATTCTGCGCATTGAGCCAAATAGCTAAACGATTTAACTTCATCACCATCCATAGTGCATACAGTTACAGGAACGCATCTGCCATTTTTTTCGCCGCTGTGAACACTATAATGCCCAAGTGCTACGCTATGTGCAACATTCTCTTCGTGCGTAACCCATTCAAGATTGTCTGCACAATTGTTCTTTCTATTGGTGTCTATATGGTTTATTTCCAATGGCTTTTTTGAATCAGGCTTTGTAATAAACGCATTGGCAACTAATGAGTGTACGGAGAACGTTTTATCTTTGCAATTGACACTTAATGTAACGGCGTTATACCCGTCCTTAGTTGTTTTAGGAACTTTTATCCGCTCTTTCTTGGTTCTATGGAACTCACCACTTGACTTGTAAGTCTTTCTGCTCAAACTTTTTACTCTGCCTAAGTTGCTGATTTGATAGTATCCCTCATACCCCTTGATATCTTTCCAGATTTCTTGCACGATATCACCTCCTTTGCTTTTTTTGTACTAAATGTCGCTAAACACACTCGGCTTTCCAGCAATTCACTGAATGTTTTTTGAACAAGGTTTCCCTTGAACCGACCCCGTTATATTGAGTCCATTCCATTCGCGCGGCTCTGCACATCCGTTTCAATGCAATTTACCGCCATTATGTTGTTACTAAAATCAAAATATCTCTCAAAATATTTGCTATACGTATTATGAAAGTAGCAGATGTTGTTGGGGCTGTTTTGCGGACTACGAAATCCAGCCAAATATTCGCCACTGCTAAAACGCGGTGTATAACATTGGATGCACCCTTTTTCTTTTTGAAGGGTCGGCTCATCGCTCCAATCGTCTCCGACCGCATACAAAAGCAAAGCGTATGGATTTCCAAACACCGTCAGATTGTCCCCTTCAACAAGAATCTTTCCTTTGCGTAGTTTATGCACATGGCCTGAAATGATTTTTCGTTTTTCTTCTCTAAACCACTTACTTTTTGCAAAATCATGATTATGATCATATAAATCGGCCATCATTGCATAATGGTTTACCTCATTGGCGTTCTTGCGTAAGAATTTCACAAATTCAAGATTATCAGACTTAAGTAACTCCACATAATCAATGCTATCTCTTGCGATTTCCATTACGTCACGTTCTGTGCATGGAAGTGTGTTTACCATCTGATAACTCAATTGCTGAAACCTTCCCAACTTACTTTCGTGATCTGTTTTAACTATACCCCACATACAACCGTCGGCGCGGATTCTATCACACCAATAATCGTAAGCAGCTTCCGGCGTGCCGCCCATAATATCAATAAATTTTTTAAACTTTATAGCGTTATCTGTGGTTATCATTTTGATGTCTTTAAGATAGTGCCAGTTACCAAACATGTCCTGAACCTGATGTGTTTGGTAGTCATATCCATTTTCGTTGCACCAATCTTTAAAAAATCTTTGTAAATACCCTTTGACACAACAATTTTTAAACATATGATTGCGAAAAAGACACATTCCATTTATATAATCCGGCAACTTTAAATATCTTGGTTCACATTCAATAATCCCCATGCCATCCCAAATCGTGTTCTTAACCTTTGTTTGTTCTCTCACAACAACACATTTTTTTCGGGTGGTGCCGTCATTACCGATGTATTCTTCAGCCCTTACAACATCAGCGACAGTTTGAAAGAATGAATCTTGATCTTTTAGTATCAGAATATCTTCCACAGGAATATGTATCATACCAATGATGGTACTTGTAGTAAGAGGAGCATAAGCCGACATCTCAACAATCTTCGCGTTGTCCTTACTCATTTTTTCTCCAAGTCCCATTGTGAGCCAATCATACGCCTTCTTGTATAGCTTGCTGTTGATAAATATAACCTGTCCAAGCTTTGCTTTTGCTGATGTGCGGAACAACATCTCATAGTGAATCGTCTGCTGCTTTCTTATTGTCCCGTCTTTGTTTTTGGTTTTATAAGTGATATCAACACCGTCATTATAAAACTTGTCCCGTATCTCGCCGCGTTTCTTTGCTGAATAGAACTCTTTTCGCGCCTTAACCTTCTCGATAGCATTTTCTATTCTGGTGCGAGAATCCTCGCTTAAGTCACCATGAAGTAGCTTTGTTAATCTTTTAAATTCTTCATCATAAGAGCGACTACCAAAATCAAAATCAAGACACACAATATCCCTGGTGCTTTCATCCTTTGAAAAGTCACAATCTTTTTTTCGCTTATACACATTTAAGCCATTTCGTTTCAAAAAATAGCTGAACAAGCTATTATTCAACATAGCATCCGTATAAGTAAAATAATCTCTCGTTCCGAGATTCACATCATATAGCATTCCTGCGCTTATGTTTTTTATCTTAATTCCATATTGACTTATGTAGATCATCCTTTCTTTTTTTGCATTAAACAATCACAAAATTTATCAACGGTATATAAGGGTATATAATTTGATACCCTTCACCCATAATTAAATGGTTTATGATTATTTAGCTATATTTCCGATACAAATAAGCTACGATTTACTGTTTCGCTTATGTAAATTTCTCAATCTGTCAGCCGCAGCTTGTCTTTGTTCATCCGACATCGTTCTTGAGACAACAGATCTCCTGATGCTGATAAGTCTCTTTGGAAATCGATACGTTTTTCCGTGTTCCGTCTCCGCCACTACCACAAAAAGGTCAGGTGACTTAGCGACCAGCTTATCCATTTTTGTTATCCACGTGCGGTCACTGCAATATGCGATTGCAAAATCTTCATCTCTATTTGCGTTAATGTGCAATTCTTGCTCATCTATTGACAATGCCATTGTTATCTACCTCCCGTACATTGCAAGTATCTGTTGATATCAAGTGCCGTATATCCAACGCGAAACGGATTGGGGTGATTTGTAAAAAAGTCGGCCTCGCTGATTGTACAGTTCATGCGCTTCGACCTCTCGCGAATCCCCTTATAATCCACATACGCACCTTTGTTTTCTGCTTTCTGTTTCATTTTTTAAATAAACTCATCTCCTTTTTTCTTTTGAGCTGGCGCTCTACTTATTTATTCTCTGCATTTTTCACTTCATTTTCGAGTTTGGGGCTGTTATCCTCAATCCACTGCTTCAAAAGATTCCTCATTCTAGCACTGGGAATGTATATCCATATCTCTTCACCGTTACGGATAGCAGATCTCCAAATAAACTGAAGCATTTCCGACAATGCATATCCGTCCTCATCAACCTCTACACCATAGCGGAGGAAGAAGTTTCTGATAACAGGATTCATATATCGATTCATAAGATATGCAACACAATTTCGGTTACCGTATTCATTTGTAGCTCTCATGTTACACGCGAGGAAGCCCTTTGTGTAACCTTTGCCCTGCACACACTTCCTATAGCCCTTAAACGTTGTCCATATAGTCTGCGACGATTTGCATCCACATATATTTTTAAAGAAATTGGATGTATTGTTTTTCAATTGCGTCATTAGTGGATTGCTTCTGTTTTTCGAGTACCACGCTTTTGAAAGGTCTGTCCTTCTATTACCAATACGGTTAAGCCTTTCTTTTTCGCATATATGGATCAGTTTCCGATAATCGACGATAGGTTCTTTCTTTCTTTTTTGGCTCAGGCAATATTCCCCATCAATTTTGCTCACGCCCATAAAATCGTAATTCAAGCCGAGCATGTCAAAGTAATATTTTTGGATTTGATTATCAAACATATAAGTTAAGATATAGCATTCTTTAAATGCCTCAAATATCTTGTAAGGAAACACCCATAGAGGATATTGCTTATCTCCGTACAAAGCCAGGCTGTGCATTTGGCAGTCTATTTTGTATGGATTCTGCGTTCCATCATATGAATCATCGATCCAGTCTACAAAACCAGTAGCTTCATTAAACCTGGCGGAACTCTTTAGTAAACAATCTAGATCTGACTTGGTAACACCCTCACATCTGGCCTTGGCATTAGCTTTGAGATACGGGCGTATAACATCTGCGACCTCGTCCAGTACAAGAACATAGTTGTTGTTGTGTATAAGATCAATAACTTCATCATCAAAATAATGGAATAGTGCGTGCGTAGTCGCTATGTTGCACCCACTACCCAAAAGCATTTTTAATCCTCTAAGCTTGCTGTAATTAAAATCTTCGTTCTTTATTGGCTCTTTAAATTCCTTCCCCGGACACGCGCATCTGACTCTCTTAACCTCACTCAGATATGGAGTTACAAATAAGAACTTGGTACCATCATCTGATTTGTTTATCATATTGATAACACCACTGCTCTTCCCATCTCCCATCTTTTCATCCACTACACGAATCATCTTTTAACCTCCTTAAAATAGTTTCCTCTTACTTATTCTCTGTCGTTTCTGTATTATTTGTGAAAAATCATAGGTTTTCCATATTTTGGGTTTCGTTGCCGCTCATAGCTTCTTGCTCAAGCGCCACTGGGCTTAATTGTTACCTTTACACTATCGATTACTTAGTATTGTTTTTTTATTATATATACAGAGTTCTTTTTAAAGAAAATAGGTCTTGAAACCCAATAGAATCAATGGGTTCAGAATGGCTTAGTGCTTTTAGCATCAAAAATGAAGTGCTAAAGTGGTAACGGGGAATTTTACATATTTTTTCTTACTCAATGAGCGACTAATCTTTAGTAAAGCAACAACCATTTATCTTATTCTCGATGTTTCTTACCTTCATTTTGCAAATCGGAAGATGTTTGCCTCTACACATCATTTGTTAAAAAAACCAACACTTCGATGCTATTACACTGCTAAAGGCTGAGTTTACTGATTATAATGTGCCTTCATCCAATCCAAGGGATAGAAAAATTAAATATTTTTTCATCCAATACCAATACATTTATCATTCTTCGATCTATATCATTACAAACTAACGTTTTTATGGGATTTAACACATGTTTTATCATTAAATATTCTTCATATTCAAACTTTTAACCAATAAAAAAAAAGAGCCGTAGTTGGCTCTATATGGGTATTTTATCGAATACACATACGAATATTTTTACCTATTTTGTATGTATTGGCATGAGATGTTATTATCTATTATTATTGGTATTATCATTATTCAATTTTTAACTTTACATGTGAATAGAACAGATAGGCCGAAAATCCAGTAAAAACGTTACTTTAAAAGTGTAAATATACCCCCTATATGTGTTGCACTTTGGGAGGAAGTTCAAATAATGACATCAAGGAAAGAAAAACACATTATCAAGAAAGAACAATTTACAAAAAAAATGACATCGACAACAAAGTTCGATATACGAAAGGTTAAATTTAACTACCGATCGGTAGGTAACAATAACAACTAATAGCATAACAATTTTAACAACAAATAGTAGTGATATAACAATAATAATAACAACACAATAAAACAGACAAAGAAATGACATATCAAAATAACATAACATAATATAAACCAAATCCAATAAATATCAATCTAACGAAAGAAAGGAGCAGACAGGCATATATGATATACCGGTAACAAAGGAACACGAAGCGTAGCTTGAAGCAATGTCGATGATTGAAAATGAAACAAAACAGAATAAGCAGCTATTATATATGATTATACAGGAATATCAACAAACAAGCTCTTGTTTTCGGCTGTTTTCTCTTTAATCCTTTAAATTTGAAAATATTTAAAATATTTTATATACAATATATTGTGGTATATACTGGTTTGTGGCAATGTGTGACACAATATCTGGTGTGGTTTGATAAATGCGAATAATCAAGTTTGCGTATATTGGCGAAAGGTGGTATAATAAGCATGTAAGGTTGAGAGATACAAAAAGATATTTCAAGACATTACAAAAAAAGAGCCGTAAACGTCCAGACCCTGAGAAAGTTTGACGAATACGGCACACAGATGTTTGACAAGTAAATATATATCTACTTTATCAACGCTACTAGATTATAGCATTTAAAGTCTAGAATGTCAAGTATTGATTTTGATTTTTAGCTATGATAAAATGAAAGCACCAAATATATTTATATGTGAGGTGTAAAAAGTGGGTGATAATATGGGGATGACTGATAAACAGTTTAATAGTTATGTGAGATTGATACTAACGGCACTAAAAGAAGTTGTTAAACTCTTAAAATCAGGCAGCCAAGAAGAGGCGACAGCAAAACTAAAAGAACTAACCGACAACTTGCAGCAGACCATAGAGGATTAACAAAAAATAAAAGAATAGTATCTAGATAGAGTAGATGTATGTTACTTGCATATCTACTCTATTTTTTTATGAGTAAAAGCACAATATTTTACAAAGTGGAGGTTATAACAATGTCAACGTATTATCAATATCAAGATGTAAAGGTTATGATTGCGCATAAACTGATGAGCGTGGAGGGTTGGACGGTTTATGGGTATCATGAAGACAGATCCGACAGTATGACAGACTATTACGATCCGGCAAGCTGGGACGGCATAGCAGAGAAGAGCGGCTATATTTTATGCGTTGATGTTTGCAGATCTTCTGAGCGTGAAGAAATAAAGAAATACACAACACCAAATGCGATAGATCATTCTATCAGTGAAAAGATTGCTAAACTTGAAGAAATGACGGTTAAACGAGGAGCAACAGCAGCAGAGGAGGCAACCGCAAAAAAGCGCATTGAGGTATTACGGGCAAAGCTGACAGAACAAGAAGAACAAGCAAAGAAATACATTGTTACTGGTTATATTCCGGGACATATGGCGAACCCTCCGCGCATGAATTGGCACATAGAAAAAGACGGCGTAATCATTGCAAAGGGTAACGGCATCTTAAAATATGCAGCAGTAGACCAATATTACAGATATGGGCATTATGGCGAGGCAATGCGGAAGTTTAGAGAGAATCCCAAAAAGTGGCATGATGATATTGTCGCCGATATGGTGATGCGTCAAGATTACGACACAGAGGAAAGATGCCGCCAAGCTGCAAAATATCGCTATGACAACATGGCAAAGGATGCTAAACTTGTAGAACAATTTGAAAATTTCGTAAATAAAATTGATGTTACTTGTGGCGGTGTGATCGGAGAGGGTGAACAAACAACCTATAAAAAAATCACCGTTACAGAGTATAAAAAAGAAACAAAAGCAGTAGAGACGGCGGCTGGAGAGGTCACAGAGGGGCAATGCTTTATTGTGAAATCTGGGGCTTTTAATCAAGGGATTTGCAAAGGCTATGTATACAGAATCCGCGCAGATCAGCACCCAAACGGCACAACCTATTACACGGCTTATAAATTAAACGGAAAATTAACCAAAGAATGCCACGGAATGGCAACAGCCGCAAATAGCTGGTTTATAGGTGAAAAAGATGGAATTTCATACAATAAGTTTATGAAGTGGATAAATGATGGGGCTTTGGGCTGGTGCGAACTTAAAGAGGTAAAAACGCCTTATGAGGTCGAAAAGGTTGTTAGAGACACAACCAAGACAAAGACAACCGCAACGGATGCAAGCGCAACGGGCGCGGAATTTAACGCCGACAATTACACATTTGAAATATCGGAAGATATCGACACGCGCGACAACACCAAAATATATCTTGTAAAGGTTGCCGAAAGGCTGAGCAAAGATGAATATTTACAATTGAATAAATATATCAGGTCTTTAGGCGGTTGTTATTCAAAATTTAAGCATGCATTTTTGTTTAGAGTAGACCCAACAGAAAAAATAAAGGGCAGTTATGACGAAAAGAACAGCAAGAATATAGGGAATAAGAACACAGAGGGGATAAAACGAACGGAGACAAAACCAGAAATCTGCTACACGATATCGGAAGATGAGCACACAAAAACACATCAAAAAATATGGATTGTAAAGCCTGAAGAGCGGCTAAGCAAGAAAGATTTTGAAAAGATGCGGCAACGTTTGGCAACATTGAACGGGTTTTATAGCAGCTGTAAAGGCGGTTTTATATTCCAATATGACCCAACAGAGCAACTAAAAACGGGATAATAGGAAATAGAAATTTATTGATCGGAGGAACTAAAAATGTTATATAGCAACAATGCGGATTTTTACCCAACACCGGCGCATCTGGTGCAAAAAATGCTTGATAAAGTGGATTTTAAAGCCGTTGAAGCGGTATTAGAACCATCAGCCGGCAAGGGTAATATAGTCGAGATAGTCAAGCAAAAAGAGGGCGGATATCGCAATTATAAATTTGATATTGATGCAATAGAAAAAGATGCCAACTTGCGTCATATTCTGAGCGGGAAAGAGATACGCGTTGTACATGATGATTTTTTGACATATGAGACGATGAAAAAGTATGATTTAATCATTATGAATCCTCCCTTTTTTAACGGCTGCAAACATATTTTAAAGGCTTTAGAGATGCAAGAGAGAAACGGCGGACAAGTTGTTTGTTTGCTGAACGCTGAAACAATAAAAAATCCATTCAGCAATGAACGGATAGCGCTAAAAAATAAACTGGAAGAATACGATGCGTCTATTGACTTTTTAGAAGATGAATTTATAGATGCGGAACGGAAAACAGGGGTTGAAATTGCTTTAGTCTATGTTAACATCCCAAACAAAATAAGGGATTCCTTTATTATTGATGAGCTGAAAAGGGGCGAGAAATACGCAGAAACAGCAGATGAGGATGTAACAGATCTTGCAGAATGGGATTATTTAAAACGCATTGTTAAGCAGTATCAGATGGAAGTAGAGGCCGGTATAAAACTGATTGAGGAATACAAGGCTATGCAGCCGTATATTATGAGGGATTTTGAAAGAGAAGATGAAAGCGGCGTGTCATACAATAGATGTATTCTTTCTTTAAAAGTTGAGTCGGCAAAAAAATTGTCAATAAACAGCTTTGTTAGAGAGGTGCGCGGCAAGTATTGGAGGGCGCTATTTAACAATCCTGAATTTGTCGGACTTTTAACAGGGAATCTTCAAGATGATTTACACAACATGATTAGCGAGTTAAAAGATTATGACTTTTCAATGTTTAACATTATGACATTAAAAGTACAAATGTCAAATGAACTTGTAAAAGGCGTAGAGGACACCATTTTAAATTTGTTTGAAGAACTCGGAAACAAGTATCACTACTATGACGAAACGTCAAAAAATATCCATTATTACAACGGATGGAAAACAAATAAGGCCTGGAAGATCAACAAAAAGGTTATTATTCCGTTAACCGGCTACGGATATTTCGGTGATAGGTACGAGCCGACACGTTATAAAACTTTGGAGAAACTGCAAGATATAGAAAAATGCTTTAACTACCTTGACGGCGGCTTAACTGACGCGGTAGACCTCAAACAGTCTTTAGAGTTTGCAGAACAGTATGGGGAAACAAAAAACATACAACTAAAGTATTTTACAGTTACTTTTTATAAAAAAGGAACGTGCCATATCGTTTTTAATAATGATGAACTGCTACACAAGTTTAACATATTTGGGAGCCAGAAAAAGGGTTGGTTGCCTCCATCGTATGGGAAAAAGAAGTATAAGGATATGACACAAGAAGAAAAAACGGTCGTCAATGAGTTTGACGGAAATGAGACAGAATACAACAAAGTAATGCAGAATACAGAGTATTATTTATTTGATAGCGGTTCTGTTTTAATGCTGGAAGATAAGGCGGTGTAAGTATGTTAACAATCATATATAACAATGTACGGCTTAAAGTTAATCTTAAAAAGCTATTCAAAAGCATCTTTACTTTTGCGCTGATGATGTTTTTACTGAGTTGTGTCGTTGATTTTATGAGATTTCCAGATAAGTATATAACTACATGGAAGTATCAGCTGCAAAATGAGATTTCACAAGGCAGAACGGAATCAATAGATTATTACAAAGCAAATTACACAGATAAAGGCGTTTGCTTGTTTGGGGAAGATTAAGGAGGGTTTGAAGTTGGATATTTTAGATGCCGTAAACAAACACGTCAAGATTGGAAAAACTTCAATAACAGTAAAGGACAATAATACAAGAAAAACTTGTGGAGTTGTACAGGGTATTCGGAAATTTAAAGATTTGCGAGTGTGCGATCAAATGGAACATTTTAAAAATTTGCGCCGCGCTAATATTTGGGGATGCGGTGTCGATGGCGTGATGGATGCGATTATTGTTACAGGGGATTGCCTTTGTTATCTGCATAACCTCAAACCAATAGAGACATACGATAAATATTTTAAAGACCAAGCAATGTTTTCTTCAGAAAGGGAAATGTATGAGAGACGTCTTTTGATAGCAGAAAACATGAAGCAATTTGCGACAGTAATACCTTGTTATATTGACTAGTGGACTACCACACGCCATAAAGGCATGTGGATACGCAACATGATAGCATATAAAAAGTGAAAGGAGTATGTTTTATGAATATGGAAAAAGTGTTAGATAGAGTCAAAAGAGATATAAAAGAGCTTGCAAAGATGTATAGCACAGATGAAAGTAAAATTATATGGCGCGGGTTCAATAGGTATATTGTCATAACAAAATCTGGAGAAGAAATACAAGTATAGGAGGAACAAATGATGATGGTTAAATGTACTAATTGTATGAAAGAATTTGATGAGTGCGAGGTTGTGTATGATGGCGATGATGATATGGAATATTGCCCCATGTGCGGAGAGTGCGGTTGTCTTATGGACTTGACGGAGGTACAAAATGACGATTGAAGGATTGTTTAGAGCGCTTGGGGACGAATTGTCTCCGGCACAATGGAAAAACATAGTATGCACAACCAAAATATCAACGGCGATTGCGTTGGATCGCATTAGTCGGAAGATGACAGAGGGGGAATTCGCTAAGCTGCTTGGAGTGCCAAAAAGAAGGGTTATTGAATATGAAAGTGGCGATTACGATTTTGCGGTCAAGGAGTTATGCGAAATTTCTACAAAGCTAGGAATCGAGTTTGATATTGTGTTTGAGAATATGGAGGTTAAAAGCGATGTTAACAAGGAATGATACCTGTACTATAAAAGACCCTCTTCAGAAGTTGGAAATATTGGCAAATGAAACAATGCTAAACGCTTTACAACAAGCGGAAAATGCACATATGGCTTTTGAAGAAAATAATCAAGAAGATTATCAAACATATGTTGCTAATGTATGGTATTTGTTAGGAAAACACCGCGCGTACATGGGGATGATCGAGAAACAAAATTTTAGTTTGTGGATGCATATGAACAAAAGAGACGCAACGAATATTACCAAAATTAAAACCAAAATTCAATTGGGTGATAAGTATGGAAAATAAACAATCAACGATAAAGGAATGCGCTAAATCTTTAATGTTGTATAGGGGTGATTTTCGACATGAACGAGATTGGCAGGCTTTATGCAAAGCTTTGGATATAAATTTAGATACGAAAGAAATCAACTTAAAATGTATTGTTTGTACCGCTAAAAATTATAACAGAAAGAGATTTGACGTTAATTATATCACATCTATACTGGAAGAATTTAATTACAAATATGAAGTCGTATCAGGTGATATGATTAGAGTGTTTTTAAAAGATGGTGTAAGTTATACTTGTATAGAAAACTGCGACGATTATAGAGAAGATTATTATGCTATTGCCGGAAGAGTACAGAATTTAAGAAAGTGGGTGGAATTATAATGAACATCAGTGAAAAACCAACATTGGAAGAATTAAACGCGATTATGGAACGAACCGGCTATCTTTACCTCAGAGGTACGGCAATTCAGCAGCTGCCGGATAATCTTACAGTTGGCGGCTGGCTTGACCTCGAAGGTACGGCAATTCGGGACATTTCTATGGTAAAGCGCTTGAAAGACGGTGATTGTCGCCCGGGCGAGTGGATTTATGCAGACGGAATCTTAACGCACATAAAACGGGAAAAACAGGTTCATACCGAGGATGGCGATTTCACTTTTTACATCGGCAAGTTTCCGAGTCGTAACGTAGTGTATGACGGTACATTCTATGCCCATGCCGCTACGCTGCGCGAGGGCGTGCAGGATATTCTTTTCAAGCGTGCCAAAGACCGCGGCGCAGAGGTGTACAAACAATACAGCCTCAATGACCGCATCGATACCAAAGACGCCATCGTGATGTACCGAATCATCACAGGAGCTTGCAGACAGGGAACACAGCAGTTTATCGATTCGCTCCCCGATGGGCTAAAGGAAAGCTATACCATCCGTGAAATTATGGAAATGACAAAAGGCCAGTATGGCGGTGATGCGTTTCGGGAATTTTTTTGAGGAATAAACGGAGGTAATGATGAATAATACACATATGATTGCAGAAATAAACGGCTATTATCAAGCGTATGATCTTGCCGGAGTACTGGTTGCGTGTGGTAAAACGTGGGACGATTGCTATAATAGTTTGGTGAGAATTCTTGTCGAAGAGGCAAAAAACCAAAATAGCGCCTGAAAGTATTTACAAGAAATTTCTGGTATGGTATACTAAAGAAAATGTGTACATTCTTGTGGACTTGCATAAAATAAAGTAGAGAAATTAAAGGAGGATTTTGTTATGGGATTATGGATTGCACTTATTGTTTTTATTGGAATACCTTGGCTTATAAGCAAGGTAAAGGAGAGTAGTTTTGATAATTATATGCCGCCGCCAGGACAAGAGGTTGATCATGGAAAAATGAGCCGTGATTTAGCCAGAGGAGTGAGCCAAAGAGAAGTCATGAACAAAACGATGCGCGGTGAATATAACGTGCCAAGAAAATAAAATAGCGGCAAAGGGGCAAGTGGTGATGGCTATTTGCCCTTATTCACAGCAAATTTATTGGAATATCGGCGTAGGTGAAGAGGGAAAATAAAATGTTAACACGGGAACAGAATATATTTTTAGCTAAAAAATCGTTTGTAGAGTTGGTATACAATACTGCATATATAGAGGGATGCAACGTTACTTTTCCGCAAACACAAACGATCATAGATGGTGCTGTGGTTAATGGGGTGACAGTGGATGATATTCAAACTGTTCTTAATCTACGGGATGCATGGAAATATTGCATCAACTCAATCGATGCGCCGCTAACTTTGAAATATGCTTGTAAAATCAATGAGCTTGTTTCGAGGAACGAGAGTTTACAATGGGGAAAATTACGGAGCGGAAAAGTTTTTGTAGGAGAGTTTGAACCTTCTATTCCAGTAGAAAACGAGGTTCTGCAAGAAATTCAAAGAATAAATTCTATGTCTGATAACGTGGAAAAGGCATTGGAGTATTTCGCGTATGCCTGTAAGCAGCAGTTGTTTTGGGACGGAAACAAGCGGACATCTACAATAGTCGCAAGTAAAATACTCATAGGGTCGGGTAATGGCGTTCTGACTATTGGAAAGGACAATGCAGAAGAGTTTAACATAACTTTGAACAACTGGTATTTAAAAGGAGAGCTAAAGCCGTTGAAAGATTGTTTGAGGAAGTGCATTAGGACTTTAGAAGTATAAACGAAAAGGGCGGATATTCGTATTGTGTATCTGCCCTATATTTTTAAAATTAAAAAGTCTAACATGATCTAACGGATTTTTCACGTAAAAGTACGAGAATTTACGAAAACGCACGTAGGATTATTGACGATTACCAAAAAACTGAGGAATTCAATAAAATTTCGGCTACCCATGTTGTTGCAATGTTACATTTGTGTTACAAATGCGAATAAGTATTGACACGCTACAAGTGTTGTAGTATTATTGTAGTGTAGAAAGGAGGAGGAGATGAATAATAAAGCATTGAATATCAAAATCCCAGAACAATTATACGATCAGTTAAAACAGGAGGCGGAGAAAAAATGTATATCTTTGGCCGCTATTGTTAGGTTGATTTGTTCAGAGTATTTTGATAAGAAATAAAAAGAGTGACTTGATGTGTCCGCTAAAACCCACAAGCCACTCAGGGAAAGATTGTTGTATAACAAATCTTACATCGTTATAATAACACATTCTTCTCAAAAAATCAATAGTGTACTCATTTTTGTAGAGAATAATACAGTAGGTGGATTTCCATCTAGCGAAAATGAAAAGGAGAGAATGTATATGAATGAAATTAAAGTTTTTGAAAATGAAGAATTTGGTAAGGTTAGAACTGTAAGCATCAATAACGAGGCGTGGTTTGTAGGTAAAGATGTAGCTGAAATTTTAGGGTATAGCAATACTAGAAAAGCGATAGCAGACCACGTTGATGATGAAGATAAAAAAGATGGGGTAACGATTCGTGACGCCATCGGAAGAAATCAAAGCGCGGTAGCAATCAATGAATCTGGTCTTTATAGCCTTATATTGTCAAGTAAACTTCCAAACGCAAAGAAGTTTAAACATTGGGTAACATCTGAAGTATTGCCACAGATTCGTAAAACTGGCGGATATGTCGCAAACGATGATATGTTTTTACAGAATTACCTTCCTTTTGCTGATGAACAGACAAAGCTATTCTTTAAGGCTACACTAACAACAATGAAACGGCTAAATGATAAGATAGAACAAGATGCGCCAAAAGTGGAATTATACGATAGACTTATGGATGCAGATGGATATGTTAGCTTCAACGTAGCAGCGAAGGAATTAGGCATGGGACGTAATACCTTGATGGGGTTACTAAGAGACAAGGGTATCTTATTTAAAGACGGAAATTCCGTGATCGCATATCAAAGATATTGTAATAGCGGATATTTTGTTGTAAAGCATTTTGTTAATCAGTACGGCAGACACTGCGGAACGACCAAGGTAACGCCAAAAGGTTTGGAATGGCTGTATAGCCTCTTAAAAGAGGAAAACGCGCTGGCGGTGGCAAAATGATGTATACCAAATTACATAGGATTGCATTACCGTATATCAAAAACACTGCTGATATCCCAGGCAATGCTTTTATACTGGCATCGGAACTTGGAATCTTCTATGAAACGATGGATCAATATAATGGTAAAAATAAAGGTGACGTACCGGCGTTTCTTGAACTTCAACCAAATGGAAGTAAGACAATCTATTTCAAGACCAACACAAGATACTGCAATTTTTACGTATTTCATGAAATTGCACATTGCATACTGAACCATTCATCGGACGGAGATGAGGAAGAGGCTGATGCAAATATGTTGGCTTGCATCTTACTCGCACCGGAAGAAAATCTTCCTACCTATCTAAAAACTGCACGTGATCTGAGTTGCCTTTGCAGTATTCCAATTGATAGAGCGGAAGAGTATTGGCAAGAAATATACACCAATGTGAGACATGACTACATATCGGATATTGCAGATGCGTACCTTGCAGACATACATACGGCGGTCAGTAGGTTATTAAACAGTGTTCAAGTATTATTGGATGAGAAAAAATCAGAAACAAGGAGGTTTTAGTCGGGAATGATATAAGTGAAGGCAAGGCAAACGGCACTCAAAATTGAGTGCCGCAGAACCTATTGTCGCATATCTTTTTCTATGAAAAAGTTTTTACGCCAATCTTTGTGTGAACCTTTTTATACGTTTTTGAAGTATTGCAAAGCTTACAAGTAATCTTGTATACGCAAAGCAATAGTTCTTTGAGAAGCTTGTACGCGATAAATGCGATAATGATGAAACATATGGCAAATATCGCTAATGCGGCTACTCCGTATAAGGTATCACACATAACGATATAGTAAATTACTTTTGCCATAGTACCACCTTTTTAAAATCATCAATGATTTTTATCATACCGCTTCATATTTGACGTGTGGAAAGCCAAATATAAAGCGGTACTGTGGCTAGTAATTCACTGCGTTAATGTTCAAAAAAATGCAATATCTTTTTGCCGGAAGGGGGTTTTAGCGTGGCGAGAATTGTTGAAAGATTAAGGAATCAATTGTTAGAAGAAGTGTTTACGGAAAATGAGATTGATAATATAATGGCAGCAGAGCATTACTATCCGATTGAATCAGACGAAATAACAGAAGAGGGAATCTTAAAATATTCCAATGGAAAGTCTGAAATGTGGATCAGATATATCCATGCTTATGGCGAATATCTTGTTTCGGGCATCACTAACAAGACAAAAAAGAGCGGAAGCACAAGAACGAGGCATCTCACACCGGAAGAAATTAAGCGTTTTATGGATTATTTCCGTGATAATAAGAAATATGATGAATTTATGATTTTTATTATGGAACTGTTTTTGGCGCGACGCATCGGAGATACCCTATCTCTGGAATGGGGACATTTTTTCTATGAAAACGGAAGTAAGAAGAAACAAATAAACGACCTTCTGGAACATAAAACAGAGAAAATCGCTAAACTGCATATCCCCGATGTTGTGTGGAAGTATATCGATTGGTATTGCAGAGTAAAAAAAATAAATCCATTGGAACACTACGAAGAGGATATTTTTACGCATGAGGCGAAGAATGGCGTTCTAAAATACAATGCGTCAAAGGATGAATATCAACCTGAATACAAAAAGGCCATAAAAAAACAGGAAAAAAGTTTTTGGTATCAGTTTAATCTCGCAGCCCAAAAATTAGGTATTGAGGGTGTCAGCACGCATAGTATACGGAAATCCTTTGGGTATATCGCGCATATGCTTAACCAATATGACCCTGATTGCCTGGATGTTCTTCAGTCAATTTACGTACATGACAGTAAAGAGACTACTAAAATATATATTGATGTAATTGACGATAAGGCAAAGGGTATGTTCAACGGTGTTGCAAATTATGTAAATGATCTGGATAATGGCGAAACGCCGTGTATACAGAATACTCCTGTTATCGCCTTAAAAACCAATGATTTGAGGGATATTTTGCTGAAGGCATACAACATTGGCATGAAAAATCATTCGGTAGCAGACCCGGAAATTCATATGGATATAATGAATCAACTGATTGCGGAGGTAGAACAGAAGAGAGTGTAATATTGAATGGGGCTATCTTATGATAGCCTCTTTTTGTTGACTTGATGGCTAAAAAAGGATATACTAGACGTATCCTTTGGAGAATAATACATATGTAGATGATTTTTCAAAGGAGAGTCTGATATGGGAGTATGGAGTACGCCTTGGACGGAGTCAAAATATTCTAAGAATCAAATAAACAAAGCCGGAAAGAAAATCTGTAAAGGCGATGCATCGGATACAGAATTGCGAGATGCTTATAAAATTGTTGGAAATTGGCGTGCCGCGCATGCTTACCCATTGTATGTCATCACAAGAAAATTAAGAAGTCTATGCGGAAACAGAGCAATGGTCGTTCACAGATTAAAGCGTATGGATTCTATTGTTGGAAAATTAAAGAGATTTCAGCAAATGAGCTTGTTTGGAATGCAAGATTTAGGTGGTTGCCGTGTTATAGCACCAACGATTTCCGATGTTTATACAATTGCAAACAGATATGAAAATTCAAGAATAAGACATACGCGATATAAGGAAAATGATTATCTTCAATCGCCAAAACCCGATGGCTACCGTTGTTTACATCGGGTTTATGAGTACAAAAGCGATGACCCTACCAGCAAATATAACAAGATGAAAATAGAGATCCAGTTCAGGACGAAACTCCAACATGCCTGGGCGACCGCTGTTGAGGTGATGAGCCTTTACACCAATTCGAATTTAAAGTCTGGTGTTGGTGAAGAGCAATATTTTAGATTTTTTGCGCTAATATCATCTCTGTTTGCAATCAAAGAAGAGCTGCCCGTTGTTCCAAACACTTCTGAAGATGTCGGCACGCTGCTTAAAGAAATTGCCGATTTGGATAAAAAGTATAGGTTCATACAGAAATTGTATCACGTATCAACGGCAATCTATGCGCAAAATTTAATTGAATCAAAAGAAAACTATGACTATTTCTTAATGAGCTTGGACATAAATACAAATATGCTTAAAATTTATGGGTACTCGACATTCCATTTAAATGATGCAATTGAGCAGTACAACAAACTGGAATTACTGGCTAATACAAACAACGTCCTTGCATCAGCAAAATCAATGGAGGAACTTAGAGAAGCATATCCAAATTATTTTGGTGATGTAGGCGAGTTTATGGCAGAAGTAGGAAAATTTTTCAATGATAATTAGGCCAACTAGCATAACCCACCAATTTAGTAGGTTATCTCAATTGCTTTCTATGCAAATTTTGCAAGGCTGATATCCGTTATTGATAGCCTCGACAACATCATATTCGATAAGATTGGATTTGTCTTTTACATATTGGCATGTTGGCAAGTGATACTTTGTGCCGGAAAGGGTGACATAAACCGTAAGATGCTCATCGTCCACAATTCCCTCTTGCGCTGACGAGAGAGCAGGTGGATTTTGCGGTGTATTAACCTTGTTATCGTTTGTGCTATGAAAAGACAGGGTTAATATTACACTACATAGGGCTAATAAGGACAGAGACGAAAGGATAACGGGTGTTAAAAACTTTCTCTTTGGCTTTATTTCCTTCCAGTACATTTCAGCTTTATCAATTGGCAACTGACAGACGGTGCTGAGATCGCGTGCCGTCTTTATCGTTGATGGAAAATTCTCTTCTGGCGCGGCTAAGATACATGCCAGCATATCTGCATCCATTTCATTTTGTGGACAATCATCCTCATGTCCCAATAAATAATGTGCAATTTCATGGAATATGTAAAAGTTCCAATATTTTGTCTTAGAATTGAAATACACCGTTTTGTTGCCGCTGGAATCAATGTACAAAAATGCGGGCGTATTGTATAAGGGACTTATAGAACCCTCAAAATCGCTGGCACACTGCATTTCTGTTTTATAAGGTATATGTAGCTGCATGAGCAGCAGAAAGCTGTTTGATGGAAGATTATCGTCCTTTCTGATATGATTATGCGCTATCTTTTTTAATTCAGAGAATGTCATCTTAAATTTCACCGTCTTTTATTTGTTTATGCAGTAATCCGTGCATATATATTAAAACTTTTTCTTTATCTTTGATACTGAGGTCATTCCATAATTTTTTATACAATGGTGTTCCGAAGTCGGAAAATAACTCGCTCTGAAAGAAGCCGGATAAAGAAATCTGAAACGCTCCACAGATTTTTGATAAAGTGTGAAATGACGGCACGTGATCGTTGTTGAGCATGCTGGAAACCGTGGAAGTTTGAATCCCGGATTCTTTTGCAAGTTTATATTTGCTCCAATTTCTTTCGTTGCATAATTCTATAATTCTTTGATTGATATTGTTGTCGTCCATTTACTACCCCTCTTAACACTTTTTATCACATTATAAGATAGTATGTAGATAATCAGACAATAATATTATAATCCTTGCTTGTAAAATATGTAAGGTGTAAAGTTTCGTCATATTTAGTGTCAAATTTCGTAATAATTTGTTGAATTTTTTGTTTTTGAGTGATATAATAAAAAATAAGGTTTATCACTTTCACCCACAGAGAATAATATAGGTGGGGGTGATAACCATGTTAAAAAATTTTAAAATGAGGGCGAAACTAATGAAAAATAATCAATTAAATGTTGTCCACGACAATGACTTGGAATCGTTACTACGATCAATTGGTGCCTATGATGCAGTTGTCAAGGGCGAAAAGCAATGTTTGTTTTGTGGGAATACGATTACTTTCGACAATATTTCATCGATAGTTCCACACGAAGGAGCAGTTGAATTTACCTGTGATAGCCCGGAGTGCCAGGCGCGGCTTGTTGGATTGAGGTGATTTGCAAATGGAATTGTTGATAGGTTTTTTAGAACAGAAATCTATTTCTATCGGGGTTATTGTTGCTGTCATTGTAGCTGCCATTGTAAACGTCGAAAAATTACTGATTATAAAGGGTGAAATATATGGCTTGTTTTCAAAAGTCTCAACTAAGGCTAGCAAAGTTTCATTATCATCAAAGGTAAGAGGAAGTATACTAAAATCAACTAATCGTTTTGATACTATTGAGAAAGAGATATTGCCGTCCGATGTCAAAGTACAGTGGATTGAAACTGGGGAAGAAGAGACTTTTATAAAAAACGACCAGGTAATAGTGAGAATTAAAAAATCGAACAACCCACAAGAAAACCTTATATTGGCTACGGCTGCCTTTGTGAACGAGGGGTTATTACATAACCATAGACGGTATATAGATCCTGCCGCCATAAAGGCCTCAAAATTTACAATGGTAAAGAAAATAGTACAGGAAAGTGGAAGGAATGCATTGACATTTTTTGAGGAGGAATACATTCCTAAGTATTTAACGTCAGACAAGGAAACGGAGGAAATGTATAACCAGTTAAAGGCATTAGACAAAAACGGAATGTTCTTGCATGTGCTTTTAAAAGAATATGTCAAAGCAGCAGATAGCATTTATGGAGATACTCCTGATCCGTGTCTGATAGCGGAGTCTAGGGAAATACTGAGATTTTTATATCGAATTGCAACAAGGGATTCCTATGAAAATACCGATCTTCGTCTAAAAATTAACTATTTTAAAATAGCGATTATTTTAACGGCTAGTGAGGGCGTATTGAACAAGGCTGGGATTGAACCCTATGTAAGAAAAATAAAAGAATTTATGAAAGATGGGTATGAAACAATATATATGTTTGGAATTGGATATAAAATCAAAGTAGCCGAAGAAATTGCGAAAAAGATCAACGCCGACGATTCTTTCGTGTGTTTTGCAACCCAGAAAAGATATAATCACACATTTAAAAACGGTGCGAAAAAGAGGGCGGTTGTATATGAAATATCGTCAAGATTTTGATCTTTACAAATGCTACGGTTGAAACGTGCCTACCAATCGGTAGGCGAATTAAAATAATTAAAATAGGTAGTCAAATTATTGGCTACCTATTATTTATTATCCAAACATAAATTCACCTCAGTCATTGAACAAAAATGACTATGCTTTGTTTTTGTATTTTTCAAGTACAAATTCAATCAATTTTAAATCATCGTCTGTGATGTCGTCTGGCAACTCAATTGTTTTATGAGTATTTCCGTTATAGGAAAGGAGGACAGGGGTAGTGGGCGGATATTGCGCGACATCCGTACCGTCATTACACATTAGATAATCTACTGACACACTAAAATACGATGCAATTCTTGTCCATGTTTCATTTTCTTTCGGTTCTCTTGCCCCGCATTCGTAGTTAGAGATGGCGCTTTTTGTTATCCCAAGCGCGTCGGCCAATTGTTGCTGAGTAACACCTTTCTCTTCGCGTAACTGTCTTAGTTTGTCTCCAAACATAAATTCACCTCAGTCATTAAAACTTTCCTTTCATATATTAACACAATCTGTGAATGTTGTCAACGTAATTTGTAACACAATTGTAACAAAAAACACTTGACAAAGTACACGTTGTGTGTTAATATTGCAATTGTTAGGTACACGTATGGTTTGTCTTTTGGTGAACGGTGTAAGCATACTATATAACCGCAGTTAATCAAGTCTAAGGTTGAGCGCATAATTTCTTTTTTAGAATACTTGCTTAGTTCATCCGCTTGATACAGAGTTTTGAGAGATACAGGAAGAATGTCCCACGTGTCCCCACATTCCTCATAATCTATATTATCAATTAAATAAAGTAAAACATCTTTGATACAGTCTAAATTGATTTGCATGTTAGTACCTCCATAGGAAAGGATGATTTTTATTATGACAGAAGATTCAATGGTAAGGTTAATCAATGAAAATAATAGGTTTAATTATCTCATTGATGGAATAATTGGGTATCTACATAAGCAAGGTGCCACATTCGCGGAATCGAAGAAAGTAATAAACTTTGTTTCCACGTGGATTAACAGCAAGCATGAGGAACGAGAGTTTGAGTTCGAGTGGGAGCGCCACGAGTTAAGCGGCAAGTGGTGTGATCCCGCAAGAAGGGCGGCTTATATGGAAACCATTGATAAGGAGACGCTCCCTGAAAGGAGTAAACCTTTTGTGCGCGACGGATGTCTCTATGTGGATGTCTAAGCTGAATGAGGTTGTTAAACGCAGCATATGGATTACTCGGTACCTCAGTTGTCGATAACATGCTGCACCAGGCTCAATATGTCTTGCTGGATGTCTTTTGGCAGCTTTTCAAAATCGCGCAGCAACTGTGTCTCCATACTTTTAAGGTCGTTACAAATATGATTCGCTGATTCATTCATAAGAAGTGAATCGATAGATACTTTGTAGTGCTTTGAAAGTTTTAGAAGAACTTCGGTATCGGGGTCTCTACGGCCTTGTATATACATACCGACCTGACTTACCGACTGGCCTATAACTTCAGATATTTCTTTTCGGGAAATATTTCTTTCATCAATTAGTTTTTGGAGGCCAACACAGAACATGTAACCACCTCTGTCAAGATTTGTAACACAATTGTAACACAAATGGTGTGGAGTGTCAATCCTAAACAACACAAATGGTCTAATTTTGTCATGTTAAACAAAATAATTAAACGTGACACAAATAGTGTTGACAAATAACACGAATAGTGTCGCTCTGAGGCGTCCAAACAGAACCAAAAAAGATTAAAGAAAGGAGGTGGTAGCATGCTATCTTATGAAGAAAGACTATCTAAAAACATTTCAAGGTCAAAAACGATTAACGTTTTAAAAACCTATTATGGCATAGTGACTGATGCGGCAACTAACGAAGGAAAAAGGTGGCTAGAACATTGGGTATTGGATTTGGCTGTTGCATTGTGCCATGAATTTAGAAGGGATTTTGCGATTAAGTTGGCGATGACTATTCTAGATGCCATGGAATTGGAACGTCTTGATAAATTATACAATCTTCGCCTATCTGCAATTGAAGATTGTCTGGAGCGGCGTCAATGGTAGTTATCCAGCTATAAACCGTGCTATAAGGAGGTGGTAAACGTGAATTTTAATATAGGCAACTGGATTGATGAGCATTTCATCGCCCCTGTGGATGACTTTGCAAGAAAGCATTTTGATGGGATATGGTGGTTTAATGTTATAGCACCAACCATCTCCATTATTATCTCGTTAATGTTGATAATTGTTTCGGTTAGACGACTTGGTTGACAGAGTTGCTGGTGATTCAAAAGAAAGTAGGTGATAGCATATGTTCAAAAGATTTCGCGAATGGCTCGGCGAGTGGTTTCCCTTTATTATTTCGGCATTAGCTCTAATAGCATCTTTCCTAAAAGGATAATCTCATTCCAAAAAGATGTCAAAAAGAAAGCACCCTGGTTAGAGGGTGCTTACCAGACAATAAATTATCTGATCTTATGTATCACATAGTCGATAAACATAATAACTGTGATTATGTCTGCGGCTATGCTCAAAATTCCATGTAGAATTTCGAGAATAATTACCACTCCTAACATATGTAGATTTCTCTTTCGAGATGTGTAATGTTGGGTCTACACATGTAATCGTCGTGGTGATATTGTCATGGCTCTTGTATTATACAATAATCCGTGACATTTTTCAATAAGAAATTTAAACAAAAGAGGTGTTGAAAATGCTAGCTTGGCTCTTACATAATACGTCCGATGGAGCAACAAGGCTCCAGGTTATCATATTGGGTATAGCAGTGATCCTTGTTCTGCGCTACGATATAAAGATTTTGCTGGAAATGATTCAAGATTTTAAAAACGAGGTGAGATAGGAGATGCTAAAGAGATGTAAAAGATGCGGAAAGAAATTTTCAGCAAGATGCGGACAACAGAAATATTGTAGTGCTGCTTGTAGAGGAATGAGTCAAACGTATCATTCTAATGAGAAAAAGGCAGGACGAAATTATTCCGGACAACCATGTTGGCGTTGTAAAAACACTTCTAGAAACTGCTCGTGGATCAGAAATTCGATTCCGGTAGATGGTTGGACTGCAACACCGACAGAAACAGAAGGCGGCTCCTATAAGATTCTATTTTGCCCAAATTTTGCGTTAGAAGAGAGGTGATAACATGCGTCTGTTGCTCAACAGTGAATGGGATTCTATACGAAACAAGGCGATTATTCCGCTTTGGAAGTTTACATACGGGAAAAAATACAAGTCATGCAAACTTGATTATGAGGATTTTGAAAGTATGGCCGGATATGAACTGTCTAAGGCGTTGCCATATTATGATGAATCAAAATCCAGTTTAGTTACCTTTGCAAGGAATATAATCAGCAAAAAGGCAAATTCAGAGCTTAAAAACTGCATAGGCACTGATAAAAGAGCAGCGCTATACAGTGCCGACACTTTAGATGTTCCTGTTTCTAAAGATCGGGATACATTAAAGATAAACGCCGTCCCTGCGCAACAAATGGAAGATCACAGCGATATAAATAAGATTAGAAAGTATTTAACGAAACTGTCTGCAACGGAAAAAGATGTTGTCATTTTTCGCTTGATAGGGTTTGACACAGACGATATTGTAGACACGCTTGGGATAACAAAGAAAAGATATGCCGATGCAATAAAGAGTATGCAGATATACGAAAAAGCGTCACTACTGAGAAAGAGAGGGTAAAACGTGAATACAACAAGCATGATAAATGGAGAAGAGGTGCGTGTCGTTCCGCTGACGACCGACAAGAATCTTCCTTTGGCAACTTACATTGAAGAAATGAACACGGAGGAAATCAGACTGGATCATCCGCTCCAGAGATACGCTCTGCAATGGGAAAAGGAGAAAAAGAGTAATCTTGTCAGACGTGTGATCCAGGGTGGCGAGTTTTTACCTCTCTTAATATGTACACAGCTTGATAAAAACGGTTGTGAGGTTTCCTGGCTAATTGACGGGAAACAAAGATTAACCAGTTTACGGGAATTTATAGAAGGTCAATTTTCTATTCACCCCAAAACCCGTGATTATATGGTTACATATGACGGCATTTTTTATGAAAGAAAATCAAACAAAACCGGAAGATTTGGACTGAAAAAGAATCGTAATGGACAACTTATCCCAATCCTTGATGAAGAAGGTAACAGACAAAGAGTTAGACAAACAATTGACATTCGCGGATTAAAGTTTGGTGATCTTCCGCCTGAGCTGCAAATGAAAATTAAAAAATATATGGTTCCTGCACAAGTAAAGCATCAGTGTACCGATGAGGATATTAAACTTGAAATCCTGGATTATAATAGCGGTTCTCCGATGAATGTTGCTCAGATTGGCAAAAGCAGCCTCGGAGATAAATTGGCGACTGTTATAAAGGAAATGTCGGAGCATCGGTTTGTATTGGATAAATGCGGATTCTCTTCTCAGAACAAAATTAAAGGTGTAACGGAGAGAAGCGTCGGCGAGGCTTTGGGATTAGTGTCGTTTGGGGTTAATGGCTGGATAAAGGACTACAAAGAATTATGCCTTAAAATGGCTAACTGCATTGAAGAAAGCGATATCGACTGGTTTAAAACCTTGCTGGACAAGCTGGACGAAGCTACATACAGAACGGAAGAACTTGAAAAACACATGGTAAATAAGGAGTTTTTCATTGTTCTTGCTAACTTTAGTTACTTTATGGAAAAGAACTATAAAATGAAGTGCTACGGGCAGTTTTTGCAGTCCTTTGTTTCTGATATCAAATATCGTAAAGTAATCAACACCAATGAATTGGATGATAACGGTGATGAAATCTACGATAGCTATGTGTCTATCTATGAAAAGAGTACCAAAAACAAAAGTGTTGTTGAAAGCAGACTGGAACAAATGAACGCTATGCTTGACGAATACCTGGAAAACTGCGGTGAAATGATCGAATCTGAAGAAGAGTCTTATGTTGAGGATGAAGTATCGGAATTTTCCTTGGATGGCGCACCGGATGAACTTCAAACCTTTGCTATGGATTTTTCCAGTGATGAATTGGCGGTACAGTCTCTTATGTTGGTAACAAACAGCCCACAAGCTGAGTTTGATATTGACACGATGAATGCTTTTGTTAAGTGGTACAGAGATTACGGAAACACAAAGATGTTGCGCGATTGTCAGTACTACAAATCGTTTGTCACAGATAATGGGGTAGAGGAAGATGATAAAAATCTACCTTTATATGTCTATGCCGTTAAATGCTTAGTTGACGGAAATTATGACATTGATATTGATAAGTGGATTTCCGATTTTAAAGAAACTGCTTTTGTTGATATTGATTCAGATAAAAATAATATTCCGACCTCAAATAGCACCATCATGCTCAAAGAGTCGGAAATCATTCAACGTGTGTTAAAATTACAAGCCAAAGAAAGGAATGTTAATGATGAAACTATTTTCTAAACCAAGTGAGGATCTGAGGTTGCCGGAACCTGTTCTAAAGAGGATTGCTATTGATAATCTTCGTTTTGCGGCATACCAAAGAGAACTAAAACCATCAAAGGTAAATAAGATTGCCAATAACTTCATTCCGGATATTGTTGGAATCGCCTTAGTTAGTTTTAGAAACGGGGAGTTCTATTGTCTTGATGCGCAACACAGAATCATGGCATTAAAGAAGTTGGGTTACAAGGACGTTCTATGTCAAGTGTTGTCTGATCTTAGCTATGAGGAAGAATGTCTCAGGTTCAACATCTTAAATACAGGGAGAACACAACTCACTTCAAACCAGGTGTTCCATTGTAAAGTCGAGGGCGGAGATGAAAATGCTCTGGCCTTAGTTGAGATGTTCAAAAAATACCGTTTTGATTATAACAAGAGCAACGGTGTAAAATCTCAGAATCTCATAGGCGCAGTAAGCCGTTTTGAGAAAATTCAAAAAAAGTATGGAATGCAGATGGTTCAAAGGGTTTTAAAAATCCTCAGAAACGCATGGTTTGGCGACGCTGATTCGTTAGCCAGTTCAATTATTGTTGGAATTTCAACGTTTCTTTCAGAATATGACGATGCTGACGATAATATCTTAATCAAATCCTTAGAACAGGTAACGCCCAATGTCCTTATAGCGCAAGCAAATGCTTATGTAAAACTCAATCTTCTTAGACCTAGAAGAGCGGATGGCGCTTGCTATCATGTGGCTAAGATTATTGGACAACTGTACGAAAATGAATTGCGCAGATCTGAGCGTGGCCGTAGAAAAAGGAGTGCATGTTGATGTATGTTCTGACAAACGGACATGGTTACATAGGGGTTAACGAAGATAACGTTGCGACAACTGTAAGCAATACAAAGAATGCGTTATTGTTTTCCGAAGAAAAGAAGGCTTATAACTATCGCGCCAACCTGAAATCAACCATGCGAAGATTCAATTGGCGAATCATTAAAATAGATCAAGAGTTAGGTGCTGATGTCGAGAATAATAGCAAGGGTGAACCTGTCGTAACTGATCTGGAGGAATGCGGAATTGACCTTGCACAGTTTTTTACTAATACAATTTCGACTATTTCACAGTTGAGGAATTATGCTAAAAATATGCAGTTCAAAGAACAAGAATACAACAAGAAGATAAAGGATGTGCGGCATTACAAACGGGATAGGCGTGTGAAACTTAACGCCATTCAGCTTCAAAGACTGGAACAGTTTGAGATAAAATTGGAACGAGAGAGATATGAATGTAAATCAAACCGTTTGATTGCCGAAACTTTCCTACTTGACATGAATCGTTTAGAGAATAGTAATTATGTCGAGGTGATAAAGGCTATCAAAGAATCGGAATATCAACCGTCAATTCTTTCCTATGAATTTCTGGATGGAATAGTCGGAAGAAAAGCGAAAAAATTAGTGAGGGAGTGTGAGGGAAAATGAAAAAGCAAGCAACGATATTTGATTATGCGAGAATATGCAAACAATCTACTAAATGTTCTCAGTGCCTGTTGCGCAAATTCTGTGCCGACCAAAGAGATATGTTTTCAAATGATATCGACAAGGCCAACGAAATCATCCTTAAATGGTGTGAGGAACACCCTGTTAAAACGAGGCAGGATAAGTTTTTGGAGATATATCCGAATGCGGCTACCCAAAATGGCAGTATTGCTATTTGTCCCAAAACGATTGATGAAACTGCCAAGTGCGGTCCTGGGGTAGGCAGCGGTCTTTGCTCTGACTGCAAAAGGGACTACTGGCTTGCGGAGGTGGACGAATGAAATACGTGAATGTGGAGCAGCTGCTGAATCGGCTGCGCGGTATGATCTCCGTACGGGAAATGGAACGAATCAAAGCCGCCATTCGTGCATGCGCGTTGGTGGAGATCGGATATGAGGAGGACGAACGATGAAAGAAAATAAAAGCAACGAGTTTAGAAGCAAGGTGTATACAGATCGGCCGACCTATGCGGATTTCGAGGCGCCGGCAAAATTTGAAGCAATAAAAAGTATTATCGCAAGACGGCTTTTGGAACATCCTAAGGCGATATGCTCTTATTCCGGCGGTAGTGACAGCGATATCATGCTGCACTTAGTTGAGACCACGAGAAAGATCTTTGGCCTGCAGCCGGTTCAATATGTGTTTTTCAACACAGGCCTGGAGATGGAAGCGACAAAGCGGCATGTAAAAGAAACGGAAATAAAGTACGGCGTAGAAATTAAAGAATTACGCCCAAAGAAAACCATTGTACACGCAGCACTTGAATATGGACAACCGTTTGTCTCAAAGATTATGTCTGCCGGAATCGAGGGAATCCAGAACAAAAACATTCCGTTGTCAATTGCGGATGAATACGCGCAGGCGGAAGATAAAGCTGCCAAACGCAAGGAACTGAAAGAACGCTATCCAAAGTGTGAGAGTACGATCAACTTCTTGTGCTGCTGTAATTCAAAAGGGGAGCCTCGGCCTAACATTCAACTTGTCATCAACTCATCGAAATACATGCTTGATTTTATAAAGCAAAACCCTCCGGAATTTAAGATTAGCAATAAATGCTGCAACTATTGCAAAAAGCAGGTCGCACATAGCGCGCAAAAGGATTTTGAGATGATTATAACAGGCGAACGCAGAGACGAGGGCGGAATGCGTTCCGTGCCGCGCGGAGACAACACGAGCCTTTGTTTTACGGAAAATACGGACGGCCAATATCGGTTGAGGCCATTGTTTTATGTTTCTGATGCCGACAAGGAGTGGTATAAGCATTATTACGGGATTACATACTCCGATGCGTACGAAGTCTATGGGTTAAAGCGTACGGGGTGCTGCGGCTGTCCGATATCTTCAAGAGCAACAGAAGATTTGGAAAAAATACGTCCGTATGAGCCACAACTCGTAAAAGCGGCATGGAATATCTTTGGAGACAGTTACAGGTACCGACGCAAGTACAACGAATACAAGGCTAATAGAATGGCGGAAGAAAAAGCTGCAAGAAAAGCACCGAAAGGTGGTGCAACAAATGGATGAGCAACATTTATTCCGTGGAAAGCGGAAAGATAACGGTGAATGGGTGACGGGCTATTATGTATTTCAACGAAAAAGATCGGGCGTATTTGGTCAGGTGATTTCAGAACTCGACTTTGATAGACATTTAATTATAGATTTACGAGGAAATTCACACGAAGTTATCCCTGAAACAGTCGGGCGGTGTACGGGCTTAAAAGATAAGAACGGCAAACTGATATTTGAGGGGGATATTCTTAAGGGATTAAGTTATCCGTTTTTATCTGACGGAGAGTATAATTATTACGCAATTGTTGTATGGTTTGAAAATTCACCTGCATTTGGGACGTGTACAGTTAAAAATCCACAGGCAAAGGTGCGAGGTATATCAGATGGAGATACAAACTATATGGATGATTGGAACTCAAATGATTGGGAAGTAATCGGCAATATCCACGATAATAAAGATTTGTTGGAGGTGGAGAGATGACAATTGAACAAGCACTAAAAATAAAACAAAATTGGACGGCTGAACAGGCGCGGAATGACCTTGAGCGATTACTGCTAACAGACGAACGCCCTGCGAATAAAGTTATAGCATTAGCTTGTAAAGCCCTTGAAAAACAGATACCGAAAAAGGTCATACTCGGATATGATGAACAAGATTATGTTCGCTGTCCTCAATGCAAGAGCGAGATTGCCCCTATGGATGATGATTGCTTATTATATCATTGCCCCGGTTGCGGTGAAAAAGACGCAATTTTACAAGGTGACAATTACTGCTTTAATTGCGGACAGGCTTTAGATTGGAGTGATGAATCGTGACAGGCAATGAAATTATAAAGGCTTTGGAACATAATGCATCTAAATGCAAATTTTATGAGGACGGACATGATGGTGGACTGTTTGAATCAACTCTTGACCTCATCAACCGCCAAAAGACAGAGATTGAGAGGTTGGAAGATGAATTACATCGTGCAAAAGTTGAAATATCAAAACATTTTGATTATATGGACGCTGTGGCAGGCGAAGCAATAAAAGAGTTTGCGGAGAGGTTGAAAAAAAGGCGGAATCTTAATCAAATGTGTATAGCGATTGTGTCGAAAGATGGTATCGACAACCTTGTAAAAGAAATGACGGAATAAAAGAACGATTTTAAAGCGAAGAGGAGTGTAAATATGACTTGTAAAGATTGCATACATTGTAGAGCTTGTCACGAAATGTGGTTGATTGCCGTTTCGCAAGAAGATGATTTCTTTGAAAGAAACGATGCGGACACTTGTGAAGACTTCAAAAATGAAGCTGATTATATAGAGCGTGCAAATTTACTTGACGGCATTTCTTCTACTGAGTTTGGATTAGATGAGACTGTTGATGAATTGATTTATAAGCACAATTTAGATTTTCTCCACGATAATGACGAAGATGCTGTGAGAGAGTTTGCCGGAGATTTAATTGATTGTATAAAGAATTATATTAAAACACAATAAAATCGCAATTCAAAAGTGAGGTAAAAAAATGAAATTTAAAGTAATAAATAATGTAGATATTAAT
>ENA-OZGA01000088-OZGA01000088.1-human-gut-metagenome-genome-assembly--contig:-NODE-88-length-51936-cov-7.677416_pt1 | contig 51936 bp, 59 predicted proteins | sample MGYA00245112_ERZ653649 | MGnify/ENA primary metagenome ERZ653649 (study PRJEB26926, sample SAMN06165071) | human gut metagenome | biome: ENVO:00009003; feature: ENVO:2100002; material: ENVO:00002003...
TGCGATCGTCGGCAGCGTCAGATGTGTATAAGAGACAGACGTAGACATATTCATCGTCGGCGGCGCCCCGATGAATCAGGAGACCGAAGCGTTCCTGATGAAGATCAAGTTCCCGATCACCATCGGCTACGGCATGACCGAGTGCGCGCCGCTCATCAGCTTCACGCCCGACAATGAGTTCAAGGCCGGATCGTGCGGGCGCTACCTGCACGAACTGCTCGAAGTGAAGATCGACTCGCCCGACCCGCAGCACGAAGCGGGCGAAATCATCGTCCGCGGCGAGCATGTGATGAAGGGATATTACAAGAACGAAAAGGACACCGAGAAGGTTCTCGAACCCGACGGATGGCTTCATACGGGCGACATGGCCACGATGGATCCCGACGGCACGCTCTACATCCGGGGCCGTTCGAAGACGATGATCCTTTCCGGCAGCGGACAGAACATCTACCCGGAGGAGATCGAGGACAAGCTCAACAACATGTATCTCGTGCTGGAGTCGCTCATACTGGAAACCGAAAACGGAAAGCTCAAAGCGCTGGTCGTCCCCGATTACGAACAGGCCGAGCTGGAAGGCGTGGACAAGAACGACCTGCCGCAGATCATGCAGAACAACCTCGCGGAGCTGAACTCGCTGCTGGCGGCGTACGAACGCGTCTCGGAGCTGGCGATCTATCCGACCGAGTTCGAAAAAACACCAAAACGCAGTATCAAACGTTATCTATACAGTCCGTCGCTATTGACCAAATAAAACAAGTCTCAGCAGGTAACCGCATACTTTGGATTCTCTATCCCAAATTCTTCATAGTCACTGAATCCAATTCCAACAATGAGGCGTCACTAATAGTTCGGTTACCTGCTTTTTTACGAAAGTTACCCGCGAATATCCGGGTAACTTTTTTTTATTATCTTTACGGCATGAAAATCACCAAGAAACAGACGATCGGCGAAAACCTGCTCTACGTGATGGTCTGGTCGGCCATCATTCTGGTACCGGTGCTCAACTCGCTGATGATGTCCGAGCTTCACGTCAGCTGGGAAAACGTATTGATCGCATGGCGCAAGATCGCGCCCTACCTCATCATATTCATCGTCCACAACAGCGTCATCGCGCCGCGGTTCATGCTCAAGCACAAGTATTGGAAGTATCTGATAACCAATCTGACGCTGATCATCGGCACGTTCTGGTTCGTGGACTTCTACGAACAGCACATCACCGACAGTCTGCTCTTCTCGGACCTCTCCGAGGACCAGTTCATCGAACACCGCAAGGCGTCGTTCACCGATCTGGAAATGTATTGGAACGTGATACTCGGATTTTTCATGTCGGGCGCCAATACGGGCATCAAGCTCATGTACCAGTCGATACGCGACGAACAGCAGATGGAGGAGCTGAAACAGCAGAACATGCAGGCCGAAATGGATTATCTGAAGTACCAGATCAATCCCCACTTCTTCATGAACACGCTCAACAACATCCATGCGCTGATCGACATCGACACGGAATACGCCAAAAACGCCGTGATCGAGCTTTCGAAAATGATGCGCTACGTGCTCTACGATTCGGGACGCGAAATCATCTCGCTCAACAAGGACATTCAGTTCATCCAGAATTATATCGGGCTGATGCGCATCCGCTACACCAACGACGTGGACATCCGGGTGGAGTATCCGCACGACCTGCCGACGCAGGTCTCCATTCCGCCGCTGCTGCTGATCGTCTTCGTGGAGAACGCATTCAAGCACGGCGTGAGCTACAACAACCCGTCGTTCATCCACATGCACGTCGATTACGCCGACGGCAAGGTCACCGGTACGATCAGCAACAGCCGCCACACGCAGAAAGGCGAAAGACACAGCGCCGGGATCGGACTGGACAATGTCCGCAAGCGTCTGGAACTGATCTACGGCCCCCGGAACTACACGCTCGACATAGAAGAAAACACTACGACATACACCGTAAAACTCGTAATACCGACCCTCAATGCTTAAGTGTATCGCCATTGACGACGAGCCGCTGGCTCTGCGTCAGATCGAAAGTTACATACGGAAGATTCCTTATCTGGAGCTTACCGCTTCGTGCAACAACGCACTCGAAGCCCAGCAGTTTCTCGCCGGACAGCATGCCGACCTGATCTTCGTAGATATCAACATGCCCGACCTGAGCGGCGTGGAGTTCGTCCGTTCGCTGGTCGAAAGGCCGATGGTGATCTTCACCACCGCCTACTCGGAATACGCCGTCGAAGGGTTCAAGCTCGACGCAGTGGATTACCTGCTCAAGCCGTTCAGCTTCGCCGACTTCAGCCGTTCGGCGGGCAAGGCCAACTCGCTCTACGAACTGCGCCACAACCAGCGTCCGGCCGACGCCTCGGAACCCGTTCCGGAGGCGCTGCCCAAAGACAAGGAGTATATCTCGGTGAAGGCGGACTACAAGGTATCGCTGGTGAAAATCAGCGACATCGTCTATCTCGAAAGCGAAGGCGAATACGTGCGCATGCATCTGGCCGACGGCTCGACGATTACCACCCTGTTCCGTCTCAAGAACATGGAGACGGCGCTCCCGTCGGAGATGTTCATGCGCGTACACCGCTCCTACATCGTGAATCTGCGCTGCATCAAAGGCTATGTCCGCGGCCGCGTGTTTCTGAGCGACACGGAGTACGTGCCCATCGGAGAAAATTACAAGGAGAGCTTTCAGCGTTATATCGACGCCAATTTCAAGAATCTATAAAGCCGCGAAGTCCGGGAATCCCGCCAGCTGGACATAGCGTCCGCCGCGGTACTCGCAGCAATAGTGTTTCCGGCCGTTGGTCAGGATGACGAAGCGCGCCCCCAGCACCGAATTGTAACGCACGGCCTGCGAAAGGGTCCGCTCGTCGATCCGGATCTCCGGGGCCTTGCATTCGGCCAGCACCAGCGGTTCGGCGCTGTCGCCCACCACAACGACGTCGGCACGCTGCGGCTGCCCGTTGACCGGCACGGCATATTCCTGAACGATGCGTTTGGGCAGCACCCCGCAGTGCGACACGAGGTAGGCGATCAGATGACGCCGCACCCACTCCTCAGGCGTCAGCACGAGGTAAATTCCCCGCAGGTCGTCCCATACTTCGACCTGCCCGCCACGGCGGCGGGCGCGCAGCCGGATGGCAGGAAAATTGAGTTTGGGAAATTCTGACATCTCTAGTTCCGGAAAATTTACTATCTTTACCTGCACAAATATACGAACATTTTCGTTAAGCGGGAGCCGAGCAGAGAAACTCGTTTCGCCGGGCGGCGAAAATGAAGGTTAAAAAAGCGAATATATGAGGAGTATTCTTTCGATCATAGCACTCTTCTCGTGCTGCACGCTGGCGGCGCAGGAGTATATTCCGACCTACGGCCGTGAACTTCCGCGCGGCGAAGTGATCGCCTACCCCACGGCGCAGGAAGCGGCCGCAGCCTCTGCGGGCGACACCCGTTACTTCACCCGTCTGGCGGACTGGACGCAAAAAGACAACGTTTTCTCGACCGAGTTCACCGTGCCGTTCGCATGGACCAACCGGCAGGTATTCTTCCATTTGGGATGGGCTTCGGCCGATTACGAAGTGCGCGTGAACGGCAAAACCGTGGCCTATGACAGCGACTGCAGCACTCCGGCGGAATTCAACCTCACGCGCCATGCGCAGGAGGGCCGCAACACGCTGGAAATCGTCGTCAGCGCTCCGTCGCAGGTGGCGCGTCTCGAAAGCTGGAAAAGCGATCCGGCCCCGGCAATAGGTCCCGCATGGGTCATGAGCCAGCCCACGCTGCGCGTACGCGACGTACTGACCAAATCGTGGCGCAGCAGCGAGGAGAACGACAAGGTCATGGCTGAAATCGCCCTCGTCGTTAAAACCGAGTCCCTCAATCCGCGCACTTCGCGCATCCACTATGAACTGCTCACTCCGGCAGGCTCCAATGCCGCCATCGGATACAAGGACGTCACGCTCGACATGCGCCGCGAGGACACCGTGCGTTTTCTGGCCCGCATTCCGGACAGCATGTTGTGGAACCCCGGCCGGCCGACGCAATACACGCTGCGCGTAAAAACCCAGCACGAAGGCCGCTACATGGAATACATCGAACTGCCGCTCGGATTCCGCACCGTCGAACTGCACAACGGACAGCTGGCGGTAAACGGCAATCCCATCGCACTCCGCACGCGCGAGGTTCCGCCCCATTTCCCGGCGGAGGAGATAGCGAAACTCCGCGAGCAGGGATTCAACACCCTCAGGCTTCTGCCGGGACCCGTGTCGCCGACGCTGTATGCAGTTTGCGACACAATGGGGATGTACGTGATTCCGCAGGCTCCGATCGACACCCGCAGCAGCGGCGAATCGCGCCGCATCGGGGGCAATCCGTCGAACGATCCCGCTTGGCAGGGCGCCTACGTCGAACGGGCTGAAAACAGCTACCACACCTCGAAGCGCCATCCGTCGGTAGTCGCCTTCTCGCTGGCGACGAAATCGGCCAACGGCATCAATCTCTACGAAAGTTATCTGAATATGAAGAAGTTCGGCGACACCCGCCCTTTCATTTATCCCGACGCCGCAGGCGAATGGAACAGCGACGGTTTGAAACTGGAATGATCCGCAACACCCTGAAAACACCCTCTGCAACAGGTCCGTCTGTGGATATGCGAAAAAAATCCTGAAAAATTTTCGGGATTTTTTTGCAATAATAAAAATTATCACTAATTTTGCACTCGCAATCGGATAACGATTGATGCCTCTTTAGCTCAGTTGGTAGAGCACGACACTCTTAATGTTGGGGTCCAGGGTTCGAGCCCCTGAGGGGGTACAGAAAATGCTAAAAGCCGGCACAAATAAGTGCCAAACAACGGCCAAAGCAACGTAAAAGCCTTATAGTTGTCTACTATAAGGCTTTTTTCTTTTGCGGTTACGACAGCAGAATGCCAAACTGCGACAAAAAATCGTTACTAATTCGTAACCAAAACCCAAAAATATTTTTGGTTACGAATTTTCCCCGATTTTGGTTACGAATTCCTTGAAAAGTCCGTCAGTTGTCCGCTGATTGTCAGAGTTTTAAGGCACAATTAGACTAATTTTGTAACCAAAAAAAGTAACCATGAAAAACACATTTAGCGTGCTTTTTTATGTAAAAAAGCAACAGAAAAAGAGCGGATTATTGCCCATTATGGGGCGTATTACTGTCAATAAGCAGACGACACAATTCTTCACGCAGTTGGAAATTGACCCGCAAACTACGGAATGGGACAGCAAAACAAAGAAAATCAATGGAAAGGGAGCAAGTTCCCTAAATAGCCAACTGCGCAATATCGAAGCAAGAATCAGAACTACCTATCAGGAAATGTTTCTGCGCGGTCCTGTGCTGTCTGCCGAGCAAGTTAAAAATGCTTTTTTAGGGATTGATGATTCCAGCACTACCCTATTAAGCGTTTTCCAAGAGTACAAGCAACATCAAAAGGATATGATCGGCAAATGCCGTTCTCTTTCGACCTACAAACGTATTACCCTTGTATATAACCGGGTGGCGGATTTCATCAAGGTAAAACATCACCGTTCGGATATGTACGCCGCGGAGATCGACGGTTCTTTCGTCGATGATTTTTCAGACTATCTATTCACTACGTATAAGGTTTCAAACAATCAAGTTCAAAAAATCATGCAGGTATTCAAACATGTTACAAAAATCTGCATCAAGAAAGGTCTTTTGAAAAAGGACCCGTTCAGCGATTACAAAATTAAGTTTGACCCTGTGGACCCGAATTTCCTGACGGTCGATGAACTTAAATTAATCATCCAAAAGAAATTTTCATTGCGAAGTTTGGAAACGACAAAAGACCTATTCGTATTCAGCTGTTTTACGGGCTTAGCTTTTGTCGATGCCATGAACCTAAAACGTGAAAACATTACGCTTGCTGAAAACGGGGATATGTGGATTAAAATTACCCGTCAGAAAACAAATATTCCGTCGATCATCCCGGTTATGGATATTGCGAAATCCATAATTAAGAAATACGAGAATCAGAATGACAGCTACGTACTACCTCGTTCCCCGCATCAGCACGTAAACGCCTACTTGAAGCAAATTGCAAGTAGTTGCGGCATCAAAAAGAATATGACTTTCCATAGCTTCCGGCACACCTACGCCGTGCTTCAGTTGGCAAGCGGGACTGATATTTACACCGTAAGTAAGATGCTTTCGCATAAGCATGTTACAACGACAGAAATCTACCTCGACCTACTTGAAGAAACCAAGAGTAAAACCATCGGCCGCATTCAAATCCATAAAGATCACGATCCGGATGCAGCATGAAGAAATAGTACTAACCAATAAAATGTTTAGAAATGGACGAATCCACTAATTTGACATTCAACGACCTGCCGCAGGCAGTATGAATGATAGCGCAAGAACTGAAAGAACTCCCGGAAATGGTCGCGGTATTACAGCCGCCGAAACCCACGCGCCGGCCAATTCTTATCGATGAAGCCTGCAAGATTCTCGGTAAAGCCAAACCTACCGTATATACACTGTCCCGCTTAGGTGAAATTCCCAGTTGCAGACAGGGCCGAAAGGTTTATTTCTACGAAGATGAACTGCTTGAGTACATCAATTCCGGAAAAGTTACTACAGCCCGGGAAATACGGGAAACCGCAGAGCAGGTGCTATACAAAGGCACTCGACGCCGATAAATGATGAATACGGCAGAGGCCTCACCATCGAATCAGGTGGTGAGGTTTATTGTTGTCTTAGAAATCTGATTTAAGTTAAAGTTTAAGTTAAAAGAAAGCCCAAAGCACATTGTGCATCTTTGCCGTACAAAACGACAACCAACAAGCGGTGAAACAATGGATTCGGAACAACAGTTCAAAGAGATCAGAACTTTATGCGTTCTGATGATAGACAAGCTGGATAAAATTTCGGCTGAATTTCGGGAAATGTTTGGCGCACATAAACGAAACTCCGATGATATTATACTCGATTATCAGGATGTATGTCAGATATTGCATATCAGTCTCAGGCATTTACGCCGATTGGCAAATTCGAATGAATTACCGGGCTTCAAAATCGGCAGACGGCGTTTCTGGCGTAACTACGACGTGCAGGAATATATTCGCAAGATAGAAAAAAATAAGAATCGCTAATCATATAAGTTATGCCCAAAGAACCAAAGTATAAACTCATCGAAGAAGAAACGCTTCGGGAACTCTTATCCACACAGTTCCAACTCGGCTATTCTATTATCCTGCTCAGCTACATTTGCCAGAGAAATAAACTCGATACGACCCTTACTGCAAACGAAGCGGGTGGCATCATAAAATTATCTCTCCGCCAGATAAATGACGCCCGCAACCGCTGCCTGATACGGGCTGTAAACTGCGGGACATGCAAGCTATACAGCATCTTCGACCTTGCCATGCTTGCTGCAAATTTACACCGGAAACGGATGATTTCAAGTTTGAGACACGTAACCACATATTCAGCTCAAACACCCCGGAAATCCGAATAATTCCCCTCTGCTTTTTGTTAAACTCACCTTTCGAAGGGACAGACCGCTTGTTAAAGCCGTCTGTCCCGCTTTTTTGTATTCATATCCTAATTTAAAAATAATGCTTAAAAAACCACATAAATATGTTAGCACGATTCGGAGGCCCACTATATGTCACAGACGACTATATTCCAGGGATATATACTGAAATTTTCAACATACTGATACTTTCTGCCAGCCCCTCGGAGGTTCAACGGCAATTACTACGGTTATGCTCCCGAAAAGGACATCAGAACCCCTATAATTATTTTAAATGGGGCTTTTCGGGACCCTATTTCTGGCTGCAGCAACGATTATCATACTGTTCAGAGGAGTGCTTTGCATTCAAACATCTGACGATAATGACTTATTCTCGGATTAATAAACTCTTTATCAATAATTAATTCTCTAAGTGAAAAAGACTTATGGTAAAAGAACCTTTATATCTGCCCGGTGATGAGCAGGAACTCTTCGACCGTTATTTGAATAAAACGGCTCATGCCCACCTGATTGAACGCCTTCATATTAACACCAGAGCGCTTCAAAACAAACTTACACCGCAGGAACTCCGACGACACCGTATCGATCGTACCGACGCAACAACCTTGTTCCATGAGCGGCAAGAACTCACAAAGAAAATGTTTCAAGCCGTAATGACAGATTTTGCCGTGCGTGTCTGTACGAACCAGATTGAAATCTGCACGCAGCAATTCTATGAAGCGCCCCGCGGAAAAGAAGCCGAGCATATTGCGGCATCCCGAATTCCCGATTTATGCGACGATACGGAGCTATTGGAACAAATGTACGAGTGGTGGAAAAACCTTCTCCCCGGCCAGAAAAAAGGCATTGCTAAAACCTTCGATGATGACTTTAACCCCGAATGTTGCTTCCGGGACAAGGAAGAAGAAACCATCCAATGTATTGATGTCCGTTGGCGCAGCTTACCCTTGGAAACGCGCATAGATATATATCACTATTGTGTTTGACACACATGAAACTTAAATCCACCTTTTTGAACGTGAGACACACGTAAAACTGTACAACGAGCCTATGATAAAACCCACCGTTGTAAACCTGCCGCTGAGTTTGAATCAAACCTCCGGTATAATCTTTCATTTTGCCGGGAGCCATACGCTCCCGGTTCTTTTTTCCAGTAAAACATTTCAACATTTACCTTTTTATTTAAATCATTATGTCAAAGAAAATTAATTCGGCAATCGCAGCCGCAGCAGAAACCATCGCACAGAATGTTGCACCTGTAGCAACTACCGCAATCGCGCCTTTTCAGGCCATTTCGATGAATCTCGACATCTCGCTGATCGACCCTTCGCCGCTCAATCCCCGAACAATCTTCTCCGATGAAGGGATTCAGGAACTTTCCGACAGCATCCAAAAATACGGATTGCAATCGGAGATTCTGGTCCGCCCCAAGGACGGGCGTTACGAGCTTATCTTCGGAGAACGCCGTCTTCGTGCCTCAAAGAAGGCAGGACTGACAACCATTCGGGCAAAGTGTGAAGATTTGTCCGACAGTGAAGCGAAAATTCGAGCCTTCATCGAAAATCTGCAGCGCGAAAACCTCACCCCCATTGAAGAGGGTGATGCCTTTGTGCGCCTGCTGGACGAACCCGACATGACGGTGAAGCGTCTCTGCGCCGATCTGGGCAAGAGCGAAGGTTACGTGCGAACACGCATCAACCTTATGAAGCTGATCCCGGAGGTTGTCGAGCTGCTCAACAACAAAGAAATATCCCTCGAAATCGCAAAGGAATTTGCGAACTACAGCAAGGATATTCAGCAGACCGTTTGCAAGGATCATTTCAAGGAAAACGGTTATTTCAGTTGGCGCGGCATCTCAGCCAAGGAATTCTCGGAACGGTTGTATTCAAGATATATGACCCAACTCGACAATTACAGCTTCGACAAGACAGAATGCAACACCTGCGAGTTTAATACCCTTCAGCAGAAGGTGCTTTTTTCCTTCTGCTCAGACTGCGGCGGATGCCAAAAAACATCCTGCCTGCAGGCAAAGAATGAAGCGTACATGGTAAAGCGGAGTGTAGATCTGATTACCAACGATCCGCGCGTGCATCTGATGAAAACCACGACCAGCAACAAAGCCGTCGTAGACCAACTGACGGAGATGGGGCACGATATTTCGGACCTTGAAAAGTCGGTTTACAATTACGACAATGGCCCGCGAATGCCGCAAAAGCCGGATGCCGAGGAATCAGGGGATGCCGATGACTACCAGTGTGCGTTGGAAGAGTACGAGAAAGATCTGGAGAGGTTCAAGGAAAGATGTACCGAGCTGGAATACAGCGTCACGGAAGGAAAGGTTCTCAAATATGCCGTTATCGAAGATACGGATGTTAAAATCTACTATGAGAAAGTCCGCGCAGAGACAACGACACAAAACGGTGTAACCGTTACCACCGTACCCGTGGTACCTGCAAAGGACCTCAAGCAGAAAGATGAACGAAACCACGAGATTTGCATCACACATATCACCAAAGAACTCAAAAAGGTCCTCCACTGCGAAAAGAAGGATTTCCCCACAACGGAAATTACACACCGGGAACAGCAATTCTTCCATTACATTCTCCTGAGCAAAATTTCAGATAAGCACCGGGAGATACTGGGTCTGAAAACCGACTATTCGGCCAAGACAACCGAACGGATGAAATATGCCGCAAACCTCACAGACGAACAGAAAACGATGCTCATGCGTATGACGATCATGTCTTACTGCGACGACATGTACGAGTACAACTGCAAACCCGATTCGGCGAACAGCACGATCATCACCGAATTTTCCACCCTGCACTTCCCGGATCAGGCCAATCCTATCATTGACCGGTACAAAGGCATTTTCGAAAAACGCCATGTCAACCTGGTTAAGCGCATCGACGCTATCGAGAAACAAGCCGAGAACATGCGCATTCAATCGATGTTCGAAGCCGGGGCCCTCTGGAAAATGCCGGACGGCATTATTCTCAACATTCTGACAGGTGAAATCCTTGACGAAAACGTAGTATGTCAAGCCCTGCCGGATGCCGAAATTCCGGAGTATCCGATCGAAGAACAACCGGAGGGCGAATTCGCCGAGCCGGACATCGAGGACCCCCAGTCCGAGGATGAGCCCGAAGAAGATTATCCGGAAGATCCCTATGAGTTCATCCCCTTTGAGGACGCAGCCTTGCAAACGGGAAAAGGCCAGAAGTCCAAGGCAAAATCCAAGGCAAAACCGAAGGCCAAGACGATGCGTATTTCTCCCAAGAAAACCAAACTCGCAGCCTGATATACATCACACACTTGTCGAAGGGGACGGATCGATCCGTCCCCTTTTTAATTTTTTATGTACGGGAAATATGGACCCGCCGTACACGGGCAATCCTTATGAATAAATACACAAACCCTCGCGCAGAACTATTTACAAAACGTATCCGCGGGACTCTTGAAAGTTTCCGGGGCCTACATCTGGTAACATACAATTACGGTTCATCGCCGTCGTTGGCCTATTGGACCGGAAGGCAGAAAAAGGCTACTAAAAATATACACTTTCTATCCAATGATATACGATTGAAGTACATCGCTGAACTAAGGCAAAAAAACTCCATTCTCTACCGTGCGAAGTATCGTTTACAAAGGCAACTGCAACGTATTGCCGGCAGTGTGATGGCGTAAATCATCCATCAGATTCACTGATCCTGACATTCAATTTTGTAATTAAAAACTGAAATCAATATGACAAAAATCGGAAAGACCATGATTACGGTCAAAGGCAAAATCCATCCGGTAGAAATACATTATAACCGGGAACGAAAATTCTTTTACCGGGGTGTGCCCGATGAAGTTATCGCACTCACGTCGTTCAGGAACCGTGACTATGCCAGTGAGAAAGAACTTACCCAAGCCCTGCGCATCGCACTGGAACAGTACCATGAGAAAATCAAGGTCCAACGTAAGATGATCCTCTATACACTCTTTGGATCTTCCGCTCTGATCCGGGAACGAATCGAACAGGGCATGTATGGCGGGCAAAAAGAAGGGGTGAGTTCAAAGTTCGAGACTTTAATGTATGCACAATATCTGTTCGGATTTAATTTCGACATATTATTGGAAGTAAGCGAACAAAGAGTCGAATATTACTATATGAAGGAAGATGGCACAGCCGGACATCGCATGTCACGACCTTTTAATAGGCAGATGTGCCTCATTGAATGGACTCCCCAACGAGAGCAGTTTTTTCGGGATATGGCCTCCCAGCTACAAAAACTCATCTGCTCGGTTTCTGAATTTTTCGACAAGCCGGACATGCTGGAACTGATTGATAACGAGATCGTGCGGTTATTGAAGTAATAATAGCCGGACCCAACCTCTCCGGTTGGGCTTGTTTCCACACCCAATACATGATCGACCATGCAGACCGACATTCTCTCATACGATAAATACCTGGTTCAGTTCAGCGGCGGAAAAGACAGTTCCGCCGTTTTTCTTTACTTGCTCGAAGCAGGGGTTCCGCTTAACAAAATCGAACTTTGGCACCAAGACATCGACGGCTGCGGGGAGGCTTTCTTCGACTGGAAAATAACCCGCAATTACTGTCGCTGTTTTGCCCATGCTTTCGGAGTGCCTCTCTATTTGCAATGGAAAGAAGGCGGATTCCAACAGGAACTATTGCGCAAGAATGCACGCACGGCCCCAACCTGCTTCGAACTTACCGACAATACGATTGCTTGTAGCGGTGGAAAACGCGGTAATCCCGGAACCCGGATGAAATTCCCGCAGCTTTCGGGCAGTCTCAGAACCCGGTGGTGCAGCGCATACCTGAAAATCGACGTTTGCACGGCCGCAATCGTGAATCAGAGCCGGTTCAGGGGGCGCCGCACACTGGTACTCTCCGGTGAACGCGGTGAGGAATCTCCTCAACGTGCCCGTTACGCGATCTGGGAACGGGACCCCTCCGATCTGAGGGAAAGCCTGAAAAACGCCCGCCTTGTAGACCGCCACCGGCCTATCCGGGATTGGCCGGAAGAAAAGGTTTGGGCTATACTGGAGAAATACCGCATTCGCGTACACCCATGCTACTACATGGGCTGGTCCCGGTGCAGTTGCCTGTTTTGTATTTTCGGGAATGCCGACCAGTATGCCAGTGCTGCGTGCATAGAACCTTTGCGTATGCAACAGCTTATCGACCTCGAACAGGACCTCGGTTGCACGGTAAAGCGTAATAAAACACTCCTCGATTTATGCAAATCCGGGACACCTTATACGGCTATTGATGAACGGCTTCGGTTACTTGCATCACAAGATGATTACAACCTTCCGATCATCTTACCCGCGAACGAGCAATGGTTTCTGCCTGCAGGAGCCCGTGCAAATAGAAAAACAGAATTTTAAATAATCTCAATCATGGAATCTCTTGAAAACAAAACTTTAGAAGAGTTAGATAACTTGGAAAACGACTACATCGCCCGGCATTGGGACACGGGCGGCCGGCACGAATCGGATATGGAACTCAACGACATCGCCCGTGCGAAAATTGCGGCAGTAAAACGAGATCATGGAATCTGCTTTTTAGCCAAATTTAAACCCGCCAATACTGAATTTATCTTCGTACCCTATGATGGCCGACTGATTTATAACTTCGAATACGACATCGCCGTACCCGTGGAGGATGAAGAACTGAAGCGTCTTTTGATTTTGTTGAATGATCGGCAAGCCCGGAACTATTCATCCATCATGGAACGAATATATAACAGGACCAGCGAAATCGGAGGTGTAATACTATTGTGGGTATAGCTGATTCAAATTATATAAACCCATGCAAAAACTATCATTTGCCCGCATACGCCGGGCATCCGCTCTTTGCAGTCAGCGACATCATCCTCGGGATGATCCTTCGCACCAAAATCCAACTATGAATCCTCTACCGAGTGTTCATAGCACATTCCCAGGGCTTTGGCCCGATGGGAAGCTGAGATGTATCGATTCAGCCACGACCAGAAAGACAGGTGTCGAAATTCGTGGTATCCTTGATATTCTGGTGGACCTGAACAGTACAGGACTCTTCTCGGCATTCTTTCATTTCCATGCACACGTTGGAGAACTCGAAATCATTATTTTTCAAGGCCGCTGGAGTATTTTCAAAAGTCCTGTGTGGCAAGTTCAGATAGATTGCCGGGAGTATCCTTTGATTAATATTAATACCGGTCAGCCGTTTTATGTCCCAGCTTTCCTTGAAATGCTTATTCTATGGGTCCAGTGACAATTTCCCGAATAGATTTAATCGAATCGAAGATAATCATGCATATATCTCATCTAACTCATGCTTAATCTCGCAGAGAGCAAGATGCAAATGATTAGCAACCGTTTTATGCGATATATTCAATCTATGAGCTATCTCGTGGTAATTGAGCCCATCGCGCCTGCTCATCAGAAAAACATTATACCTCTGCCGAGGCATTTTACGAACCAGCATGCGAACATGACTTTCAATTTCGGAAGCAAAGTAATATGCCTCGATCTGTGATATTCTTGGCTCAGGCTTGAGATGTGATCGGTAATTACGCTCCACGGCATACCCCCTGAGATAATCGAATGCGGCATTTTTTCCGATATGGTATATATATGCCCGGAATGAATTTATTGCCGTCATCTGTTTCCGAAGAATCCAAATCTTTATGAAGATGTCTTGCACGATGTCCTCTGCAGCAACATCCGATTTAATAATAAATGCAATATATTTTTTGAGTCCCGGCTGGTATCTCGTAAACAAAATTCGGAACGCTTCGTGATCTCCGGACGATAACCGGATTAATCTTTCTTTGTCGTCAGCATACTCCATGTAACACCCACAAATTAGTAATATAATCAGACAAAAAGGCTTCCATTCTCTGATGTACAAAGAATGGAAGTCTTTTTGCCTCTTGAATGATAAATTACATCACCTCGTCATAAGATGTCCTAACGTAGACTTAGACGAATATTTGGGGATTATTTCAGTTTGAGTATTTTTTACTCACCGACACAAATCCTGATCATTTCGTGTATCTATATTTTCCAGAATGCTGTAATTGACTCCCAATAAAACAAAAATACATTTATTTACCGGATTATTGTACCCGATGCCGATTGCATAACGTTTTTATTTTAGATTTTCAACGGTTTAATATAACCGTTTGAAGAATAAACATTTAACTGAGTATTTGAGAAACAGTGGTAACGAGTTAGCAACTGTGCTATTTTCAGCGTTTTGCGGTGCTATACTGTCAAATAACTCTTTCATTTGCAAAGTTATTACTTTTTATTGAAACGCACACTTTTCCGATATGAAATTTAACAAAAAGTCTCCAACAAATATATGTTAGAGACTTTGATTCATTACAATTGGATTTTTATTTATTCAAATGACGATAAACTATATTTGATATATCTGCCATTATTTTGGCGTTATCATCATCAGACTCACGAGAATCCTTTATCAAAACGACAATGTAGCACTTCTCACCGTTGGGAAGATATATCACTCCTGCATCTCCCTCGCTTATCTGTATGCCATCAGCAGTTCGGTTAGAACGTCCCGTTTTATGCCCAAATTTTATATCGGTAGGCAACCCCGCTATTAGTTTGTTCTTGCCAGACACACAATCAAGCATGGCTGTCTCTAAAAACGCAAAATGCTCTTTTGTCAAAATATTTTCTGTATGAAGTTTCTTGAGCAATTGCGCAATAGCTAATGGTGTGCTCCAATTGTTGTAGCATAACATAATGTCCGTATGCATGCTTTCCTCTGTCTCCGTGAAATTCATATCCTTTATCCCAAGAGATTTTATGTAGGAGTCCACTTTATCAATACCACCAACAAACCTTATTAACCAATCGCATGTGTTGTTGTCGCTAATCGATACTGTGTATTTGATTATATCCCTATAAGATATACGAATCCCTTGGTCGGGATATTTATCCCTTAACGGGCTATACGTGTTTTTCAGCATTTCTTTCTGTTTGATATACACCATTTTGTCCAGCGGAATATTCTCTGCTTCCATTTTTTTCAGAGCTGTCACTGCTATATGGAATTTGAATACACTCATAGTGGGATATTTGTCCTCGTTGGCAATGGCAATTATATCGTCATTATGGATAATTGCTACCCCGACAGACGCTTGCTTCCCTTTGATAATCTTTTCAATTTCTTGGGTCATGTTCTGCCCGAAAGCCATAATGCTGCAACAGCAACAAAGCATAACTGATAATAGCGTTTTTGTCATGTTCATTTTTGATAGTGGAACTTTTTGTTTCATATAGTTTTCTTTTTTGCTTCTTAGCCCAAAGAAGCGGATGCTCAAATGCAGAAACGTGGACTACCAATGCAACATTCTAAGTCGAAGGTCGTAGGAAACCTAAATGCACGAATGTAGTATAGCAGCCCACGCTATATGCGTGAGAACCACTATGCCATCCTTGTGCAGTGTCTTGAATTTCCTACGTTCTCGACTTACAAGAAAGCATAACGCTTCTTTTTCTTATGTCTTGGATAGAGTTGCCTCAATCCGAGTGCAAAAGTACAAAAAATCCGTGATATGTCATTCAACAATCACGGACTTTATTTTGATTTACAGTTGCATACCTCTGTTTTGTCTTGGTTTCGGTATTCCGATAGCTTCCCTAAACTCGTTCATCTTCTTTCTGAACCAGCTTATATGTGATACTCCATCAATCTTGAAATCGAACTTTCCATTTTCATCCTCTTTAATGGAGCAGACGGCACGTTGGGTTTCAAAGCCTTGGTTGAACTCGGAAGAATGTAGCTTGCCTTTTATGGGAACGTCCTTGAATGTGCATAATCTTCGGATAATATCGTCATTGAAGCCCAAGCGTTCACGCAGGAAATTTATTGTCGGTATCAGCTTCTCCACATATGGGAAGTAGCGTTTCACAAAGTCTGTAAACTCGGACAATTTGCGGTGTCGCAGCTCGTAAGCGTCTGTTATCTCCTGTATGTGTTTCGCCTGTTGCTGTTCCCTTTGTCGGGCTTCTTCTTGAAGTTCTGATACACGCTCATGCAGATTCTTGTTCTCCCTCTCCAGCGTCTTGACCTTGTTGCTGCCGAAAAAAGAACCGACACTCTCGGCTATGTTGGTCGCTGCGGTCGTGGCTGCGCCTTTCAGTTTCTCAGTCTGCACCTCTTTCTTGGCTTGGCGGAGTTCCTGCCGTGCCGCTTCTTTCCGCTCCTGCAAATCTACCACTTCCGCTTTGAGGCTATCGACAAGTTTCTGTGTGTCCCGATAATACTGCTGCGTGGACTTGTGCCGTGCCGTTGAACCGTCTATGCCACGCTGCAATCCGTACTTTGCCATCGCAATGGCGTAGGTATCTTGGTAGGTCTTCAATTTCAGCCGTGTCATAATGTCATCGGCACACAGTCTTACGGTGTCGGTCGGCTTCTTGCGGTAGCGTTTCTTTGTCTGTTCCTCCCGTTTCCTGCGCTTACGTTCCCCCTTTACGATTGGAACAAGGGTGATGTGTATGTGTGGCGTTTCCTCGTCCCGATGAAGGTGCGCAGCCACAATATTCTCCTTACCGAACATGAAGGCAAAGTAGCTCATGTTGTCGGCACACCACTCGTCCAATCTGCCTTCTTTTTCGATACGCTCCATGTCCTCATGCGTTCCCGACACGATGATGCGGATTGCCTGTACTTGGTTGTTACCGATTTTGCGTGTCAACCCTGCGTTTTCCAAACGGTGTTGGATGGCTGCTGTTCGGTCTTTCACTCCATCGGGATAGTCGATGAGTTTTCGGTTAAGATGCGTGCGAGTTGGATCGGCGTTCTTCGGTATGATAAAACGCTCGATGTGGGCGGTCGTTCCGCTGTCGGAACCGTGCGCCTTTTCCATATGTAATACGACAAATCCCATATATGGTTTTCCTTTCTTTTTTAGCTTGTGAAACAATGGTTGATTATTCTCCTGTACGGCTTCTGCCGTTGGCTTGGGAGAGTCCAGAGAGGTGCAACCTCTTTGGCTTATTGGGGAATTTTCAGCGTTGCTTGCAATGCGGCTCGGAAAATTCCCTAATAAGCTATGGTATTTTCCGCTTGTAAATATCCGCACGGCTGCAAGCGTTCTCACTCCCTACATCTTCAGCCCTCGCTTTTTCGGTGGCTGCATCATCCGCCTTGCGGATTGGACTTGCCTCTCCTGCTTCATCGGCTCTGCCGATTGGGACAAGGGCTTACCGCACAGGTAGTCGTTCAAGTCCTTATACTCACTATAGTGTATGGACTTGTCGGAAAGGCGTTCCCCGAACCTTGCTTGCAGATGCTCACAGGCTGTCCGTCCTGCCGTATCGTTGTCAAGGAAACAGCCGATTTGGGAATAGTCAGCCAATATGCCCTCCGCCTTTGCGAGATTGGAAACGGAGTTCAAGATGATATAATCCTGCGTGGTCAGTCGGGGGCATTGCGGATTGTTCCTCACACGGATGGAAAGGAACGAGAGGTAATCCATGAAGCCCTCGAAAAGATAACAGGTTGTCGGCTGTTCTCCACTTTGTCGGATATGGGTGATGTCCTTTGGAGCGACACAACCTTTGAAATAGCGGTTGCGCACCTCATAACCACCTGCCATATTCGGGAAACCGATGGCGAAGTATGGTCTGCCCTTGTTTTCAAAATGCAGTTCCTTACATTCCCTCTTGGCGAGTTCGGTGCTTATTCCTCGCTCCTGCAAATAGGATAATAGTACAGGAGAGGATAACTCCGAAACTTGCAGATGTCGGTACATCGGTTCTGAAACGGATTGCCGACCAAAAGAAAATGGTACATGGATGGCGGTGTGCAGATGCGGTGTCTGTTTGGCGATGCACTCCAACAGATACGGCACGTTGTCGGAGCGGTAGAGTTCCGAAGCCAATGCGATGATATTGCCACCCTTGCCGATGCCGAAGTCATACCATTGGTTGAGTTCGGTGTTTACCTTGAACGAGGCTTCGGCTTCCTCTCTCAGCGGTGACTTGTACCAAAGGCTGCTATCTTGTCGCTTGACGGGTGTGTACCCCAGACTTTGCAGATAGTCTGCTATTCTGATTTGTTTTGCTTCCTGTATTGTCATAATGTATATTCCTACGGATTTGATGATGGTTGATAAAGCGATGATTTGATGAACATATGGTTTAACACATTGATTTATATCTATATATCATCTCATCATTTATTCATCAAACCACTCACGAAAAGAGAAATTCATCGTTTACGGTGTCGGGCATGGTCTGTCCGTCCTGTTTTCTCCTTTCATCAGTGAGATACTTTTGATGAATGTTTGATGAGAATGTAAATATCTATATTTCAATATATTTATATACTTATTCATCATTTCATCAAAATAATCATAGTGTTTCCAAAAACGATTTTGTCACGGTGTAGAACCGTCCTGTCTTCCGCATGGGCGAATAGTGACAGTCACGGGTATAGTCCAACTGATAGGTGGTATAGGTAAGCGTGTTGGGTGCAGGATTAAGTTTCCAACACTCTTTCAATACCCTGCGTACTTGATGTTTCTCCACTTTTGCCTGTGAATACCGCAACAAAAGAAAAATATCGTTGCAGTCAAAAGAGAAAGTGTCCGTGCCTACACTTTCCATAATGTCAAGGATAAGCTCGTGCATCTCTATCTCCAATCTGTTGCGGTTGCTGCGGATAATCTTCTGCAAGGCTTCGGTATGCAGTAGTGAGGGCGTGAACCACATACGGCTTTTCTTTTCGGTGGATAGCTGCCTATGCTGTAAATGGTGGAGAAAAGCAGGTATCTCCGCTTTCAGTTTTTGCAGGAAGTCGGTATCATCCGACTGCAAGCGGTCTATCTTGCGCACCCAATAACGGGTTTCACCTGCATCAATGATGACAGGCAGGTACTCGTTGTTTGAACACAGCACGAATTTGGCGAAGAACGCAATTTCGTCACGGTCTTTGCCTTTGGCTTCCACCTTGTAGGATAGTGCCGTGCTCAGGTTCTTCAACCGCTCGCTGTCCTCCCGGCGGCTCAGCAATACTTCGTCCACCACGATAAGGAGTTTCCCAGCCCAGTCGGAATTGAACTGGCTGCGGAAATCCTCGTTGGTGTTGAATGTCACGTTATTCTGAAACAGGGCTTTCAGAAAATTGAGGAATGTACTTTTGCCTGTGTTGCGCTCCTCCGACACCAACAGCAGGATGGGCAACTTCTGAATGGGTTGCAGGTAGAGCAGTTGAAGATAGTCCATTCCCAACTCGTATTGCTCCCCGAAGATATGTTCCACCAATGAGCGGACAGAGGGGAAATCACCCTCTTGCGGTTGGTGGGGTATCGGCTCGTAGAGGTTAAGGAACTTGCCGATTACAGGCTGATAGCTGACGTGTTCGGGTACGGTGCAGAAGCCGTCATACTTGGGTACGCTGCCGATGTAGTCCTTGCCATAGTCTTGGCGCAGGGTCTCGTTGTTCCATGCGATGCGCTTCCTTACATACCCTCCGTTCAGTCTTGGCTGCTCCACAATCTTGTAGAGCGTTGTGCCGACACGGATAAACTCTTCCTTTGCCATGCCGCCATCTGTGGGCGGTCGGTGGCTGTCATTTACTTTGTTTGCTTCCATATTCCAATGATTTAAGTTTGAAAAAATGTCAGCTACAAAAGTATAATCAACTGTCGGATAAGTTGATACGCAAATCACAGCAGAACGCAGCAAAAAATACTTCGGGGCTGTTCGGGGCTGTAAAAACAAAAAATCCGAAGAAACAGAGCTGAAAACAGATGCTTCTTCGGGTGCGTGAGTATGTGTGAATGGCAATACGCCTATGCAAAGTATTTCGGATTTGCCGTATCAGTGATGTTCAGCGAAAAGAAGATGCCTGTTTTTTCTTTTCGCAAGTACAGTCTTTCAAGTATGGCTCTGCGAACCTGTTCCGCTCCGAATGTGTTGATGCGGAAAGCAAGGGCGATGATGGCTTCAAGACTGTAAACCTCCATGCTGCGTTTGTCCGACAGTTTGATGGTATGCTTTGTCTCATATTCCCTCAAAACACCGCTTTTACAAAGAGCCTTTATCCCTGCTCGGATTGTTGGGGCGATAACCCCGAACAACTCGCAGAGTTCCCACTCGGTCATGGCAATGGAGACTGTATCGGTCGGCAGGGCGATGTTGCCCTGTCCGTCCATCGTGATGATGCTTCGTTTCTCTTTCATCTGTATTCTTCTTTATGGGTTATCAAATGGCACTGCAAATGCTTTTCTCCATATCCCCCAACTTGTCGGACAACAGTTCCAAGTCCTGACTTATCTTTTGGGCGGTTATCTTCGCGTAGATTTGAGTGGTCTTTATGTTGGTATGCCCCAACAGGCGGCTGACGGTTTCAATGGGTACTCCGTTGGATAACAGTATGGTAGTTGCTGCCGAATGTCTTGCGACATGATATGTTAAATGTGTCTTTATACCGCACAAATCGGCTATGGCTTTCAGCTTTTTGTTGCAGGTCGTATTACTTGGCATGGGGAAAACCTTATTGTCCTTTGCCATCCCCTTATACTTCTCTATAATCTTTCGGGGAACGTCCAACAGACGGATATTCGATTCGGTGTTGGTCTTCTTTCTTCGGGTGATAATCCATAAGTTACCGTCAAAGAAAGTTTGCAGGTTGTCGGTGGTGAGGTTCTTGACATCGGAATATGCCAACCCCGTGAACACCGAAAACAGAAACAGGTCCCTCACAAGCTCGTGGGTCTTGTCGGGCATCTCGGTATTCATCATGGTGTGTATCTCCTCTTTCGTGATATACCCCCTGTCCACGCTTTCGGGAGAGTTGATATACCCTGCAAAGGGATTGAACGGCAGACGACCGTCATTTCTCGCTATGGAAATGATGTGCTTCAACACAATCATATAGCCCCAAATGGTATTAGTGCGGCATTTCTTCACCGTGCGCAGGAAATACTCGAAGTCGTTGATGAACGTGAGGTTTAACTCTTTGAGGGGAATATCCTCACGCTTGTATGTATGGGGCAGGAACTCCCGAATATGCTTGCAGACGGTTATGTACCGTTGGAATGTTCCTTTGGCACGGCTGTGTCCGACTTTCTTTGCAAACTCCGCATTGTGCTGCTCAAAGAGTTTCAGCAAGGTTTCCTGCTTGATACCGATACCGAGATAGGCATCTTTCAGTTTGGCAGCGGTCACATATCCGTCTGTCTGCATCAGTTCTTGGTAGCGGCGGTTCACCTCCACCCGAATCTTGTCAACCGCACGGTTGATTCTCTGCGCTTCGGCACTCTTGCCCGAAGCACGGTTGTTCTTCACATCCCACAAATGGGGTGGAACTTCCATTTTGCAACTGAACTGCTTAATCTCTCCGTCCACCGTAAGGCGGCACATCAGTGGCAGGTTGCCGTTGGGCTTTGCACTGCCTTTCTTCACGTAGAATAAGACCTTGAATGTACTTCGCATAACTCACTTCTTTTTTGGTGACAAAATTAGTTTACCGTGAGTTACCAACAGCTACGCAAAATTACGCAAATCGCAGAAAAACAGATGCTTATTCTGGAAGTTCACACATTACGGCAGTAATGATGTGGTAACTGAACTCTTGCGTTGTGTGGCTTTTGGATGTCTGCAAACGACCTTTTCCACATCAAAAGCAAAAGCGTAACGACCACTCTTTCAGTTGAATCGCTACGCTTTTCTCAAATTTACTTTTTAGCTATCTGTTTATTTTAAACACAATTTTGATCTGCGTTGACTTGCTTATCAAGCGAATCAACCAATTCGGGAAATATATGCTATATCAACGGTTATCGAAGTGTTTGTAAACTCCGCAAAGGTCCCATATTGTCCGAATCTCATCACATTGTATCTCAACCTTTACGGAATCTGAATTAATATCGTGGAGACATAGACAATCCGATGCAGAGCCTTCACCGACAATACACAACAAACGAATCCGGGACGAAATAACATAGTAAATCCTGCCGAAAATAATTGAATCTACAGTGATTTGCCGAAGAAACAGGATCGTGTGTTGAAGATATTTCTCAGACATTGTATCGTTGCCCTCAAAATATGCTGCGACTTGTGCCCCGTTTGCTACCATCTCGGAAATGACCAGCTCTCTTTCAGGTCTTTTTTTCATTGGACAGTCTATCGACCAAACCGAATTATAATACGGAACACGCATTACTCCGGGAATGCCATCCACGTCATCGATGCCAAACATCAGCCAGGGAATCGAATATTTCGGGAACTTTCGATTAATTCTCCGGGCTACATCGATGCTTATCTTGTTGTTACCCCGCTTTATCTGATAGAGATTCTCCCCGCGCGGCAAGCCGATGTGTTTTGCAAAATAATTGGTTGACATATTGACATCCTTCAGCACCGTTTCAATCCGCCGCCAACAATCATTGTTCTGTTTTGCCATTTATGGTGCAATTTTCCGAATTTTAATTCCGTACTGTAGATTGCTCCAGTTTTCCGGATACAAATTAAGTAGAGGGTTTCAGATAACTTATAATGCAGAGCAAGCTGCTTATAGCTATAGTTATAGAACGTGTATAAGATAGCTCAAGTTTTGATTATTGATACGGTCAAAACCGTATGTAGACGATTAATGGTAGCATTTTTGCAGGTTTTAAATTATGCGATCCTGCCATAAAAAAAGTGAGCGGGGCCCTTGCAATCAGCGAGGTACTTGGAGGAAACCCGAAGCAATGCAAGTGAAAATGCCCACGCCCACATATCGTAGCGTAGTAATATACCACAACCGGGCGTGGGACACACGACCCGTCGGGCTGCTTTTCACTTCGTCACTTCTAAAAAAACCTCCAAGTTTTCTCTGAACGAAGGCGTCGCCTATTGGCGGGACGCACTTCAAAGGTAATACTAAAAACTTATTCAGCCAATATTGAACGATTTTTTTGTTCCGTAGTATAGTTTTCGCTATTCACTATTCAACCCCGTCAACTTAGGTAGTCACGAATAAATTGAAATCTCCCGTTCAGAAAACCATACCGCTACAGGACGATTTTTCGACTTTTTTTGCTTGTAATCTCAATGTAAGCAAATTTATTTTTCAACACCTTGAATTTCAGCACAGTTAAGCAGTCGATGTAAGGTTGTTGCAGCTTGGTGTTTCGGGTTTTATCTGCTAACTTTGAATTGCACGTTAGCAGATAAAACGATGGAAAAAACGTTAATCAAAAAAGGGGTGATCTGCATCCTCATTCTGTTATGCGGATTCCCGTTGCAGCAGACGAGCTGCCAGCAGAACGACCCGGCGCAGAGACATGCGCCGGATGAACCTCGCAACCGGCATTACCGGCAGGCGTATCTCGAAATGGCGGACATGCTCGACGGGAAAATCCCCTTGAGCATAAAACGTGCGGTCTTCCTCGCGGAGTGGGCTTACCTCGACGGCGACCTCGATTACGACGCTTATTGCCTCAGTATAGATACGGCCGTCGCGTTTCTGCAAAGGTTCATTGCGACAAACGGACTCAATCTGTACAAGACCGGGAAGAATCTGGCGCTCACGGAATACTTTTTCCGGCCCTATTCCGGAAACGGGCATAAACCTTTCACCTACGATTTCGACGATACCGGAGGTCGGGACGATTTTACAAAGCAATTCGTAACCAAAGTCATGCGGACGCACAGCGGGCAGTGCCGTTCCCTGCCGATGTACTACAAAGTGCTGGCCGAGACCCTCGGCGCCGAAGCATATATCGCTTATGCCCCGGCCCATGTGTTTATCCGCTATCGGAACGAGGATAAGATGTACCCGGAGGAGTGGGTGAACGTGGAACTCACCACGCACCAGATCACCCCGGAGTTCTTTTACAAGGAGCATTTCGAAATCAGCGACAAGGCCATCGAGAACAAGATCTATCTTACTCCTCTGACGGATCGTGAAACCGTTGCGGCACAGCTTGCCGACCTCGCGTTCGGGTACCGGAACAAATTCAAATATTACGACGCATTTACCCGCCTCTGCGCGGAGAAATCGCTGGAATACTATCCGCAGCACCCCAAAGCGTGCATAATTCTGGGGAAGTCGCTCGATGCAGCCCTTGTGAAACATCTGAAGGAAAACGGGTATAAGGAGGACGCTTATACCCGGAAGCTCGAAGCGCAATCGGCCGCTCTTTATGAAAAACTGAAAGCATTGGGCTGGGAAGCTATGAGTGAGGAGTTGTATGATAAACTCGAAAAAGGCAACAAAAAGGGGATGAAAATGCAGGAAGCAACCACCAAATAAACAACCGTTAAAACTTACTATTATGAGACCTAAACTTTTGACCGCCGCGATTTGCATTGTCGCGTTATTTTCAGTAGATTTGACCTACGGGTATCATCCGATTTCACCGTATGCGTATTGTATGGGAAATCCTATTCGATTTGTCGATCCTGATGGACAGGATGTTTGGGAAATGGATTATAATGGAAGGGTAAAATGGATAAGCCAAAGTGAAGAACATACCATGTATGCTCTAAACAAGGATGGTAATAGAACTGGACAATCCATTACGATCCAAGACAGAGCTATTTTTGATGGCCTTACGGCCACAGGAGAAGCAAGCGATTATGCGGCGAGCTTTACAGGAGGAAATCCTACCGAATTAGCTTCAGTCTTTCTTTTTGGCGCAGATAACTCAAATGCTGAATGGAGATTTAGCCGGTATGACGAAGGCAATGGAGACCAATATGCAATAGGAACCGTTCATAATGATGGCTTGGCAATTTCGCCCGAGCAAATGGGGTTTGCACGCGAAAACGAGATCGCTTTTATCCATTCGCATCCCGGGAATTATAAATCGGTAACAGGTCCGTTTAGTGAGCATAGCAGCATGGGGTCGCTGCCCGGTGGGAGAATAATACAACCGTCCGACTCTTGGAATGTTTACAATAACTCCGACCGTTATCCGGGTAACAGGAACTCATTCGTGTATTTTCCGAATTCCAGGAATATATATCATGTACGAGGCGTGCAGGCACCTGCATTAATACGAAATGTGAGTAACCACAATTACAATGGTAAGAGACTATTTTGGGGAACACTTAATGGCAGATAATCTATGAAAAAAATCGTTTTATTATTGACTGTGTTAGTACTTTTTGCTGGATGTAAACACAGGAAAGCTATTCGTGCGGAAGGTGAAACACCACAAAATAGTGAGGAATCTTTTGTTTTGCATCCCACAATAATGGCTACTATTAAGGAATTTGGATTGAGTAACCATACGAACAGAATCTATGCAGTTTATTTTACCGATACGAATGACGGATTTACCATGCTGAAGCAAGATACGCTTATCTACCTGTCATTTTTGGAAGAAACACCCTTAATTGATGCAAATTACAAAGGTATATTGGATATAGATTCCCTTTCGGTTGCAATTTTTGATAAAAACAGTTGTGGAAATAATTTTTATGATTCGACAAAACTTTCCACTATCCCGTTGAGTAACCTGAAAAAAATCCCCGAACACGAAATTAAACCTGTAGCCGCATGGGGAGTACAGGCGGATAGTATAATAAGATGGGTCGCTCCATAATGACGGAGTGCAACAAAGCGGGAGAACTTAGCGGTAACTTCTTTTACGGCTGACAATAATTTGTCAGCCTTTTCCTCTCCCTACCTCCAATATGGTCGAATACACTTTTAAAGAACGAACAACAGAGGATTGATAAACTAATTGAATAGCTACAATCCAAGATTTTGTTGTTCCGTAACCGGCTCAATAATGCCTTCGTCAAAAGGGTCCCCGAAGTTGAACTTCTGCCGAACCGCCCATGCCGTCATTTCTTCTTCGGGATATACCGTGAGCAGATCGTTGACGGCTTCCTTCGAAGCGATCGTCGGATCGAGCCAAAGTCGCTCCTGCTCCGAAGTGAGTATCTTCGGCATCCGGAAGGGATTACTGCCGCCGTTGTGGATTTTCCGCATCATGGCGTTGGCTTCGGTCGTAATCAAGACGAACGACAGCACCTTCTCTCCGGTCTGGGGATTCGTCCATTCGTCCCAAAGCCCGGCGATCGAGAAAATTTCCTGATCCTTTAAGGTGGTATAGTAATACTGCGCTTTCCCGTCCGGTAGCCTGTGGGGTTCGAAGAACCCGGTTACGGGAATAATACACCGGTTATGCTGCCACAGCATTCGCCACGGCCACTTCTCAAAAAGGGTTTCGGCCCTTGCGTTTTTGAACAGGTTTTCCCGGTTATAACGTTCTGCATCCTCAGGCTTCGCCATTCGTGGAATCAGCCCCCATTGCATTACTTGGAGTTTGTCGCTCCCGGAAACAATGACACATTGCGGCTCGGCGTAAGCGGGGATGACGTATATATCCTCGGCCAATCGAATGTCGTAGACACTAACCTTGTGTTCGGGGTCGGCTTCCTGCCTGGCCCTTTCTTCCTGTTCCTGCTCGGCGATTACCTGCCGGGCTGCTTCGATAATATCCAACTGCTTGCCGTACCTTCTTGCTACGGCTGCCGCATTTGCTGATAGAGAGGTGAAGAAACACATATACGTGAAATTTTGTATATTTACTCCAAATAATATACCTAATTATACATGATAGTTGAAGATAGATTTCCCGCAATTTTATATAAATATCTTGATGCCTCTGGTGGGTTGAGCATGGCGAAAAATGAGGAATTGTGGTTTACTCGTCCAGATAATTTGAATGACCCTTATGATTGTTATCATGTTAATACCTTAAAGGGAGATTATGATAAATTCAATGTTGACTTTGACGTGAATAAAGCCTTGAAATCGAAAGGTGTGTGCAGTTTATGCGATAGCCCTTTGAAATTTCGAATGTGGAGCTACTATAATAAACACAAAGGAATTTGTGTTGGGGTTAATATGAATGTAGTAAAAGAAAAGCTATTGGGCTACCATAAGGACGTGATGAAATTTGTAACGATTCGAAAAGTTAAATACCAGTCCAGTATTCCCCGGATAGACCTATATGATTTAATGCCGAAGGATTACTTGAACTTCAATGAGGAATCATTCGACAAGGCTCAAAATGCCATTCATGATTTTTTATCGACAAAAGCATTGTGGTGGTCTGATGAGAATGAATATCGTTTGTTGATAAGAGAAAACGAAATTCCTCCAACCGATGATCCGGCAAAAGTAAGAGTAGAAAACTTAATTGACAGCGTATATATAGGCTGTAAATATGATGGAGATATTACAGCAATAATTGATCTTGCGAAGAAAAGAAAATTTAATGTCTACAAAATGGGTATTAAAAATGATGATTTTGGATTAGTTTTTCAAGAACTCTATATTCGTCAATAATATTTTACCCGGCCTTGATGTCGATCCGGTCGCTCCATTTAGTTGTAGGACATTTCGAAAGCATCTCGCGCCGCAGCCGGGTATTATTCTGCCCGGTCAACTCCGCGCCCAGCACCACGAGCCGGCTGTCGAGGTTCAGCGGGCCGTTCACCGCATCCACGGCAGCCTGCAAGCGTCGTAATTGCTCGATGTTGGGCTCTTGATGGAACATGTTAAGCTGCACCGCTTCGGCCGGAATAAGGTCCGAAAGAGTTACCGTCGCCCGTTTGAACAGGAACGGTCTCTCACCGGGAGTATAGGTCGGCCAGATCGCCTTGAGCAGCGTCATTGCATACGGAATCATCTCGAACGTATTATCCGTAGGTACGGGAAACTCGATCTGCAGCCCCCGGTAGGTCTGCCGCTGGTACTCGTTGAAGGGATTGGTTTCAATGCCGACATAGATGCGCCGGGCATAGGAATGCTGGTCGCGGAGCTTGCGAGCCGAGGAGCTGAGGTAACGGACCACGGCGGCCTTTACCTCGTTGAAGTCGGAGGTCATTTTCCCGAATGCCCGCGACGTGCATATCTCCTGCTTGTCGGGCGGCGCCAGTTCCAAACTGATGCAGGGCGTCCCGTTCATCTCGCGCCAGAGGCGATCGCCCACAACGGTCATGTTCTTGCGCACCCACTCGCGCGGCAGAACGGAGAAATCGTAGGCCGTGCGGATGCCCATCGCCGTCAGCCGCTTCTCATGCCGCCGTCCGATGCCCCACACATCGCCTATAGGCAGCATTTTCAGCGCCTCTACACGCTTTTCTTCTGTGTCGATAATGTAGAGCCCCCGCCGGGTGGAGCGAATGATGTCGCGCCCCAGCTTCTCGAAATCGAATCCTTCCATCCCCGTGAAATCGAGGAACCCTTCGTCAATGTTATCAGAAGCTTCTGATTCCATCGATGAATCTTTTCTGGATATGTCGGGTATCGACGAATCGAAGCTCGACGCCCTGGGCCACGAGATCGCTCGAACGGTGAAACAATATACGGGCATCCCTGTCAGCATCGGCATCGCGCCGACAAAGACCCTTGCGAAGATTGCATCCAAGCTCTGCAAGCAGTATCCCAAGTTGAAAGGGTGCTGTTTCATGCACCGTCCACAAGACATTGAAAAGGTACTTCGCAAATTCCCGATCGAGGATGTCTGGGGCGTGGGCCGACGCTATGCGAAGATGCTCAAGGCAAACGGCGTCGATACAGCCTGGGACTTTACACAACTTACGCCCGAGTGGGTGCGCAAACGCATGTCCGTTGTCGGGCTGCGCATGTGGAAAGAGCTGCGCGGAGAGGCGTGCATCGGTTTCGAGCAGGCACCAGCGGATAAGAAACAGATCGCCACGACGCGGACATTCGCCCACGACATCGACGACTTCGGAGAACTGCACCAGAGCGTCGCACAGTATGTCGCGGCTTGTGCCGAGAAGCTCCGCAAGCAGAACAGCGTATGTGGGGAGATCGTCGTATTCATTCTTACAAATCGTCACAAGGACAACATTCCACAGCACTATGAAAGCCGCCTGCTGAAGCTCTCCGTGCCGACAGACAGCACGCTGGAACTGACGAAATACGCATCGGGGCTGCTCCGGCAGATTTATCGCAAAGGCTACGCTTACAAGCGGGCCGGTGTAATACTCTCGGACATCAGTTCAAAGACCGGAACGCAGCGCGATATGTTCGACGCCACCGACCGCGACAAGCACGACCGTTTGATGAAGACTGTTGACGGTTTGAACGCCGCCTACGGCAAAACTAAAATCGTCACGGCTGCCGAGGGATTTGAACGGTTCAAAATGAACCGACAGTACTTATCAGGCAAGCCTACTACGGACTGGAGCCAGATCATACAGGTAAAGTCTGGATAAAAAAGGCTGATAGAAACTATCAGCCTTTTCTGTTAATCTGCTTTATCGCAAAGGTTTGCCGTTAAACGGATCGCCGGGCGTTTCTAACAACATTTCCAACTCTTCAAAAGTAGTGACATATCCTACCTATTTTTCATATTTGCCGTTCTATGAATCGCTTATTTTCCCAACCCCAATGTTTCAGCCCGAATGTAAAAAAAACAGTTTTCAGTTTTTTGCCATTGGCATCCGTCTACACATTCTTGGCTCGTTACCCGTTTTTTGTAATGAAACAGTTCACATCGGTTAAAGCGGGAACAGATTACCCGGCCCTCTTTTTCTTCAAAACGTTTAACAAGTGTCTCCATTGAAAGAAGACAACTGGTTTCTAAAAATGCAGCCTCACTAAAACTTGGTACGATTGGCTCCACTCTTTTAGAATCGACACAAGGAATCCCAAAGAAGCGGGTCAACTCAGCAATAGATTCTTTACTGGAAATATCTCTATTGTAAATTATTTCGAGGAGCTTGGATTCTCCTCCGGAAGCCTCTCGTTTACAGTTCTCAAAAACGTCCCGGTAATAATCGAGGTCATGTCCGATCAACGCACTGAGGTTAATAATAAATTCGTCGATCATGCGGTGCATCATTCGGTATGCCGGCATTTCTTCACCCTTATATTTTCGGGGATGATCTCGCATGATACGCTTGTATATTTCAATCCCGTTCTCTCCGGGGTATGCGTTCGCATAATCTATCATTGTGAAAAATGCCGCCCCCGGATTGTCAAAATATAGAGCCGTATAACATAGGGAAATTAGCATTTTAATGTCCTCGGCTATCTTCGGGCAATACTCCAGGCAAATCATCTGCGCCGCTTTGTACTTGATAGGCAGATTCAACTCCAAGACATCGGGATTAACCAACGATTGTATCAAATGGGCCATGCTTTCAATCACACAAGTATAACCGAAATCAAATCCGTTTTCGTAAGTCCTTCCCAGTTCATCATCTACCACACCGATATTAACGGCTGTTCTGCTTTTTTTCGCTTCGTCTATATTTCGGCTCTCAACAATGACACGATCCACCCTGCCCTTAGAATAATTTACAGTACCGTTTCTTGCTCCTAATAAATTTTCGGCATAATCTACAAAAGAATAATCTGCATCCAAACGCAATGGTAATTCAACAGGATCATGGCGGTTTATATGATCCCGGTAAAGGATGTACTTTTTTATGAAATGATGGCAGAACGAGAGACCGAATGGTGTAGTGATTTGCTGAAGATAATGTATGTATTCGTGAATAAATGATCCAAGATGTTCTATCGACATTTCTTCTGGTGATTCCTTAAAATCGCATCCCTCCACTATCATGTGGAAAAAATTACATTCGTATTTGTTCTGACGACCTACGAGGTTGGCTCCGTTCATATTATTAAACATTATCTTTGACAAATTCAAAAGAAATTGACAGTATCGAAGTTATGAATCATTTTGATGAAAAGCAAATCTCATGGGTAGTATATACACAAACTTTATTGTTGCCGATCTCCGACAATACCAAAAAGAGATAGTTGCTTCGGTTCTAAATACTGCCGTTTAACCTCTTTGAGTTTGGCGATGAGCTGCCGGATTCTTCGTTCGTTATAGTTACAACTGTCAGAAATATGTTTTAAAGCATAGACATATCTTTCTTCCAACTCTGCAACACCTTGTTTTACCGCTTCTTGATACTCGGTAATCGGCTCATTCCAAACCGATGGATAGCTGCCGCCGCCCGCCCCGCCCGTACTCCAGTTGATTGTAACGGCATACTTCCCGTTTAGTGACTGGCCGATATGAATGGTATTGTGCATATCCAACTCTATATTTTCGATTATGGGGATCATGCCACGAAGCCAGCCGTATTCGTCGAACCTCTTGTCGGTGTAGCCGAAGAGTAGTCCGCGTTCGTATGTACTTGCGTTCAGTATGATTTCATGGACGCTATTGCCAAAGTTTTCGAAATAGGCGATTTTCTCTGCATCGTTCTTACGAATAGCTAATAGATAGCCTAAAACGGCATTTCGCTCTGTACGGGATGGATTATACTCCAGAATCGCGGCTAATTTTTCCTGTTTGCTGTATTTCTGTATAGGTTTCATATCTTTGAAATTTACAGTTGTTGTATCGGTTATTCCTGTGGATCAGACGATACTGCGCAAGCAATCGGTGTGTTGCTTTCAAGCCATTTCAGCACATGATTCATATTGTATTCGGAGGTGATAACCGCGATTCGGTCATCTGTCTGTGTAAAGCGCGTACTCTCGTAACTGTCGATCCACTCTTTGAGCGAAGATGCACCCCACCTCTCTCTGTCGTCGAACATTTCATCCAAAGTACGGATAGGCTCGGCGAACGTCACTATAAGCGTTCGGTAGCCTGTTATTGATGTTTTCATATCGGGCTAAAATTAGGCAGGGTTTTTGCCCTGCCGGTTAAACATTATTCTCAAAAGTGGTAATATCATCACTGATCTATTTTTTGATTCGCGCCATAAGTTCGCCGGAAATCTCATGCAGTTCCCGGCTGCGGGTCGGGTCCATTTCCCGCGCTGCGGCAGTCAATCCCTGCGTCAGCTTGAAGAGGGACGGGCCGCCCTGCAACCCGTCTTCAGGGTTATTGTTCATCAATAACTTCTGAACGCTCTCGCTCTCCGACTTGAGGAGTTTGTTGGCCTTTACCAGTTTCTTGAGTTCATCGTCGAAATCGACTTTGACGCGGCTGGCTTCCTGAATCATTACAGCCTGCCGAGTGATGTTATCCCGGCTATACAGATTCTTCGTAAAGTCTTTGGTTGCAGACATGGTAGTTTCCGTGTCGAGAGCATAAGTTTTTTCGGAAAACATAAGGTTATCGGGCAGCCGTGTGCCGAGGTGTACCTGCTTCATCAGACTTTCACGTACCATACCGTTCAGGCAGACACCATTGAGCAGATATGCCCGCATATCCACGGCCCCGTCCCCGTAGTCGGAGGTCGAGAAACGTGCGCCCATGTAGATCATCACCGTTCCGTTGAGTTCCGTGGGGATGCTGATAGGTTCCGGAAGGATCGTTTCGACCCAGATTTTCGTATCGCTCATAAAAGCGTCGCAGGGAACGGCGCCCTGGCTCATGGCTTCCGTCAGAAAGGCCGTGAGGATCTGCTCGCTGTTCAGACGCCGGTAGCTGTCCGACAACACGCCGCGCACCTGGTTGCCGACAGCCCGCACCAGTACGCGCGTCCGCTCCGTCCATCCCGAATGTTCGTTGAGAATCTGCGTCGCAAGCTGACGTTGCCACTCCGACCCCTCTGAAAGTTGCCGGAGATATTTCGCCGGGATATTCATCTTCTCGGCCAACTGCCCTACTGCGTGCGGATGAAGCGAGTACCGGTTCTTGTCAACGTTCATCGTGATATATCCCTGTTCGGTGAATTTGATTACTGGACCCGTATCTTTCTTTTTGAGTTCCACCCCGATCGGAGCGATAAAGTCCTGCGCGGAACGGTGTTCCGACATTAACCGCTGAAGCGTTTGTTTCACGTTGTTCTGGTTGCGGTCGATCATACGTTGTACCTTGTTCCTAACAACGTCGTTGAGTCCTTTCTGCAATTCGATTCTATCCATAGTGTAGGCCCTTATTTTACCTGCCGGGCATGGCAGGGGTTAAAATTTATAATTGATATTTTACCGGAGTTAAAATCGAATCAATGTCTTACAAGACATTTGATTATCCCGGCTCTCGGAGCAAAGGGCAATAACAGGCGGGCAAGGCCGGAGACGGGGATCGAGGTATAAAAAAAGCACCTTTACGGTGCTTTTTTTGTGCCGAGACTTCAGCCTGCCCCGACGGAGGCCGCGCGTCTGTTATCTTTGCGCAGGAGCCGGGAGAATGGCAGGAACATTATATTCACAAAATCGGCTATTGATTTCCCAGCATAATTATTGTATATTTGAATTATATCATAACCCTTAAAACTTACAATATGGAACTAAAAGAGATATTACCTCTTATATTTTCGGTTGCTTCTTTTATCGGAGTACTCGCCACAATCATTTATCAGGTTTCCACGTATCGTACAACTAAAAAAACCTCGGCATTACAACGATTCGATACTTCCTATTTCAATATGCTGGGATTACAACAACAAATAACAAATGAGCTGAAATCACCGGATGACGATATTACAGTAAAAGGCCGTGCTTTGTTTGAGTACTTATATCTCAACTATGAGAAAAAAAGCAAAAAGCAAAAAAATAAATCGTCTATAATAGAAAGTGTGTGCGGTCCGGATAGCAAAAACTGCGGAAAGGACAGTATGATGTCACTGATTTATTTCAAAGGATTGGAGGCGTATGACCAATCAGAATTACCAACAGTATTCGATCATTATTTCAGGCATTTATATCGTATAGTCAAATATATTGACGACCCACAACACAAATTTTTCAAGAAAAAAGAGCGTTATAATTATGCCGCGAATCTACGGGGAACCTTATCCAAATATGAATTGGTATGGCTGTATTATAATTGTCTTGCCGGGCCGGGAAAACAAAAATTTAAACCCCTTGTTGAGAAATATGCTTTGCTCAAAAATATAAGAGTGGAATTATTGTCCACAAGTAAGGAATTCAGATTCTATGCTGGCACAACCATTCCTCGGCCTAACCAAGATATTGAAAGATATAATGATTTCGATTTCTATCTTACTGATGATGAAAAGCAGAAAGACAAATTCTATCTCGGAGCTTTTTATAACGAGCAGGAGTTAGAGGTCGAAAAAAGAAAATTCCGAGGGAACCGACCAGCTTTCAATGCTTGGGTGGCACGTAAGCCAACCCAACCAGCCCCGAACCCGTAAGAGCGCCCGAACCGGGAAAAATACAATAAGATAGCTGCCTTTCAGCAGCTATCTTTTATTATGGGGAATGGCCTATGCGTCGGCCTTCCCCTTTTCGCGCTCCACGCGTTTGTTTTTCTCCATTGTTTTGGTATAGTTCCGCGAGGTCGAAGTCGGGCATCACGCGCTGCCACGAATTACACTATTTTTCCTCTATTTGCTGTAAACTATAAATTTCTTTCTGCCTTTCAATCTCCTCGCGTAACTCTTCCTCTTTGGGCAGGTAGGTAAGGTATTTTGCAGCAAATAGTTGTGGATTCTCATGCAACACCGAATACCGGGCGATGTCGCGGGTGGTTTCCGTACAGAGGATCAATCCGATGGTCGGATTATCGCCGTCCGTGCGTTTCAACTCATCGTACATGCGGACATACATATCCATCTGCCCGACATCCTGATGCGAAATTTGGGTGGTCTTCAGGTCGATCAGCAAAAAGCACTTTAAAATGTAATTGTAGAATACTAAGTCAATGAAAAATCCCCTGCATCGGTTGAGATATGCTGCTGCCGGGCAACGAAAGCATAGCCCTTGCCCATCTCCATAATGAATTTCTGCAAATGCGTGAGAATAGCGCTTTCGAGTTTGGATTCGGTAAAGTCCATGTTGGATGCCAAACCCAGAAACTCCGCCACCATCGGATTCTTGATGAACTCCAGCTTATCCTGCTCATACGCCGTGGTCAGCGATTTCATTTCAGATACGACCTTTTCCTTTTTCAGGGATTGAAGCAAACGATGGTAATATTGCGACGATATATTACGGTCGAGTGTGCGAACACTCCACATCTCCTGCGCTGTCTCATTCAGATACCACATGCGGGCCGCATCGTCCGTAACCCGTAGCAAGGTTCGAATATGCGACCATGTAAGATTCTGCACACGCGTGTTCACTTTCTGCCAGTCCGGTAATAGCGAGTAGAATTGTCTGTAATACCAAAGATTACGTGTTGAGAAACCTTTGCCGAATGCCGCGGACAGTTCGCCGGAAAGCACCTTCAACAACTGCGTCCCGTATTCTGCACGGCTCTTGCCCTGCTGCTCCTGCTCGACGATCCGCTTTCCGATATTCCAATAGGTTTCAAGCATTACGGAGTTGATCGCGGCATAGCTATTCAGACGGGCATCCTCGATCAGACGTTTGATTTCGTCGATAAATGTGCGCTCCAATACAGGTTTAATAACAGGTTGATTAAATTGGAAAAAAGATAAAATAAAGGTAGAAAATAATCTCCGAATTCTCCTACCTTTCCAGTTCCTTGGCAAACTCCGTAAGGGTGGTGCCGTAGCAGCCAGCAGATGCGTCGGTTTTCATCTTTTCGCGCTCTGCACTTTTGTTTTCTCCAACGTTTCAACAGCCTGTTTCGACGGTTTGCGAGCAATTGTCAGCCGAAGCCCGCAGTGCGGGCAGAGAAACTCACGGCTTTTAAGCAGTTGGCCGAGCGATAAAGGGATGAATCCGCTGCATTTCGGGCAAGTCAATCCGGTAGTTTGGGCTGTATCCATTGTGTTCTTATTTGTTCTCTTCCGCCTTTTGGGACCCGATCGGTCGGGACTGTTTCCAGGCTACCGACAAGGCCCCGATAGTTTCATAAATCGTCTCAATGTCTTTTTAGACATCCACACTCAAATCGTTTATCGCTTCCAGATTATCCCTAACATAGCACTTAACCAACATACGTCTGCGTCGTATTTCTACCTGGTAAAGTACCGCGAGGTCGAAATGAGCTAAAGCGCCGCACACATTTTGCGGATATTTTGCAGAAAATCGTTTATTTTCTTGTCGTTGCGGGCGCATAATAAATTATACCGACTCTGCATATTAACCAATGTTTCTGCGTCCATGCCCGTCGCTGCCTCAATACGCAATGCGACATCGGCCGACAGCGGACGTTTTCCATTCAGAATACCGTTCAGCATAGCGGCCCGAACGTTGATTATCTCAGCAAGCCGTTTTTGGGTTAAACCCAGAACCGACAAGTTATCCTTAATAATTTCCCCCGGATGGGTTGGGGTACACAGTTCGTTATACATGGCACTATTTTTTGTAATGGTTCGTAATATCCTCTAAATGGCAAATGATGACTATTGGTTCCTCGGACACAACCTCTACACGAAACTCCAACCGGTATTGATCGTTGATCCTTATAGAGGAAATACCTTTTTTATCCCCGCTCAGCACCTCGTAGCGCAGAGAAGGGAACGTAAACAACTTTTCAATTTGGGGCGCTGCCATCAGCACATCGACGCACTTATGGTAGTTCTTAATAATCTGCGGCTGAAAACGATGTTTCTTGTCGCCGCATTTTCCCGTTTGGTAGAGCTGTTCAAGATACTCCTTTTCAAACTTTACAATCATCGTTGCTTGCTTATAACGTTACAAATATAGTACATATTTTGAAAAATTTACTTAAAAAGTAAATTTTTATTACAAGTTGTTGTTTATTAAAAACTTGCTATGTATTATCTCGACAAGTTGAAACACATCACCTTCTGTATATCGTCACAATTTTCATTTGGCTTCGAGCGAATTAAACGCCCTCTTGTAAAACTCGATGGTGGTGCCGAATAGTTTTGCACACTCTGCAATATTACGAGCGGTAAACGCGAATGCCACACTATATGTTTTTAGGCTATGGACACGTATAGTCGTTACGATCAAGTCGTTAAAAACCTGATTCGTATTGATTATATCAGTCGAGACAACAGACTCAGACTCCGTGTTTATGTATTCTCTCGATGCCTCTATTATTTTCTCATTTTCTGCAAAATTCACTTCACGAGTAAATTGAGATCTAATCAGTTCGCCTAACGTTTGGTAGTATCTTTTTTCGGGAGAATCTGGAGCAGAGGTAAGCCTCATGTTGTTTTGCCGTATATTAACAATATAAGCCCTCCATTTTATATCCCATTCATTTCTGATTTCATGCACCAGATCATAATATTCTTTGTATTTATCCAAGACAATCTTTTGCTGCTCTTTCAGGAGCGAAACGCACGACATATATTGGTTGAACATTATTTTCTTCTGGGTTTTATCAACCGACCTCGGGAGTCCGATATAGAGTGCATCCATAAGCCTATCAATCGAAAATTGAGACAGAACGTCGATGGTAACATGCTGGGGCGTACATGGTACGGTTGAAAGATAGGGAGTACTTGAGATGCCCTTTGCCAACTCGTCTATTGACTGTGCATATTGATATAGATGGGGAAGGTTAATATCGGCCCATGTGAGGATGGTGTTTCTTACCAATGCCCGGCTCATCTTTTTATCCCGCTGTTTTAGCCATTCATTTAGGAGATAGCCAAGCATAAAAATTAAGATTGAGATGAATGCCGGAAGCAGAATGTCCCACGATACGCCAAGGAATTGATATTGTGTTTGTGTCGAAAGATGTGAACTGATCGTCGATAAATTGGTATTTATCTCTGAAAGTGTGGTCGTAACAAGGCTGTCGGATGTATTCATTTCGGTGTTTATCTGCTCAAGGCAGGTTTGAATTCCGTTGAATTCGAATTGGAGAGACTGGTCGGCAAACATATTACTTCAGCTATTAACATTCCAAACTCCTTGGAAAACTCCGTAAAGGTGATGCCATAGCAGGCAACAGAGGCGTATTAAGGTATAAAGTAAATTAAGAAAAGAACGATTTTAATCTCAATTCCCGCGCTCAAGTCTTTTGTCAAGGAAATATACCACCAATCCGCAATAGGGTTTATAATGTCCTCTTGCATCTTTTTCATCCCATTCTTTTCGAATTCGTCGGAGTTTTTGTTTGTCGGTATTCCAATCTGCTTTTTTTCCTAAAACTTCAATTATCGCATTAAGCGTCACACGTCGCTCCTCTTTCAAATAAACATTATTAAGATTTAAAAGACGATTGATTTCATCGTCCCATGTTGCGTTGCGCGATTTTATGGTTCCGCTTAATGTATAAGAAAGTGTCTTGAAGAAAGGATCGGTCAATAAATTGAAGGTAATATCATTGTTCCCCTTACTGGTATCGCAGTGGCGGCATTCTTTCGTTACACCGCTGCAACAAATTACCATGTTCCTGTATTTGAGTTTTTCTTTATCATTAAGATCCCTGCATTTCATATGTTCAATCTTGGTGTTTTTCCCTTCGACATCAAGACCTTTCATACAATATGCACAAATAAAACCTTGTTCTTTCAACAAGATCTCACGCAACTCTGGGTTTGCTTGATAATCAACACCAGGAGTACAACAGTATTCCGTCCATTTTCTCGGCTGAAGACGCCTTTTAATTATCTTTCTCATTGAACGGGGCTTCCATAAGATTTATCATCGTTTCGGCTTGCGTCAGTTCGGGTATATATCCCTTGAGGGATTGCCGTAAGCCCAGCAGTTTTTCTTTGGCTTCAGCGAATTTTTCCTCGTCGATAAGGTTGAATATTTCATCCAGCCACCCTTGTACCTGCGTGTCTCGGGGTGTTTGGCCGAGTTCCATTTTAATGATTGTAGAAGCATCCATACCGAAAGTGCTGATCTGTGTTTGGGTGTAGCCTTGTTCGGGGGAATATGCCATTTTGAAGATACGATTATCAGGCTTATCTTCAATACTCGACATTACCATTGGCGCATGTGTCGTAATTATAAACTGCAATTTCGGGAATGCCCTTCGTAACCCTCTGATTACCGATGCCTGCAATGTCGGATGCAGATGCAGGTCGATCTCGTCAATCAGTACAGTTCCCGTTGTTCGACGAATAGCGTCACCCCCCCATGCGCTTTGATTCAGCAACAAACACCGGAAAGCCAAATCCATAACAATATTGACCAGTCGTTTATATCCATCCGAAAGGCTTTTGGCATCGACTTCACGCCCGTCTGTAAAATGAAAGAAAACACCGCCTTTGTAGGGACGTACTGAAATCTTGGAAATTATGTTGCATCCCTGCGGGCCTAAAGCCCTTTTGATTGCATCATTTACTCCTTTAATCTCCGGATGATTAAATTCTTTTTCGGCAAGGATCAACAGCCTGTCAATCCAATAAGGAAAAAATCCGTCACCCGACAAACACTCGTAATAACCAAAAGACGGTTTATGCTTATATTGCTTAAACGGCTGCCCGTTAATTTTACGGCGAGGAACATGAATATCCTCCGTGGAAAAACAAGCAAACAAAGGTAATGCAAGGTTTTGATGCGACATTGAACTATCGAACAAAGTATTATACATTTCCTTGGTGGCCACTTTATAATCCTTTGCTCCTGCAACTACGGTACGGGATTTTTTGGATCTCAATTCAAGAATAGCCGTTGTTATTTCATTTGGAAGAACGTAGCCCTCATAATCGAATTCTATCCGGATCGGCTTCTCGTTCATGTAGGAATATTCGTTATCCAACAATGTAAAATCTTCCTTTGAAATACCTAAAAATCGTGTATTCTCATCGCTGTAACCCAGAAAGAACGCACTTAATGCCGTGCGCATGGCAAGCAGTAAGGATGTTTTACCGCTGGCATTATCTCCCACAAGCAGATTAACCCTCGGCGCAAACTCCATGTAAAAAGTTTGGAAGCACCTGTAATTTTCCAGTCGGATATATTTCATGTCGATAATTGATTACTATTTATTTACAAATATAGTGCTTATTCTTCAATAATAAGGCAAATTAAAAAAATTATCAATCATCCAAATTACCTTGCAAGTATTTATAATTCAGCCGTTATAACGTCATTTTCCTAAAAATAACAGACAATTAAAACAGGGTAAAGTTGATTCTAATGAACAAAGCAAAAAATGACAGTATCCCCTATTTAGATTCAAATAAGGGGATATATTATTTTAATTGAACAATGGAAAAAGAGGGTAATCTCTTACAATGCCCTTTGAATCCTTACATTTCCAGCTCCCGGAAAAACTCGGTCAGGGTGATGCTGTAGTATCGGCAGAGGCGCTCGATGGTGCAGAGCGTGAAGTTGCGGCGGCCGGTTTCGAGCAGGCCGATGTTCAGGCCCGTGGCGCGGGCGACGACTTTCTGGAAGACGCCGCGCTCTTCGCGCAGGGCCGTGAATTTCGCGGCGATGCGGCGAACGGCTTCCGTGTCATGGCGTTTGGGTTTCATAACGTCGCGTCGTTTTCGGATTCGGATTCATCTGCGACGCGGGGTGCTTCGTCGTAAGGCTCCAGCCCGGCGAAGAACTCTTCGAGCGTCGTGCCGTAGTAGCGGCAGATGTCGATCAGCGTGGTGATGGTCGGATTGCGCAGGCCGTTCTCGACATAGGCCAAGTAGATGCCCGTTTTGAACTGCACCTTTTCCTGCAACAAACCGTGCTGCTCGCGCAACTGGCGGAGCCGTCGGCCGACGGCTTTCATCAGCGGTTCGTTTCTGTGACGTTGTTCCATGACAAGCCTTCCTACGCTACCAATGCCGAAATGGTTATTTCTTCTCTGGCAAAATATATCCTATCGGGCGGGCCTGTTTACGTGACTGCGGAACTTTGACCGAAAGGGCTGCAATAGCTTCATAAATATTGTCCAACTCCTTTCGCATATCCTCGGACAGATCGTTCACCGCTTCGGCATTATCCTCGTCGGCTCGTTCCAATAAAGCCAGCTTTGCGCGTATCTCGGAGAGTTCTGCCGTAACTGTAGTCGTCGTGGTGATGTAGTTGCGCATGGCGACGAAAGCACGTATAATAGCCCGATTTACAAGTATAGCTGTTTCGCTGCGCAGTACACTCGAAAGCATGGCCACACCAGCTTCAGAAAAAGCGAAGGGTGGATATTTGGGATATTTTCCTCGGCCATCGGTTTCTAAGATCACAATTTGTGACCTTAATCTGTCCTTCAATGCGTTATACTCGCTTTCAGAGAGTTCAAACATGAAATCATCGCCTTCAAATCGTTCGATATTACGACGGACGGCTTGTTTGAGTACGCGGGTTTCCACTTGGTAGAGCGCCGCGAGGTCGAAATCGAGCATCACGCGCTGGCCGCGGATCTCATAGATTTTGTTTTGGATGGTCGAAGTTCCATTGTTCGGTTAGTGACGGGATTCTTCTTGCAAAGTTAGCCAGAAAAATCCGGAATCATTATGACAAAGCTGTCGTTGAAATAATCATTAATTTACAATTTCATTTTCCTTAAAAAATGTTACTGCTTTTTCAAAATTCCCCACAGCTATCTCAATATTTTTGGCAATATCCACAAACATATTACTATATTCTCTCACTCCCTCTATATGCGATGCAATAATGAAAACCTCTCCTGCAAGATAACTTGTCGTTATTATCGCAGGTAGAGTTGTTGTAATCGTATTATCATACGCCTTGATTCTCAACATGAGATCGTATAATATTGAAAACGGCGGATTTAATCGAGGAGTTGATTTGACAACTTTATCTATATAAGCTGTCAAAGTTTCGTAATACACCCTCTCCGGGGATGTAGGGGGCATAGACTGAACTCTGGTATAATTTAATGCAACATTCTGCGTATATGCTCTCCATTGTTTATTCCACTCAAGCAGGAATTGATTGCAGTTTGTATTATAGTTTTCGTATGTTGTCCTGACATCCGATCGCATGTTTATTATGAAAGATACGCTCGATAGATAGGCGTTAAGCATCTTATCCTTTTTTTCTTTTTCCGCTGATAACCCACGATGCAGTGAATCGGTCAAACGGTCAATGGTAAATTGTGAAAGAACATCAATGGTAATATTCTGTATTGCAAAGGCTTGAGGCAGCATTTCGTCCGATTTCTTAATCTTATCAGCGAGCGTCTTTATCGAATGAATGTACTTCCGCAAAATAGGTATACTTTCTTCTGCCCAGATTACGATAGCGTCTTTTACAACCTCACGTTCTTCCTGCTTTTGTTTTCTCCTATGTCTGTTGGTAGAGTAGTATCCTAAAAAAAATATACCGAGCGATACAACAGTCGATATTAGCACCGGTAATAAGATGTCCCAAGACACGCCCAAGAATGTGTTCTGACTGTGCGTTACAAGACAATTCCGCATGTCGGAAAGGCTTGTAGACACATCCGACAGTTTCGAAATAGCAAGACTGTCTGAAGCATTGAGATTGTAGTCGAGCCGATACAGCCCCTCTTGAATGTCATCGAGTTTGAGCAGTAGCAATTTATCTGAATACATATTCCCATTTTATTGGTGTTACATTTCCAACTTCCGGAAAAATACGGTAAGCATCTTGTCGTAGTAGCAGGAAAAGCGCTCGATGGTGCAGAGCGTGAAGCAGCTGCAACCGGTTTCAAGCAGATCGATGCTCGGTTTATTTCTCTTCCGATTTTTTGAATCCGATAGGCCGGGGCTGTTTCCGGGCCTGCGGAACCTTGACCGAAAGGGCCGCAATAGCTTCATAAATATTGTTCAACTCCTTTCGCATGTCCTCTGACAGATCGTTCACCGCTTCGGCATTGTCTTCGTCGTTGCGCTCCAGCAAGGCTAACTTCGCGTTTATCTTGGAAATTTCGACCGTGATTTTCTCCTGGGAAGCCCAATAATTACGCATGGCGACAAAGGCACGCATGATGCCAATATTCGCTTGAACAGCAACTTTGCTCCGCAAGACGCCCGAAAGCATGGCTACTCCCTCCTCGGTAAAAGCAAACATCCCCGCAGAACCGACATTGTAATCAGGGGGTATCACATTTTGTGATCTCCCCATGTCTATCAGATAGTTAGCCTCTTCCGTCGATAATTGAAGCATAAAATCTTCCGGAAATCGTTCGATATTACGGCGGACGGCTTGTTTGAGTACGCGGGTCTCCACTTGGTAGAGCGCCGCGAGGTCGAAGTCGAGCATCACGCGCTGGCCGCGTATCTCGTAGATTTTGTTCTGGATGGTCTGAAGTTCCATTGTTCGGGATGAGTGACGGGGGTTCTGTGGTCAAAGGTAGTAAGAAAAACCCGAACACCACTAAAAAAACTTACATTTCCAGCTCCCGGAAAAACTCGGTCAGGGTGATGCCGTAATAGCGGCAGAGGCGGTCGAGGGTGGTGATCGAGAGGTTGGTAAGTTCAGCTTCAACATCACCAACGTTCACACCCGTTTCGCGGGTCACGGGCTTCTGGAGCAGTCCGGCCTGCTTGCGGATTGTTTTCAGTTGTTCGGCGATCTTGTGAATAGCTTCATCATTCCGGTTGTGCTTCGCCATTTTGCTCTATACCTTTGAAAAATTCGTAAACCGATACGTTGTAAGTCTTGCACAACTCGATCAGCGTCGAAACGTTGATGTTGCGGTGGCCGTTCTCAATGCGGGTTAGGTACACGCCCGTCTGAAACAGGACTTTCTCCTGCGACAGTCCGGCGGCCTCCCGCAGAACACGGAGCCGCGCTCCTACTTTCTGCATTAATTCTATGTCCCTCTGCTGCTTTGCCATGACACAAAGAACCTAAATTCTCAACTATTTGATGTGAGTAAATAATTGGGAGAAAGCGGAAAAAGGTTGAAAAATCACGGAAAACGCTGTTTTTGAGTTCGGGATTTTGGTAGTTTCAGAAAAAGTTATATACCTTTGTCTTGGAATAGAATCGAATTATGGAAAGATTACTGGCTGATAGTGATAGGCGGAACCTCCGCAGTCAAGGCGAGTAAGTCCATTTAACCCTCTTTAGATATACGGGCAATGGGCTGATCGGCCCGGCGCGAAGATTGTACGTCCCCCATACGGGTGCGGTATTTTCATACCCGTCGTAACAGGGAGAGGAAGCCCGCAACCAGTCAGCGAAAAAAAATTCGGCGTTCTGATAAAATAATAGGGACGACTTATTGTTTTATAAATATATTGTGTGTACCTTTGGGGTGCGTCCCGCCGATAGGCGGCGCCTTCGTTGATCGAAATCTTGGAGGATTTAAGAAAAGACGGAGTAAAAGCAGCCCGACGGGTCGTGTGTCCCACGCTCCGGTTGTGGTACATCCATGCTACGATTTGCGGGCGTGGGCGTTTTTACTTGCATCTTTTCGGGTCTCCTCCAAGAACCTCGGTCAGTGTAAGGGGCCCACTGCTCGCTTTTTTCAGCTTTCGGCGGATAGCATAAACTTAAATTGAAAAAGTTATGTTATCTTTACGAAGTAATACACGGCCTTTGCCGTGACATATTGTAAAAGATAAAGGTTAGGACAACCTTTATACCAACAGCAAACTTCCGACTGTTATAGTGATATAGCAGGTTTTGAACGGTATAATAATTGTCTGAAACCCTTGTCATGCCCCGGTACGTGTGCCGGGGCGGGCACGGGCGTAAGGGCAGCTACCGTTCATGGCTCGGAAGGCCCGCTGTTGGGGTTGCACCTGCGTTCCGTGTCCTTATTTTGTAGACACGCGCCGGGTGCATCGAGGTTATCCGAAACACCCGGCCCGCAGCTTCACACAGGAGCTTCGGGCGCAAGGGCAGCTACCACTAAGGCTCGCAAGGCTGGTTGGACGGGGCTGCACCTGCGCCCATTTTCGATGGGGCCGGGAAAGTTGAACAACAACTAACCCCGGCAATATGTCACGGCAAATCAATCATAAGAAGGAGGCGTTTTTGGCGTCCGTCGGCCCTTGGTCGGCGGGAATTGCCGTGCCGTATGCCGGGGTTGTTTGCATAAGGATAGGCGGTGCGGCCCTACGATCTGGTAAGCAATGCGACGATAAACCCCGCCGGCCTATCCTTTCCCGGCATCAAAACCCTAATTTTTTCCAATATTCGTTGTCGAATCCGACCTCAAGAGAGGGTAGAATAAACAGAAAAAACAGGGTCGGGGTGCGGAGGCTCATATCCTCCGTCCCCGTTATCACGGCGGAAACGGGCAGTACGCGGGAGAATCGACGAGATTCAAGCAACACCCCGAACCAACTCTGCGAGAGCAGCCTTTTGCAACCTGAAAATTTCGCTGCCCGTTTCCGCTTTTCATGCTATCCCAAACGGAGTTCTGCCGCCACGTGTGCGGATTACACCTGCTTCCCGGCCGGGAGCAGGCGGCAGACTCCGTTTCTCTCTCTTCCGGCTCCGCTGTGCGGCGTACGGTCTCATTTTCCCGTCCGGCGAAAAGGTGCGTCACTAACACAAGTTTATTCCCCCGGACGGTTCCGGGCCGGCCGCCGCCGTGCACAGTCCCCAATGCGCACGGTCGGCCCCGGCCCGGTTTTTGTCGTTTCACTGCCAAAGTCGGGTAGTGGTTAAACCCGGCTTTTTTTAATGTTTTTCCCCGGTTCGCCGGGTTTTCGGTGTCGGGGTTTAGCGGCTCCGGCACCATTCTTAAAAAAGCGAAGACATGAAACACGACCCAAAGAATAACCCTTTGCAGGCGACATTGGATTTCCTGCGTGCACACGGGTTCAGGCTCACGCCCGCGGAGCTTCCGGACGAGTTGCTGCGCTTGTGGCTGGTTCCCGAATCGCAGATCAGGGAGGGCCGTTACTGCGGCCCGCAGTCGCCCCGCAGTCCGGAGTTTAGGACGTATTACCTTTCGATGTACGTCCTGGTCTTCACCTACATGGAGCACCATCCCGAACTGCCGCCCGCGTCGTCCATCGACGCCATCCCCGACTTCCGCCACCGCTGGCTGGAGTTCCAGCATGTGTTGCGTTACATCGCCTGCGCACGGCGCGACGGGCGTCCGCTTCCGGCGGTGAATATCCTGAACACGGAGCAGTACGACACCATACGGCGGCGTCTGGGGGTTACCGAGTGGTTATTCCGGATGCTGCCCGAAACCGTAAGCTGACATGGGAGCATACACGATCGGATTTCTGGGGCATTTCGCCTACACGGAGCGCATATGCGACTACATGGACACACTGATACTACGCACCCTGCAACAACACGGCGAGGTGCGGGTGATGGTGACGCTCCGGCGCGAAGCAGACCGGCTCATGGCCGGGCGCGTGCTGGAGATCGGCAACCTGCTTCCGGGGCTGCGGCTGGTTCCGGTCATCACGGAGCAGGAGGAGCGCATTTACAAGAAAAACAGTCCGAGCCAATCGGCCCGCGAGCGCAAAAGGCGGCTCGACGCCGCAGGCTCTTACGAGGTGGTTCCCGATACACTCTCTTCGAACAAGTTACCCGGCTATCACCAGCGGTTCATCGAGCGCTGCGACCAGATCGTCTACTCGACGTTCCGGGTTCCGCAATACATCCGGGACGACTTCGCCCGGAAAGTCCGCATGAAAAAGGGGCGGCAACCGCTCGTGCGCTACATCATGGAGGGGTTTTCGGTTTCCGCACCCGTGAGCATGGAGCCGATGCTCGACTTGCATCAGAGCATCGAGTACATCCGTCGCAGCGGGTTCCGCGTGATGACGGACAAGCTCCCGCAGGAGTTGCTCGACAAGTGGCTCGCAAATGCCGACCTGCCGGGCAATTTCATGGAGTTCGGAGTGCAGGAGGAACTTGCAGACCTGTTCGGCCGACGGGATACGGACAAAGCGCATTACCTGCTTTACAAGGTCTTCACGGCGGCTTATATCGTCTACCACCGTCTGCTGACAGAGCCGGGAAGTGCGGCCTGCGAAGAGATAAACAGCCGCTTCCGCCAATTTCGGCGGCTGCTGAAACTGTTGGCGGTATGCCGCCGCAGGGGGGGGGTCGACACCGGACGCTTCGACCTGCTCGACTTCGACAGCTACGACAAAATATTCAAACAGTTCGGCTGGATGGATCGTCCGGAGAAGCCGGGAACGCGGCTTTGCGATTCGGAGCCGGGAAATACACCTTCAGCGGATGGAAAAGAAGAGTAACGACTGTTGGCAGCGGATCGAAAAGGTGCTGAAGCATGCCGATATGTCGGCAAATTATTTTGCAAAATACATCGGACTGCGGCACGGGGAGAATCTCTATCAGATTAAGCGGGGACGCAACAAAATAAGCCTCGACGTAGCACGCAGGATTCACCGGAAGTTCCCGAAATACTCGATTTCATGGCTGATATGCGGGGAACCCGAAGTGATGGACAATAACAGAGAGGCCTTAACGGTTCTCCCGCTGTACCATGACATGTGGACGATACGTTTTTTGGAGGATGCCGCCGAAGAGCAGTTCATCATTTCCAAGGCGGCCGCGAACGGCGCGCAGTGTGCAGTTCCCTGCAATGGCGGTTCTTTGGAGGTGCCGTTTTTCCTCCGCGATACGATTTTGTTGTTCCGCAGACAGCCGCTCGAAAACGTGGGGACAGGAAGCGGCCTGTATCTGATCGACTACAAAGGGGAGCGGTTATTCAGGTTCCTCGAACGAAAAGCCTATATGGACTGTATTCAGATGGTCGGTCTTGTCCCTGAGAACCAAGACCCGGAGGTCGTCGATTGTGCCGCAGTCGAATCACTCTGGAAGGTTTGCGCGACGGTGAAAAGGTGGTAAGCCGGGAACGGCGCAAAAAACGCGGCCTGTGCCGCGTTTTTCCGGTCAGGAAGGCTTGCCTTTGGGCTTTGTCATGCGGTAAAGAATCGCCGTATCGCGGATGGTCGATACAAAATCGTCCCGGGCGATTTTACTCGCTGCCGACGCTGACATGATTGGGACGGGCTGATCCTCCAACCATACGTGAGCCATGTATGAGCAGGTGGTTTTATCGTAGTATGTTACAATCGTAGCATCGAGATAGTTTTCAATTTCCCCGTTCACTATTTCGGCATACTTTTTTGCGAAAGGATTATAATTCGTTGCCATAATTGTCAGGTATTAGGGGTGGATTCCGGGACGATTCGGAAAAAGCCCCGGTTGAAAGGTGATTTGAAGATATAGTCTTCGGCGTCCTCCACACAGGTGAAAGTCAGGTATTTTACGCCGAAGATCATACGGAAATTCGCCAAGCTGCAAACCGTATCGCCCTGATGATTTTCAATATGACATCGGCGCGGCAGAGGGCGGAAATAGGCATACTTTTTCAGCCGTTTTTTAAACTGCTGCTCGTAAGCCGTATTTCTGCATTTCTTTCGTTCCTCATAGAATTGGACGTTTTCTATCATCAGGAGATGATGCAGGGCGCGGTTGTAACGGGGAACAAGGCAATGCCATGTCCCGGTGAAGATGAAATAGAGAATTTCTGCGATAACGTCCCTGCGTCCTTTACGGGCCAGCACACCGGAAAGATACGGCTCTTCATCTTCGCGGAACTCCTGCGGACTGCTGTCGCTGTCCGCATGTGTAATGAACACCGCATTGTCCGTAATGCGGATATTTCGAATGATCGTGTAACTCATGGTCAAAGGGAGAAAAAAGCGCACGACCTATTCGTGACCCTAAAATAATTACAAAAACCGGTACATATTGATACACAATATAGTCCCCTAAAAGATTCGTTTCCCTGAGGGGGGGGGTACAAAGCAAAAGACTGATAATCAATGATTATCGTTCTTTTTGTTTTTGTGCGTCTGCCCTGTCGTCGGGCTTTTTCGGGCGGGAAAGAGAGCGTTTTCGGGGAAATGTTTAACACTTTGTTTAACACTAAATCAGTCGGTTAAACTTGTTTGCGCAACAATGCAAGCAAATGAATATCAGCATTAACGCCGTCTTTCGCAAAGACAGACTGAACAATCAAAACGCCGCGCCCGTTCACCTGCGTTTAACACAAAACCGAAAACTTAAACACATCAGCACGGGTGTAACACTCAACATTAATGAATGGGATTTTGAAAATCAACGTGTTAAGGGTCAAACTCCCGAATTGCAGGCGTTACAACTCCGCATCGACACCAAAATCAACGACCTCCGCCGCAAAATCAAACGCTCTGAAGCGTTAGCGGTAAACATAGGCAACAAGAACTGCGGATAAATGTCGGAAAGGAATATTTCCTCGGCACTGAACTTCTATCAGGTCAATCACTCCTGCGACGTCTACTCATTCGGCAGCCCGCTTTCCGAGAAAACGGTGCAAATACGCCCGTCGGGCACAAATTTATGATGATAACAGAGAATTATTTCACAAAAAACAACTATCTTCAATCCGTGGAACAGAACAAAAACCCTATTTAAACTCTACCTGTCGGATGCGCCCCCAACTCGCTCACCATCCTGCGTATACCTCTCGACAAATAATAACCAGCAACCTCAATACCCCGATGACAAAGTATCTGAAACTGATTTCCGCCATTGCCGCCCTGCTGCTTGCGGCATCGTGCGGCAGCACAAAAAACGCACGTAAAAGCCTTTCGGGAAATCCCGTCTTTCCGGGCTGGTACGCCGACCCCGAAGGCGCCGTCTTCGGCAAGGAGTACTGGATTTTCCCCACCCTTTCGGACCTCTATGCCGCACCGGGCGAGGAAATGCCGGCCTACCCCGCCGAGAAAAGCTCGGCAGTCCACCAGCTGTACAACATCCAGACCTACATGGACGCCTTCTCGTCGAAGGACCTCGTGAACTGGACCAAACATCCGAAAGTCCTCACCACCGACGCCGTGAAATGGGTAAAATACGCCATGTGGGCGCCGGCGATACTCGAACACAAGGGCAAATATTACCTCTTCTTCAGCGGCAACGACATCCAAAACGACCACGAATACGGCGGCATCGGCGTCGCCGTGGCTGACCGTCCGGGCGGCCCGTACAAAGACGCGCTGGGCAAACCGCTGATCGACCGCATCGTCAACGGCGCACAACCCATCGACCAGTTCGTTTTCCGCGACGACGACGGTACGCATTATATGTATTACGGCGGCTGGCACCATTGCAACATGGTCAAACTGTCGGACGACCTGCTGAGCGTCGTGCCGTTCGATGACGGCGAGACGTACAAGTCCGTAACGCCTGAAAACTACGTCGAAGGACCGTTTATGTTCAAGCGCGGCGGCAAGTACTATTTCATGTGGAGCGAAGGCGGCTGGGGCGGTCCCGACTACAGCGTGGCCTATGCCATCGCCGACTCCCCGTTCGGGCCGTTCGAACGTATCGGCAAAATTCTCCAGCAGGACCCCGAAATCGCCACCGGAGCCGGCCACCACTCGGTGATACGGATTCCCGGCAGGGACGAATACTACATCGTCTACCACCGCCGCCCGCTGGGCGCGACCGCCATGGGGCACCGCCAGACCTGCATCGACCGCATGGAGTTCGATGCAGACGGCTTCATCAAACCCGTAAAAATGACTTTCGAAGGGGTCAAACCCGTCCGGATCAAATAACGACCACATAAAAAACAAAGACCATGAAACGCTATCTCTTCTTAATGGCAGCCACGGCCTGCATGCTCTCCTGCGCAGGCAATGGCGACAGCGGAAACGGCGTCGAACTGCTCGATGCCGCCGCCTTCAGAACCAAAATCGACGGGAAACCCGTCGGACTCTACACCCTGCAAAACGCCGACGGCATGACCGTGCAACTCACCAATTACGGCGCACGCGTCGTCGCGCTCTGGGTTCCGGCCGCCGACGGCCGCTTCCGCGACGTGGTATGGGGATACGACAGCATCGACGCCTATCTCCGCACGGCCGACAAATACTGCGGACCCGTCGTGGGACGCTTCGGCAACCGCATCGGCAAAGGACGCTTCACGCTCGACGGCAAGGAGTACCAACTGACGATCAACAACGGCGAGAACCACCTGCACGGCGGTCACGGAGGATTCGAATGCCGCGTCTGGGACGCCCGCGAGACCACGACGCCCGAAGGAAATCCCGCCGTCGCCATGTCCTACCGCTCCGCCGACGGCGAAGAGGGCTATCCGGGCAACCTCGACATCACGGTCACCTACTCGCTAACGCCGGACAACGGACTGGTTATCGACTACGAGGCCACGACCGACGCCCCGACAATCGTGAATCCCACGAGCCACGTCTACTACAACCTGCACGGCACAACGGAGCATTCGACAGACTCGCACCTGCTGACCATCCATGCCAGCGGCTTTACGCCCACCGACGCGGGTCTGATCCCCACGGGTGAAATCCTCCCGGTCGAAGGCACGCCGCTCGACTTCCGCACGCCGCATGCGATCGGGGAACGCATCGGACGAACCGACTACGAACCGCTGGCATTCGGAAACGGCTACGACCACAACTGGGTGCTCGACAAGCCCGAAGCGGGCACGGTTTCGCTGGCTGCCGAGGCTTATGAACCCGCGACGGGCATCCGGATGAAGATCTACACCGACCAGCAGGGACTCCAGTTCTATGCAGGACAGGGCATGGACGGCAAGGAGGTCGGCAAACGCGGCGACCGCCACAACTTCCGCTCCGGCATCGCCCTCGAAACACAGAATTTCCCCGACGCACCCAACCACGACAACTTCCCGTCGTCGGTGCTGCGTCCGGAAGAGACCTACACCTGTCTCTTATACACATCTGACGCT
>ENA-OZGA01000131-OZGA01000131.1-human-gut-metagenome-genome-assembly--contig:-NODE-131-length-41156-cov-8.501740_pt1 | contig 41156 bp, 69 predicted proteins | sample MGYA00245112_ERZ653649 | MGnify/ENA primary metagenome ERZ653649 (study PRJEB26926, sample SAMN06165071) | human gut metagenome | biome: ENVO:00009003; feature: ENVO:2100002; material: ENVO:00002003...
GGCGCAGAAATTGAGATCGTGGATGTTATCACGGGCGGATCGCCATGTCAGGATTTGAGCATTGCAGGAAAACGCGCCGGATTGGCGGGAGCAAGGAGCGGATTGTTCATGGAGCAGGTCCGCATCGTAAAGGAGATGAGAGAGCATGACAGAAAGAGCGGACGGACAGGTGACATGGTCAGACCTCGGTTTATGGTCTGGGAAAATGTGCCCGGAGCATTCAGCAGCAACAAAGGGCGAGACTTTGCGGCAGTCCTCGAAGAGATCATCCGCATCGCAGAACCGGAAGCCCCCGATATTGAAGTGCCTGAAAAGGGCTGGCCAACTTGGGGGGGCTACCACGATGAAGTGGGAGGACGATGGAGCGTGGCTTGGCGAGTGCATGACGCGCAATACTGGGGAGTCCCCCAACGCCGCCGTCGTATCTCGGTTGTCGCAGATTTTGGAGGCGACACCGCAGGAGAAATACTCTTTGAGCGCAAAAGCGTGTCAGGGCATCCTGCGGAGAGCGGAGCGGCGCGGGAAAGACTTGCCGGAAACGCTGAAAACGGTGCTTCTTATGCAGTCCGGATCAGGGGGGGCTGTGACGGAGGAGGAAAAGGCGCTTTAGTGCAGGAGGACAAGAGCGGAACGCTCGGCACCGGCAACGACCAGACGATTTTCTGCTTGCAGGGAAACGGCATTGACCGCGCAGACACTGCTGGATGCAACGGGAAAGGATGGCGGGAGGACACGAGTTATACCTTGAACACCATCGACCGACCGGCGGTCTGCGCGGGAGTAAGATGCCTGACACCGTGGGAGGCACAAAGCGCACGGGTGTATGACCAAGATGGTGTATGGCATAGTTTAAACGCCAATGAAAACGGTGGCATGGCGCGGGATAGCGTGATGTGCGCCGGGTTTAAGCTCGGCAATAGTGAGCAGGCGCGAAGTATCGGATACGCCGAAGAGCAATCGCCCACGTTGAACGCAGAGTGTGGGGGGAATAAACCGGCGGTGCTGTGCCTGAACGATCAGGGCGGGAATGTGATGGGCGTGAGCCATGATGTTTCCGGGACGCTGAGAGCACAGGAGCATGGGCATCAGCCCTCCGTTCTGGATATGAGCCACGCTTGCGATGTCATCCGAGACTGCGGCGAGGTCAGTCCAAGTCTGCAAGCCCGTATGGGAACCGGCGGCAACCAAATCCCGCTGACGTATCAATACGTGACAGGAACGCTTTCGCCCGGTGCCCATGCTGGGAGCTATAACGGGCAAGACGCTTACAACGATATGCTGGTGGTCTCGAGTGGAGTATTACCTGCTTCGAGACAGAAAGCGATTGCGTGTGATATATATAACGGCACAATAACCGGAGATGTCGCGGTGACGATGACATCCGCAATGGCGAAAGGCGGAACGATGACAGGCCCTACCGTAATGAAGACATATCCAGTACAGAATATGGTGGTGCGACGCCTGACCCCGATGGAGTGCGAACGGCTGCAGGGCTACCCGGACGGCTGGACAGACATTGGCGAGTGGATGGACAGCAAGGGCAAGCGCCACAAGGCTGCGGACAGCCCCCGGTACAAGGCGCTGGGCAATTCCATCGCCCTGCCCTTCTGGGACTTCCTGGCAAAGCGTATCAGTGCGCAATATCTTCGCCCTGTTACGATGGGTAGTTTATTCGACGGTATCGGCGGCTTTCCGCTGGTGTTCGAGCGGCACAACGGCAATGGCACGGCACGCTGGGCAAGCGAGATCGAGGAATTTCCCGTCGCCGTAACGAAACTGAGATTTGGGGAGGATTGACATGGCCACATTACGCATGATTCCCGGCATTACATACACCCGGAAAAACCTTGAAGCATTGACCGGCATGCCGGACAGAGAGAACCGCCGGATGATACGGGAGCAGAGGCGGCAGGGTGTGCCTATCGTTGCCATGAAAGACGGCGGCTACAAGCTGGCGGAAACGGAGGAAGAAAAGCAAGCCTTGCTTGCCATGTACCGCAAGCGGGCATTGGACGAGCTGGGGACATACCGCCGCCTTGAAAAGGCCATGCAGGTTGACGGGCAGATGGAGATGGGAGACGGAAATGGCTGAACTGCACTTTACCATACCCCTGCCACCTGTGACGAAGAAAAACAGTCAGCGCATTATGCACAGCAGCAAAACGGGGAGGCCGTTTATAATGCCGTCCCAGAAGTATATGGACTACGAGGCGGAAGCCGTATGGCACTGCAAAAGGGCCAGAGTGCAGCGTCCCATTGAGGAGCCTGTGGAGGTCAAATGCCTGTTTTATATGCCTACCCGGCGGCGAGTGGATTTGACAAATCTGCTGGAATCCATCGACGATGTGCTGGTAAGGGCCGGTGTGCTCAAGGACGACCACAGCGGCATTATCGTTAGCCACGACGGGAGTCGGGTGCTGTACGACAAGAAGAACCCCCGCACGGAGGTGTACATAGCAGACTATGAATGATTTTGATTACGACATCGTGCAGAAAAAGCGCGTTGCAAGAGGCGCATTTGCCCATGTAAATCGCAAGCGTGGGAAATGCAGATTGCCCAGTGACTATCTCACTGCGGCGCAGAAAAAGGAGATGAACGGAGCGGTGAAAACTTACAACATCACGCGGCCTATGCCGTTGGATGAATTCAAGGGAATGACGGACGATCTGCAGCGAGAATACCTGCGGAATATGCAGAGTTGTGGAGGGGCAGCTACATACCTTGCAGATGAGATGGGCTGTTGCAGCGCCACCATCAGAGAATATGGAGAAAAGCTGGGCGTGCCGTTTGTGCGAGGTGGTCGGAACCTTGACTTGTGGCAAAAGAAACTATCGGAGTGGCACACAGCCGAAGTGACGGCAGCAGAAACGCCGGAGAAGCAGACCGACGAAATTGCCCCACCCGCAAGGGGTGCAGAGCTGCTGCACACACGGCTCACTATCCGGGGAGACCGGGAAAGCGTTTTGCAAAATCTACGCCTGCTTATGCCGAATGAATGTGAAGTCACGGTTGAGTGGTGAGAGGAGAAAACTTGTGAAGGAGCATATTACCACTGGAGGGAAAACGCTTTGCTGGACTTGTAGAAAAGCGTATGGAGGATGCTCATGGACAGAAGTAGACTACACAAAAAAGGGCTGGCCTATACGCTTTGAGCCGGTAAAGGGATGGAATGCAATTCCTACCAAAAATGAAAAATACACATCGTTTTTGGTGGTAAGTTGCCCAAAGTACGATCCTGATGATAGAAAGGAGGATACACATGACGGCAGATTTTGCGGGTATGGGGAAGCGCCTGCGGGAGGCGAGGGAGAAGGAACTTATGTCGCAGAATGATTTGGCTTTGGAATCTGGTGTAGCACCATCGACAATCAGCTATATTGAGTGTGGACACAGCACCGCATCGGTGTGGGTTCTGGCACATATCTGTGATGCGCTTGGGGTATCTATGCAATGGATGGTATACGGGAGAGGAAGAAAATGAGCAGAAAGAGCATATTTACAGTTGCCGGAGGTGCGGCCCTTGGTCTGCTGATTGCCGCCGGGATATTGTGGGGGGAGCTGATTGCCGCCGAAGCAGAATATGCGGTGGAGCAAGAGCCTGATTTGCCTCCGGTGGCGGAAGCAATCCGCCAAGAAACGCCACAGGAAGGCACCTACACGAACGAAAGCACCATGACCGTGACAGCATACTGCCCCTGTGAAAAATGCTGTGGAGCGTATTCAAACGGCTATACAGCCACAGGAGCGAAAGCCACACAGGGCGTGACCATCGCTACCGACCCCGATGTGATACCGTTGGGGACAGAGGTTGAGATTGATGGGCATATCTACATAGCGCAGGATGTGGGCGGAGCAATCAGCGGAAACCGCATTGACCTGTACTTTGATAGCCACGAGGACGCACTCCAATGGGGTGTTCGGGAAAAGACTGTGAGGTGGAACGATGGAAAGACTGACATTTGATGGGAACTTCTGCGACATTGCGCAGTGCCGGGAGCTGCCTTGCCAACACGGCGGGAACTGCTCACAAAAGCAAGTGTGGGAGCGGCTGAAAGCCTACGAGGACACGGGGCTGACGCCGGGAGAAGTCCACAGTATGTCGGGAGAGTGGCGCACAATGATGTCGGTTTTGAACAGCATCGGAGGAGGTTATGGCCGCCTGCGGGAGCTGGCAGAGGCCGACAAGGACGGGCGGCTGGTGGTGCTGCAAGCAAGGCAGTGGAGGAAGCGTTAAGGAGGCGATATGATGAGGTTGACTATCATCTTCAAGGACGAGTTTGAGGAACACATGAAAAAGCAATTCGGAGCTTTCACGAATCCGCAGGTATATGGCGTGAAGTCCGTACACATGGAAGGTGCGTATCTATACTCCACGATTTCAGACACGAAGCGGTGGCGTATGGATGACATTTCCAGATTTTACTGTGAGGAGACGGAGAAAGCATTGGAGGCGATGAAGGACGCTTGAGATATGCCCGATGACGCTAAAAGAGGCAAACGCCTATGTGGAACAACACCACAGACATCACGGAACTGTGAAAGGAGAAATAAACATGGAAGCTTGTTACAAGGAAAATAGAGCAATCGCCAATCCTGCAACCGAACCGGCTGTCATAGAGAGGACTACTATCAAGGAAACGATCATCGAAATCGGCTATGCACTGCGGGAAATCGAATGCCGGACAACCAGTATCAGCCGCTTCTTTGAAATGAAGGAGGTTTGCAAAGAACCGAAAAGAGGCGAACCGCAGGACATGGGCGAAGCGCTGCAACAGCACCTTGAAACGGCGAAAAATGCCCTTTGCAATATCGCAGAAATCGAAGCACGGCTTGGGATGTAAGGAGGGACTGGACAATGGCTGAATACATTAAGCGTGAAGCGATAATGGAGTTCCCGATTCGGAAAGACCGTTGCGACAAGGAGCGCGCGAACGAGCATTTTATCTTTGGCATTGAGTCGGTGCTGGAATATGTAGAGAATCTGCCCGCCGCAGATGTGGCCCCAGTGGTGCTGGGACACTGGAAAAAGGACAGAGACACGATCAAGTGTACGGTGTGCGGGTTTGGTATGTTTCCGAATAGGTACACATTTATGCACGGCGTTTGTGTGACAGACAACAAACTCCCGAAATACTGTGAAAATTGCGGTGCAAAGATGGGCACCACGGAGGAACAAAGTGTATAAGCATATGATTAAAGACAGCGGAGAAAGAACCAAGTTTCCAAGCGGAGCACTCCGGGATATGCACACGGGCAAGGGACGGATGGATTTGCTCCCTTGGTCGGCTATCATGGAAGTGTCGAAGCACTGCGAGGCGGGCGCTTTGAAATACGGGGAGCATAATGTCGATAAAGGGATCCCAACCCACAGCTTGTTAGATTCCGCTATTCGCCATGCGGCAAAATATCTGGCGGGCTATGTGGATGAGCCGCACCTTGTAGCTGCGGCGTGGAACCTACTGTGGGCGATCGAGATGGAGATTGTCCATCCTGAATGCGTGGATACTCCGTGGAGGGCAAGCGATGGCGAATAAGGACGCAATGCTGGAAGCATTAGAGGAGATAGAGAACGGTATGTGCCGCATTAAGGAGCAGCGGAGCATTTGGCAGAATAGCCTTGTATATGCTTTATGCCAAGCTGTACGGCTGCTTCTGATGGACAAGATCAAGGAGGGACGGAAATGAGAATTGACGGCAAAACCCTGCCCAACAACCCCATGAAAGCGTACCAGCAGGGAAAGCTGATAGGGACAAAGCAAAACATGGATTTGGTGTCCGAAGTGCTGCTTACAAAATTTGGATTCCACGTGTTGGAGGAAACGCCGGACAGCCACGACACTATGAGTGTTGAGTATCTGCAAAAATGCCTTGTGGAGCTGGTGGACGCAAAAAACAGTGGCTATGTGACCAAGAAGGATATTGCGGACGCTCTGCGGAGCGACTACAAACTAATTAACAACGCAGAGTAAGGAGGCTGGCATGAGCCGAAAACAGACGCTGCCGTATGATGTGCGGCTTGAGTGCATTGCCTATGTCAGAGGTTATCCACGGAGAGTACAGGCATACAACGATGTTCGGAGCGAGATACTGAGCGGCAGAAGCAGTGCAACGGAGGGAATGCCCCGCTCTCCAGGCATTGGTAGGCCGTCCGAAAGCAAGGCGGAGCAGCTTGCCGCCATAGAAAACTGGCCGGAAACCAAGAAAATGCGGGCCGTTGAATATGCCATAGACCGATGTGGGCGGGATTTGGAGAGCGAGAGCGTTCGAAAGCAGCTTACACAGGGGATCATGCGCAACTGTCAGGGCAAGCATAAGTATTCCCGCAACAAGATTATTGTACCGGGGATAAGTGAGCGGACATTCAGCCGCCGGAAAGAGCAATTTCTCTATGACATAGCCATATATTGTGGGTTTGCAGAGAAAGTTGGCACAAATTCCACCTAATGATGTGCTACAATAGGTACAGTGGATGATAAGGCATAGCCATCCACCCGTCTTTCCACTCAACCCGTTTCCTCCATCTTATGCGCCGCCGGTATTGGGCGCACCTTTTGGCACCGAAAGGTCATACCGGCACAAACAGCCTGTAGGGAAACCTACGGGCTGTTGTTATATGCCGTGCGCTCGTTGCACCCCGCGATCAGGGGCGGGAGGTCGCACCTCCCACACGGCACAAATATATGCGGGCGGAAGCTGGGAGGAATCAGCTCCGATAGTAAAATTTCGGGTTCGCAGGTTCGAATCCTGTCGCCTGCACAAGAGGCCGGGTAGCACCCGGACACTGTGAGACCGTTCGTCGTGGCTCACATGGAAATGACAATGCTTGCTGAAAACTGCGCGTGAGGATGCGTCCTCCTTGCCATGACCGAACAGCGGCGCTTGAGATGCTTGCGGGGCCTCAAGCGGGCATGAGCGTGTGACAATCTAAGCGGGAAGACGGCCAATATGCGGCATAGGTGCCCCGTAAGGGGAGACCACAGCGAGTGACGGGGACTTTCCCTGAAGCGCTAAAGCAGGGCAGGACTGCAATGCCGTACCAACCATACAAGCGGGCGAGGAAGCGCGAGAAGTTAAGTATGCGCAAGCTGTGGCCACAGCGGCGGACAGTTAATCCGCAAAAACAGTGCATGGCTGGTGAAAAGGCGCAGCGCAGTATGGAACCGAAAACCGTGTAGCCCATGTTTGAGAGGCCCAAGAGGCCCGCATGGGAGGGAAAAGACTGTTACTGTAGCCAAGGGGTGGGGGCTGGTGACAAACAAGGAGGGTTTACATGGAGGATATTTCGGAGCTTCCGTATGCTGCATGGCTGGAAGAAGCCATAGAAACAGTTGTAGGTGTATCGCCAAAATCGATCTGTATTGCAGCAACGGCGCATGATGGAACGACATTCACAGGGTATTACAATGCTGATGCGCAAGATAAGGCTGTGTTTTCGCACCACATCCAAAGCGATGTAACGATGGATATCATCAGGAATAATGCCGACATGATTAAATCCATATTATCCGAGGCAGGAGATGAACAGGAGTGATACATAATGGCAACAAAGAAATCTACTGCCATTGCAAAAACAAAGGATAACCGACCGGAGACCGGCAGAGGCGGAAAAAGAAACTTTCCTTCCTGCCTCCCTGACCTCAGTAGCGATGAAGATAGAGCGCTTGTATCTCAGCTCCTTACAGAGGTGCTTGTAGAGTATAGACAACCAAAGGTAAAGAGTGACGAAGAACTCAAGGAGAGAATAAACGACTATTACGCACGCTGCGCACAGACAGGGCAGACACCAACAGTAGAGGAACTATTCCTGTCTACCGGTTACGCAATTAGCACAGTTAAGGACTGGGAATACGGGAGACGCAAGGGATTTAGCCCCGAAACAGCGGCCATAATTAAAAAAGCTAAGGGTTTTATGCAGACTTTTGACGCAAAACTTGTGGTTTCCGGGAAGCTAAATTTCCTTGCCTATTGCTTCCGTGCCAAGAACTATTACGGCATGGTGGACAAGCAGGAGATGGTTTTGACACCGAACCAGCCGCAGATTGAGGGCTTGACTCCCGAACAGCTCCAGCGGAAGTACATAGAAGCCAGCGACTTTGATGAGAAATGAGCCGAAATCGAGCGGCTTTTGCACGACTTTCCGTTAATTCCGGGAAAGTGGGCAAGAAAAATCCCGCCTTTATACACGGAATTTTGTAAACGACTATGATTTTGGGGTAAAATGAGCGACTTTGGCGCAGGCGCTTGCGACTTTCACAGCGACTTTGCCAGCGACTTTCGCACAGAGGGGAACGACTATGCCAGCGACTTTCGCGACTTTCCCGGAGCTTGGCGGAGACTTTGGCGGAGAGCCACGCACGGCGAAGCAGCCGCCGGAGGCCACCGAGACCGCCCCGCCGGAGCAGGGGACGGCCACCGACAAGGCCACAGGAGAACAAGGACGGCGGCAAGCTGGCAGCGCAAGCGGCAAGCCACGGAGCAGAGGACAACGCCACGCCATAAGGCCATAAACAACGGCCACAGGGCAAGCGGGGCGGTGGCGGTATAGGGATAGCCCAAAACATTAAAATGCCTCACAGATGCATTAAAATGGCAGATAGGGCATACAGCAGAAAAGCCCCAGGAATACACCGAGAGCAAAAGAAGCCCCCGCACAGCGTGAGCCATGCGGGGCAAGGTTATTTTTGAAGCTTTGCAAGGTCAAGCAGCAGAAGAATAGGCTGCAACAGGATATACAACAGGATCAAGAGCGGCACCCCCTTGTTCCGCCCGCCAAATATGCGGCGTTCTCGCGCTCGGTCTGCTCGTCCTCCGTCAAGGCGCGGGCGATCATGTCCGCGATCTGCTGCTGGGTCTTGTACCGTACCGCAATACCGACCTTCGTGACGTCATCATCGTGGTAGACCGTCCACTCCTCACGGTCCCAGTGGTACTTGCACCAGACATCGCCGGTCGACTTGTCGTAAAAAATCTCCGCATACTCCCCCGTGCGGGAGCCGAGCCCCTTGGTAGCGTTGGAGGCGTTGGCCAATGTCTCCTGGTTGATGTTCCGTCCGTGGGTGTTGATCTCCATGTTCCGTTCCTCCTGTTAAAAATGTTTATAGGGCGTGGCCGAGTGAATCAGATACGCCCCAAGCGTTACTGCTGCCGCAGCGGACGCCATCTTTTTTGGTCTGTCTATACATGGCAATTGTAGCACATACGCCGGAGCAGGTCAAGCGAAAGTAAACCGCCGGGTTGTTGTCATCTTGGTGTAACGGGCTGCCACCTCCGGCATATCTCGCTTGATGGCGGCTGTGTCTACCCTGGAAGATGTAACCGTCTTATAGGTGGCCTTGTGTTCTGATCCCGCCAGGGATTCCACCCCGGCGGAGGTCATGCGCTCTTTGAGCTGGTCCTTGAGGCTTTCCACCATTGCGGCGGCTTCCTCCTGCATCCGGATATACTGGGCCAGTTCGGCCATGATGGCATCAATATTCATGTTATATCCTCCGTTCATAGTAATTTTCCCATTTGCGAACCCTGCACCACCTGGAAAGACCGGCGGCGAACCCGTCCCGCTCGGTAGCGGACGGGAAACAACGGGTATAAGTGGATTCCCCCTCACGGGGCGACCACGCTATATAAAACATCATATAACCCATGATATAGCCCCCCTTAAAACAAGATAAACAGATTAGAACAACGCCCGATAATGGCGTATAACTGCCCGGTTTCTGTATCTTCGACCAATCCGCCATTGATACCATACACGCCGGAAGAATAGCCCACTTTTTCAAGCCTGCGCAGCGTGTAAATATACTCGCTCGGCTTGTTGGTGTAGTCTTCTGCGACACCGAGCCGCACCAGGTCGCGTAGCTCCCGTTGCTTATACTTCCTCATTGCTGCACCTCCTGCCGGGCGGTCCGGATCGCCGAATACATGCGGAGGAAAGCCTGATGCAGTGCCCGTGCTTGCACGTCAAGCCATTCTTCCCGGCTGTTCGGCCTGCGTTCGCCGTTGCGTGTCTTTTTGAGTTCGGACGGGGTGCAGAGCGCGGCGGCTATGTCTCCATCATACACAAGGGCAGAGCCGCCCCAGCTGTATTCACTCCAGTCCCGCGCACCGTTCAGTGCTACGGCCTCGGTGGTGGCCCATGTCGCGAGATCGTCGGCGGAGATATAACCATCTTTGTAATAGTCCGCGATCTGCTGCAGCATATCCACGGCATAGGCTGTAACGCCCCGGCCCCATGCGCTGCGATCCTTGCGCTGCTCCAGTGTCTGCATTGCCTCTGCAAGTACTGTTGTATAATCCATTGTATTACCTCCCGGCCCTATGGCCTAATCTCTTGCCAACGGCTGCCGGATGTGGTATACTCTCCGTGCTGGCCTGTTGGCTGGTGTGGTGGGAGCGTATCCGCGTTGCTTGACCGGCGGCGGGTGCGCTCCTCTGCTGTACGGATACCATTATATCAGATTATATGTAATTGTCAATAGCAAAATCATGATTTTGCGTAATTTACAGAGATCAGGCCACGCGCTACATGACCGGGGCGGGGGATATAGAGTGCGGGAGCGGGGCCGGGTAAGCCCCAAAATGCCCGCAAAAAATAAAAGAGAAAAAACAAAAAGGCGGCTTGACATTTACGTTTACTGTGTGATACAATAACCGTAGAAACCAATCCAGTTTTGGATTGACTCCAAAGGAGGAGAGCCGTATGAAAAACGTGGTTGCATATATCCGCGTGAGCACAGACGGGCAAACCGGAGAAGATAAGTTTGGGCTGGACGTGCAACGTGAACAGATAGAGGAATACTGCCGCAAGAACGACATGAACATCGTGCGTTGGTTTTCCGACGAGGGAGAGAGCGGCGCAAAGTACCGCCCCGGGTTCGACGAGATCGTTTACGGAGAAGTGAACAACCCCCCTTACGAAGCTGTCGTAGTTGCGAAATCTGACCGAGTGGCCAGGGACATCAACATATACTTTTACTACCAGGGCGCACTGTTGCGCAAAGGCATTGAGCTAATCAGCATCTGCGAGGACTTCGGGCAATTCGGTGTATTTGCCGGGATGCTCAAGGCGTTCACCCTGACGTGCGCCGAAATGGAGAGAGACAACATCAACAAGCGCACGAGCGCTGGCAGAGCAGTTAAAGCCTCCCGTGGCGGCTATTCTGGCGGTCGAGCACCTATGGGGTATGAAGTTCGAGGTGGTGCGCTCTGCATCAACGAGAAAGAAGCGGCTGTTGTCCGGCGAGTATTTGAGCTTCGGGACGGCGGCGTGACGCTTAATGGAATCGTGGACAGCCTTAACAAGGACGGGTATACCACCCGGAACGGGAAGCCGTTCGTTATCAGCACGGTGCAAAGTATCGTGAACAACCGGAAAACCTACGAGGGATTTTACCGGTACGGTAAAAACAAGGAATGGGTCAAGGGTCAGCATGAGCCTATTTTGCACCCCGAAGAAAGGGGGCGAGTTGGATGAAGGTTGGATTTATTCGCGTCCCCACAGAAGATCAGAACACAATTCGGCAAGAAATCCTAATGAAGCAGCTTGGAGTGAGCCGCAATACCTTTTACCGCCGGATGTGGGACTACGAGGATTCCGCAGGGATCCCGAGACGGCGCTGATGAATAGAGGGAGGAAAGAAAAATGAAAAAAGAGAATCCGGCCAAGCAGAAGAAAATGATAATCGTATTAGCCATTCTGCTAATCATTACCCTTGCTGTTGCATACAGCAACAAAGATGAGAGCCCTGACGCAGCGGGAGATTTCGATGTACAAGGCAGTGAATCTGCGGAAGAACTGTCGGACATTGCAAGTGATGGGATTGCAGAAAGGCTTGTTTCTTTCGGAATGACAGAAGATGAGGCACAGGCCGGCAGAGATATTCTGCGTATGTGTGGGGTGGACTCCATTTCCGGATGTGAGCCAACAGACGCATCGGCATCGGTCGATGGACTTGTTGCATTCCGTGAAGTGGTGGACAAGGACAGAGTGTTCTGGTTCACGGTAGACCACCGGGAGATTATTTATGTATCCCTGAATGGAACGGACCTATATGACAAAGACAAGGGTGGGTTCTTGATGAAGATAGACGATGTACATGTGCCAGAATCTTCTGTGCCATACAATGTTTATCGACAGTTGCAAGACATGACAGAGACTGTCCTTGACCGATACTTTGTAAGCGCAAAATACTACGACGCATGGGGCATTGGACGCGAAGACGAAAAATACATGGTGCAGTGCGAGGTATATGCGTCAAACGCGCTCAAGATGAAATCCTGGGTTCCGGCAAAGGTCTGGTATGAAGATCAAGGAAATGGCGAATTTGTTGTTACTGGCGTACAGATTGATGGCACGCAGTACGAAGTGAAGCCGTAAGGGATCCGCAAAAACAAAATAGAATGGACTACCGATTATTCGGCAGTCCATTTTTTATTGCAGGAGGACAAATGGATTATCGGAAGATTGCGGAGAGCATCAAAAACCGCATAGAGAAAACGCATGACCGGGAAGCCTACAAGGATTTGCTGGCGTTGTGCATTGGGTACGAAGCGGAAGATTTTGTTGCGGCGCACCAGTTAAATTCCGAAGTCCGAAAGATGACCTCAGAGGCACTTCGTAATGGAAACCCAAAAGACGCGGAGTATTTCTACACGCTGCATAAGCAATCCATGCTGTTTGATGCTCCGCATGATTTCGATACCTTCCTGCTGTATGTGGAGATGGACAGAAAGCCGGAGAAGCGGTTTTATGCTCCACGCAGGCGATATCTAAGACCCATTGTGCAGGGGTATCAAGATGTCCTTGACGGCAAATTGAGGCTGCTGACCATTTCGCTTCCGAAAAGAGCTGGGAAAAGCCAGCTTGGAATCAATTTCATCAACATGATTTCCGGGAGAAACCCGGATAAATCGTCCCTTATGGAAGGCACGGGCGATGACCTTGTGCGGAGCTTCTACAACGGCTGTCTGGAGTATCTGCAAACGCCCAACGAGTATTTGTTCTACGATGTGTTTCCGGATGCTCCCTTGGTGCAGACCAACGCAGACACGAAAATCATCAATCTGCGTTCAAAATCTCGATTCCCTACGGTCATGTGCCGGTCGATTGACGCGCGGCAAGTGGGTTTGTCGGAGGCAACCAATGTCCTGTACTTGGATGACTGCGTGGAGGGCAGAGAGGAAGCGAAAAACCGTCAACGGCTGGATGATAAGTGGGAAGTAATTTCCGGCGATATTTTAGGTCGTGCCATTGAGGGTACGCCTATTGTGGCCACCGGGACGAGATATTCCCTGTATGACCCCATAGGGCATTTACAGGAAGAAGCACAAAAAGGCGGCTGGACATGGAAAGCCATTGAAATCCCCGCCCTCGACCTGATTACAGACGAAAGCAATTATGAGTATGAGCGGGAGGGGAAAAAAGTTTTTACCACCGCTTATTTCCGTGAGCAGAGAGAGCTTCTGAGTGCGGAACAGTTTGAAAGCGAATTCCAGCAGCAGCCTTTTGAAGCAAAGGGGCTGCTTTTCAATAAGTCGGAGCTGAACTATTTCTTTGAACTGCCGGTAGATCGTGACCCGGATGCAATCATTGCCGTGGCAGACACCGCAGAAAGCGGGAAAGACAGCACGGCCATGCCTGTTGCGGCTTTATACGGAGAGGAAGTCTACATCGTGGATGTGGTGTACGATGATTCTCCCGCAGAGGTCACAAAGCCGGAATGCGCAAAGTGCCTGATTGATAACAAAGTGGGCGATGCGCTATTTGAATCCAACAACGCAGGTATGTATTTTGCAAGAGATGTTGCGGAACTTGTGAAAAACGCAGGATTCAACACCAGCATACGGACAAAAAGGACGATTTCCAACAAGCAGACAAGAATTGAGTTTGCATCAGACGGAATCAAGAAACATTTCTACTTCAAGCATCCGTCCACATACAAGCGAGGGTGTCAATACTGGGGATTCATGCAGGAAGTGACCACCTATGTCAGAAGCGGAAAGGTGGCACACGATGACGCTCCCGATTCTCTATCGCTGCTGGAAAACGAGATCAGAAACCGTATCAGCGGCAAGATTGAAATATTCAAAAGACCGTTCTAAGAGGTGATGATATTGAGACAGATGTTTGGTAGAAAGGTCATTTATTCCGATGTTACCGAGGTAAACGAGGGCAATATTGCAAATATTTTGCAAAAGGCAATGGTTATCCACACCGCAAACCGGGCAGACATGGAATATTTATACAGGTACTATAAAGGCGATCAGCCTATCCTTGCGAGAGTAAAGGATGTACGCCCGGAGATCAACAACAAGATTGTCGAAAACCGGGCAAACGAGATCGTGTCCTTCAAGGTCGGCTACTTGATGGGAGAGCCTGTACAGTATGTCAGCAGGATAGCCGATGAAAAAGCGGCTGAAATGGTGACAAAACTGAACGATTATGTTTTGTCCGAGGACAAACCGGCAAAGGATAAGGAACTGGCAGACTGGTTCCACATCTGCGGAACGGCTTATCGCATGGTCATGCCGGACACACCGGAAGATGAAGATGAAGCCCCGTTTGAGATTTATACCCTTGACCCCCGGTTTTGCTTTGTGGTGTATTCCGTGCAGCTGGGGAATCCCCCCATTATGGCGGTCAAGTATGTCAAAATGGAAGATGGGACAGTCGTTTTCAGCTGTTACACAAAAGACCACTTCTACGAGGTGACCGACACATGGAAAATCACCAGAAGTGAGTCGCAGATTTTAGGAATCCCCATCATCGAGTACCCGGCAAACCGGGCAAGACTTGGCGCATTTGAAATCGTACTGAATCTGCTGGATGCAATCAACAATGTGGAATCCAATCGCATGGATGGCGTGGAGCAGTTCGTGCAGTCCTTGCTTCTGTTCCATAATGTGCGTATTTCCGAAGAACAATATTCTGCACTGCGGCAGGATGGAGCGATTCAGTTTGAGGATATTGACCCGCAGAAGAAAGCGGAGATCAAGAACCTTGTTACAGAGCTGAATCAAACGCAGACACAGACTCTTGCGGACAATCTGTATAACACGGTGCTGACCATCTGCGGGATGCCCAACAGAAACGGAGGCTCTTCTACCTCTGACACCGGCTCTGCGGTCATTATGCGTGACGGCTGGTCTGCGGCAGAAGCAAGAGCAAAAGATTCCGAGCTGGTATTCAAGCGTTCCGAAAAAGAGTTTCTGAAAGTGCTTTTGCGGATTTGCAATGACTTGAGCGACTTGTCTTTGAAACTGTCCGCAATCGAAATCAGATTTACCCGGCGGAATTATGAGAACATTTCCGAAAAGGCAAATGTGCTGGTTACCATGCTGGGCAACGGTAAAATTGCGCCACAGCTTGCGTTTACGCATTGTGGCTTATTCAGCGATCCGCAGCTGGCATATAAGATGAGCATGGAATATCTGGAGGAAAACGGAGGAAACAATGGAATTAACGATGGAGATGGTGCGGACGATCAACGAAATTCTCAAGAGCCGCAATCAAGCGGAGGTGAAAGTGGAGAACGGGAAGATCGTAGTAATCGAAGTGCGTAGGAAAAAGAAATACTGAGTGGGTCTGGCAAGGGCTTGACCGACAGCCGAGGGGCTATCCGAAAGGGTAGCCCCTTTTATTTTTTGATTTAACCGCCGAAAGGCGATAAATGGTCAGTGACGACCTTAAAACGCAAACGGGAGACAACCCGCAAAAACAGAAAATAGTGCTGAGTGAACAGCCTTGTTAAACGCAGGAGGTAATCAAAATGGCAAAAATCGACACCAATCAGATCAAGGGCTATGCGGAAATGTCTTTGGAGGACAAGCTGAAAGCATTGGAAGCGTTTGAGTATAACGACAATGCATCCGAGCTTGAAAAGCAGAAGGCGGCTGTTTCTAAGGCAAATTCCGAGGCCGCAGAGTGGAAAAGGAAACACAATGCCCTGCTGAGCGAGGACGAGCAGAAGAAGCAGAAGCAGGAGGAGGACATTGCCGCCATGCAGAAGGAACTTGACGAACTGCGCCGAGACAAGACCGTTTCGCAGTTCACAGCCAAGTTTATTGCACAGGGCTATGACGAAAAGCTTGCGGCCGAAACCGCAAAGGCGATGGCTGACGGAAACACTGATAAGGTGTTTGCCAACCAGCAGGCGTTTCTTGAGGCTTATGCAAAGCAGGTAAAGGCCAGCGCAATGCAAGGCACGCCCAAGCCCGCTGCGGGCGCAGGCGCGAATGGTGCAGACTTTTCCAAGAAAGCTGCCGAAGCGCAGAACGCCGGCAATTTTGCGGAGGCGGCGTACTATACCCGCCTGATGAATCAGGACAACAACACACAGTAAAGGAGAATGAATTAAAATGGCAGATACTTTTGCTACCAGCTTCGGAGTGCTGAATTACTCCGGTATGCTTTTTAACAAGGGCAACATCCGTACCCCCCTTTCTTCCATTATCGGAAGCCGTGCAAAGACCACCAATCATGTGGAGTTTGTCACTGGTCAGGAATACAGCTCCGCTGGCGGCGCACAGCCCGCTATCAGCGAGACTGCGTCCCTGACTGCCCCTGACGCTACCGTGGTGACCCGTACCCAGAAAACCAATGTTACGCAGATTTTTCAGGAGACCGTGGGCGTTTCCTACGCCAAGATGTCCAACATGGGAACCCTGTCCGGTGTGAATATCGAGAATCAGCAGGCCAACCCCATCAATGAACTGGATTTTCAGGTTGGCGCAAAGCTTCAGAAGATTGCTCGTGACATGGAGTTTACCTTCATTCAGGGCGCATACAACAAGGCCACGGACGATTCCAAGATCAACAAGACCCGTGGTCTGACCACCGCTATTACCACCAATGTGACTGCAATGGGGTCTAAGCCTCTGGGTCTGTGGGATGTGGCCGACATGGTGAAGAAGATTTACGGTGCAAACGCTCCCACCAACGGTCTGGCACTGTGGTGCGATGCTGTGACCATGTTCCAGATCAATGCGGATGCCGTGCAGAACGGTCTTACCGTAGTTCCTGTTGCTCGCGAGATCAACGGCATTGCGCTGTCCAGCGTAATCACCCCTCTGGGCGTTGTTTATCTGTATCTGGGTGAGTGCCTGCCCGCTGGCACCGCACTGTTGCTGAATCTGGATGTTATCGCCCCCGTGTACCAGCCTGTCCCCGGCAAGGGCAATTTCTTCCTGGAGCAGCTGTCCAAGACCGGCGCTGGCGAGAAGTACCAGCTGTTCGGGCAGGTCGGCCTTGACCACGGACCCGAATGGTATCATGGCAAGTTCACAGGGATTTCTACCGATTTCACCGCGCCCACCTACAGCCGCAGCGTGTTTATTGCCAATGACGCAAGCAATCCTGTAAACACCAAGGCTGTGACCGGCTGATAAGGGAGGGCGGGAAGTATGACCGAAGCTGAAAAGACCGAGCTTCTAGCTACTATGACAGACCAGCAAGGAAGCGTGCTTTCCGCCTACCTTGCTATTGCTGGGGATAAAGTGCTGCGCAAACTATACCCGTTTGACGACACGATTAAAGAAGTCCCCGAACGGTATCACATGACACAGGTGGAGGTTGCAGCATATCTGCTGAACAAGCGCGGAGCAGAGGGCGAAACAGCGCACAGCGAGAATGGCATTTCCCGCTCCTATGAGGATGGAGATGTTCCATCCTCCCTCTTGCGTGACATTGTCCCTTATGCGGGGGTGGTGCGATGAGGTGCATGGATCGGAACAAATCCGAGTGCTGGTATCTCCTGTATGACGGGAAAACTATGAATGTGTCCGATGATGGATATGAAACCGGGCAAATGTCCGTGAAATACAAGGACGCAGTGAAAATGCTGGCGAATATCTCCCCTGCATCCGGTGCGGCGCAGGTGGAGCAGTTCGGACAATTTGTGTCTTATGACAAGGTTATTGTCACGGATGACATGAGCTGCCCTATCAGCGAGGATACCGTTCTGTTTGTAGACAAGGAGCCGGAGTATGACGGCGAAAAGCCTCTGTATGACTACGTCGTAAAGCGAGTGGCCAAGTCGCTCAATTCCATTTCCATTGCCATAAGCAAGGTGAATGTATCGTGAAGCATAAGGTTGTTACCACCCTTTCTCCAACCGGCGTGCAGCAGATGATCGATTCCGTTCAGGAATACAGAGAATGGCTAAAAACCGGCTGTACGCTGCTGCTGGAACGTCTTGCACAAGAGGGCTATGAGGTGGCAAGAGCAGGTTTTTCGGATGCCACATATGACGGCACAAACGATGTGACCGTGTCTGTCGAAGATCGAGGAAAAATAAAGGCCGTTGTCGCCGTTGGCGGCACGGTCTTATTTATTGAATTTGGCACAGGCGTAACATACCCGGATAATCACCCGGAAGCAAGGGACTTGGGAATGGCGCGCGGAGAATATGGCCAAGGACGCGGAAAACAATCCACATGGGGCTATTACGGAGAACCCGGTACAAACGGAACCGTTGTAGGCGAAAGAGCAAAAGGGATGCTTGTTCTTACACATGGTAATCCGGCCAATATGCCCATGTATAACGCCGTAAAAGAATTGGAGTTGCGGCTTGGAGAAATCGTAAAGGAGGTGTTCGGATGATTGATGTGGAACGGATGATTTTTACCCCGATTGCAGAGGCCTTGCGAAAGAAGTTCAAGGGGATAGATGTTTCTGGGGCGTATATAAAATCTCCCCCCAAGTTCCCCCACGCAAGCATTGTGGAACAGGACAATTACACGACCACATCTAATCAGGACAGTTCCGGCGCCGAACGATTTGCAACCGTCATGTATGAGGTCAATGTCTACTCCAACAAAACCGGAGAAAGCAAATCAGAGTGCCGCAGCATCCTGTCAGAAATCGACAAAATGCTGTATGCAATGAATTTCACGCGCATTTCCATGACACCCGTCCCGAACATGGACAGTGCGTCAATCTATCGCTTAGTGGCACGATACCGTGCCGAAACGGACGGAAAAACACTTTTTAGGAGGTAAATTATGGCAATCAGTACCTATAAGATTTTCCTGATGCAGAAAAGCTCTCCCGGCACCACCTGGACAAAACTGGTGGACATTAAGGAGTTCCCCGACCTTGGCGGTGACCCCGAAATGCTGGAAACCACCACCCTGTCTGACAAGATGCAGACCTACATCGCCGGTATTCAGTCTATGGACGGCCTGAGTTTCACGGCAAACTACACGCTGGCCGATTACAAGACTCTGAAAGCAAAAGAGGGTACGGAAGCGGATTATGCCGTGTGGTTTGGCGGCACAGAGGCCGGCGGCTCTGTTACCCCCACCGGCTCTGACGGAAAGTTTTCCTTCAAGGGCCAGCTTTCCGTGTACCCCACCGGCGGCGGCGTAAACGAAGTGGTCGGAATGAATATCACCATCGCGCCCACTACGGTCATCACTTTGGATGACGGCGAGTAAGGAGGAATTATGGCAAAGAAAATGGACATCGAGCACAACGATGTGAAATATGTGCTGGAATACACCAGAAAATCTGTGGAGATGATGGAGCGGCAGGGCTTCGAGATCGAGGAATTGCAGCGCAAGCCCATGACCTATCTGCCCGCCCTGTTTGCTGGCGCTTTTTTGGCGCATCACCGCTATGTAAAGCGTGATGTTATCGACAAGATTTACGCCCAGCTGCCCAACAAGGGAGATATGCTGGGCAAGCTGGTGGAAATGTATAGCGAACCCATCGTAGCGCTCATGGATGATCCCGAAGCCGAGGGAAACGCCAGCTGGACGGTGGACTGGTAAGCGAACCGCCGCCCGATAAAGAGGGGGGCAATACCCCCCTCTACGCTTACACGGAAAAGTTCTATGAGGCTTTTCCTTATTACCTTGCAATAGGCATGACCTACGAGCAGTTCTGGGAAATGGATTGCGAGTTGGTCAAGTACTACCGCAAGGCAGCGAAAATCAAGCAGGCCTTGGATAACCAGCAAGCATGGTTACAGGGTGCGTATTTCTATGAAGCCTTGGCGGATGTTTCGCCTATTCTTCATGCGTTCGCAAAGAAGGGCGCAAAGCCTATTCCGTATCGAGATTCCCCCTATCCTGTTGGCGTGAATGACAAATCACCCGATAAAGCGGAGAAAGAGAAGAAAAACGATAACCGTGCAAAGGCAGTTATGGAAATGTTTATGATTGCCAACAATAAGAGGTTCGAGCCTGGAGGTGAAAAGCATGGACAATCTTGAAATCCAAGGGCTTGAGTTCCAAATCAAGGAGAACAGCGATAGTGCCGTTGCGTCTTTAGGACGTCTTGAAAAAGCACTTTCTTCCCTGAAAACGGCCACCTCCGGCGGAGCGTCCGGCCTCAGAGGAGCGTCGAAACAGGTGGATTCCTTTAACAAGTCTCTGAACAACATTGAGAAAACATCAAGGTCTGGTAAGCTTGGAGGTTTTTTCCAGTCGTTGAAAACAACCGGAGTACTGGTTGGAATCAGGATGCTCCGCTCTGAACTGTCAAAAGCTATCACCGAATCAAATGATTATCAGGAGGACCTAAACCTTTTCACCGCATCAATGGGGCAATACGCAAAAGAAGCCCAAGAGTACGCTGAAAACGTCGGAGAAGTGATGGGCATTGACCCCGCCAAGTGGATGCGAAATCAGGGCGTGTTCAATACCTTATTGACTGGTTTCGGGTCTGTCTCCGACCGTGCCTACTTGATGAGCAAGAACCTTACCCAGCTTGGCTATGACATTTCCTCGTTCTTCAACATCTCCGTTGAGGACGCTATGCAAAAGCTGCAATCTGGTATTTCTGGCGAATTGGAGCCGTTGCGTAGATTGGGCTATGACTTGTCGCAAGCCAAACTGGAACAAACCGCCTTGACGCTGGGAATCGAAAAGTCTGTTTCTGCCATGACGCAAGCGGAAAAGGCGGAGCTTCGATACTACGCCATTATGACGCAGGTCACAACGGCGCAGGGCGATATGGCCCGTTCACTAGAAGCCCCGGCAAACCAACTCCGTATTTTCCAAGCGCAGTTAACACAGGCATCAAGAGCAATCGGTAATATTTTTATTCCTATTCTTCAAAAGATATTACCCATTGCAATCGCCGTCCTTCGTATTGTACGCGAGCTGGCGGATGCTATTGCAAAACTGTTTCACTTCAAACTCACGGAGATTGATTATTCCGGCGTTGGGAATCTCGCCAGCGGCGCAGAGGATGCCGCTTCCGGGCTTGATGATGCCACCAGCGCAGCAAAGGCACTCAAGAAGTCTGTCATGGGCTTCGATGAGCTGAACATCCTGAACGGCAACACTTCGTCTGGATCGGGTTCTGCCGGTGCGTCCAGCGGCGGCGGGTTTGACTTCGAGCTTCCGGAATATGACTTCCTTGGCGATGCAGTAAGCAAGCAGATTGATGAAGTCACGCAGAAGCTCAAAAACGCACTCCCGTGGGTTCTCGCTATCGGCGCTGGCCTTTCTGCATGGAGAATTGGGAAAAAATTTGGTTTTAATTTGCAAAAAACCATTGGACTTGCTGTGGGCATTTATGGTGCGCTTACGCTTGTACAGAACATTTTAGATTCGATCGTAAACGGTGTAACGCAAGAAAACATGTCCGGGATGATTTTCGGCATGACGCTTGCCGTGACAGGACTGTATGTTGCTCTTGGGCCGGTGGCTGGAGGAATTACAGCCATCGTTTCCGGGCTTGCTGTTTTGGCCGTTGCGTTTACTGATGCGGAGAAAAACGGATGGAATTTCCAGAACCAAATGCTTGCTATTGCAGGGATTCTTGCGGCAGGTGTCGGGATCGGTATACTGATTGGGTCTTGGATTCCTTTGCTAATTGGGATGATTGCATCCCTGCTTCTTAGCATTACTACGGCGACCGGGCACGGGCAGGAACTTATCGAAGGAGTCAAAGAAACGCTAAAGGGATTTATTGATTTCTTTGCGGGAATTTTTACTGGAGATATAGAAAGAGCTACGAATGGAATCGCTGGAATCTTTAACGGTCTTGGGAAAGCGATTGGTGCTGTAATTGACGGTATAAGAGATTGGTTTAACGGATTGTTGGATTGGATTGACCAGAAAACAAACGGAAAGTTGAAGCCGCTTATTACCGGAATCAAGGCTATTGTAACCGCCGTTTTTGACAACATCAAGCAAACCGTCGGGAATGTAATCAACGAAATTAAGACGATTTTTTCCGGGCTAATCAAGTTTATCTCCGGCGTTTTCTCTATGGATTTTGACAAGGCGTGGGAAGGAATTAAGGACATTTTCAAGGGTGTATGGAACACCATAATCGATCTGCTTAACGGCGCAATCAATATCATCATCAGAGGGCTGAACTGGCTCATTAAGCAGATGAATAAAATCAGTTTTGATGTTCCTTCGTGGGTGCCGGCCATTGGCGGGAAGTCTATCGGTGTGAACATTTCCTATATCAGTGAGAATGTGCTTCCGCATCTTGCAAAAGGTGCAGTTATCCCGGCAAATGATGAATTTCTTGCTGTGCTTGGCGATCAGACCCACGGGAACAACATCGAAGCGCCGGAAGGCCTTATTCGTAAAATTGTCCGGGAGGAATCCGGCGGTTCCAGCGAAATTCACGTCACTATCGTTCTCGATAGTGTAACTGGGAAGAAATTGTTTGATACGGTGGTAAGGGAGAACAACGCCGTTGTCCGTGCAACTGGGGCAAGCCCTCTTGTTATGTAAGGAGGTCAAATGGCAATTTTAACCATCACAAAGGCAGACGGGACGATTGTCCCGCTGCCTGACCCCAGCGAATATTCGTGGGGTCTACAAGATGTTGATGCAGACGGAACGGGGCGAAACCAAAGCGGAGATTTGTTCCGTGACCGTGTGGCAAGCAAGCGAAAGCTAACTCTATCGTGGCCACCCATGAAAGCCGCTCCTATGTCTACGCTGCTACAAGCGGTTGATGATGTGTTTTTCGATGTAAGTTATCCAGATGCAATGACCGGAACCACAAGGAAAATGACCGCATATGTTGGCGACAGAACGGCTCCAATGTATAGCCTTATTGATGGTGCATATCAATGGAATGGGCTATCTATGAACTTCATCGAGAGGTGATCCATGCACACTGTAACAGACGCATTTCATGCTGCGTGTTCGGCACCGGGGCGTGAAATTACCAGCAAAATCAATTTCAATGGAACAACAGACCTCCCCGCATCGGAGGTACAGGAGATTGTTGTAACAGAGCAGTTTGGCTCGTCGGACGGCGTGACCATCGGTGCGGCGTTTTCGTCCAGTTGCAAGGTGACGATGTACAAGCAGGACAATCTCCCGCTGAACGGTGCATTTTTTATTCCATCTGTTGGAATCATGGTGGGCGGCGAAGCCCAGTATGTCCAAAAGGGCAAATATTACATCCCCACGGACGGCGTAGAAGAAAGCGGGAAGTTGTGGGTAACTATCACCGGATATGACCGCATGGCCAGTCTGACGGATGATTATGTGCCTACCATTGATTTCCCCGCCACTCCTGTGCAGATTCTCACAGATGTGTGTACGCAAGGAAATGTCACTGCTCCCTCTGTAGCTTTGCCGGATATTCAAATTGCTGCCCCCTACACAGGGTCACTGCGCCAGCAACTCGGATGGCTGGCGGGGCTGATCGGATGCAATGCAAAATTTGGTTCCGACGGCGAACTAAAATTCTGCTGGTACTCTGATAGTATTTCTGTTGGGCCGGAGGTGCAGTATCAGGGAGGACTTAGCAAATCCGCAGATTCCCCGTTTACCATACAAAGCCTTGTCACGGGAACGGAAGAAAACCCCATCACGGTCGGGACGGGTGTTGGAATTTCGGCTACAAACCCGTATATTACCGAAGCTGTGGCGGCTACTGTTTTTGAGAAAATTGGAAACAAGGCAATGATGCCGTGTAAGGTGCAATGGCGGGGAGACCCCTCTACGGAAGCAGGTGACATATTGCACGTTACAGATGTGACCGGCCCAGCCAGCACATTCCCCGTTTACATTATGGAACAGGAGCTGCGCATAAAGGGCGGAATGGTGGCGAATACGACCTGCTATGCGCCGCAGGACAAGCAGTATGTCGTGGAAAGCCCTATTATGCAGCAAGTAAAACGGGAATATTCCGGCCTTGCCAAAGCCATGCAGGATGCCACCGAAAGAATCATAGGCGCAAAAGGCGGATACTGGGAAGTCACGCTGGATGATGACGGTTTCCCAACTGGGTGGATGGTTCGAGACACGCCCACTATGGAAGATAATACAAGGCTGTGGATTATGAACATCAACGGTCTTGGATATTCCAAAGACGGCGGGAAAACCATTTCTGGCGTTGCGCTTACGATGGACGGCGCAGTAAACGCAGACACAATAACGGCTGGGCAGATGTCCGCAGAGCGTGTGACGATCAATGGACAAACTCTTTCTGATTTCATTGATGCAAGCATTGATGAAAATGGACACCCTGTGCTTCGCATTGGATCCTCTGCATCGGAGATTGTTTTGAAGGAGTACAACGACAAGATTGGGTTTTATGACGCAAGCGGCACATTGTTAGCGTACTGGAATAACAACAGCTTTGAACTGGTAGAGCTATCGAAGTTCCGCCTCGGCCCGATGTCTATCGTTGTGCAGCCGAATCAATCCATAAGTTTCGTGGGGGTGACGTGATGCCGAGCATCTACGGAAGCAAATCTAAGGGATGGCAGCTACGCCTTGACTATACGGTCAAGAGCCAGAGCATCGAGAATAACACCAGCGCGCTTGATTTAACCTTGTATGTGTACGACGGTACCGGGTACTCACAAAATGAGTCTGCGAACGAAGCGTATTACATTCTGCAAGGTACAAAAAAGTGGAATCCGTACAATTACCCATCTACCGGTTGGTACAAGCTTGGCGTAAAGTCTATCACTGTTACACATAGTGGTGACGGACCCGGGAAAGTCACGCTTTCCGGCGAATGGGACTGCGGCTTTGATTCGTCCTACACACCAAGGCATTTGACCGTATCAGGCAGTGTTACGCTGCCAACAATTCCAAGAGCATCTTCCGTGTCTGCCGCAAATGGCACAATGGGCGGTAATGTATCAATTACAATCACACGGAAAAATTCCTCCTTTACACATAAGTTGTCCTATAACGCCGGAAGCGGGTATGCCTCTATTGCAACTGGTGTAGCCACATCTTACACGTGGGCAAGCCCTGACAGCATGATAGATGCTACCACAAATGCTTCATCCCGCACGGTGACGATAAAATGCGAGACCTACAACGGAAGCAGCAAGATAGGTGAAAGCACGACAACCTGTGTCCTCACTGTGCCGGAATCCCTCGTTCCATCTTTAAGCGTGGTGCTTTCCGATGCCGCTGGGTATCAGCCGACATATGGATGGGTACAAAACAAGAGCCAGCTAAAAGCCGTTGCCACAAGTGGCGGAGTAAGGGGAAGTACCATCGTAGGTACTGTCATGAAAATTGGTAATGAAAATGCCAATTTGAATACAGGGAATCTGCTTACAAAAAGCGGCTCTGTTGTGGTGATGGTAACTACGACAGATTCTCGTGGCAGAAGCAAGACGGTTACAAACACTATTACTGTACAGCAGTATGCTGGACCGACTATTGCAAATCTCACATACGCAAGAGGCTCCTACACAAGTGGCGTGTGGACAGAAAACAATACAGGCGCAGACATTAAGGTGATGTTCGACCTCACCATTTCTTTGAGGAATAACACCGCCAGCATCTCTTTGAAGATCGATGACGAGAATAGGCAAACCCTTTCTGCGCAAAGCTCCGGCTCAAAGGTTGTTTACATCGCCGGTGTCGGAACAGATACGACCAGAAAACTGACGGTAGTCGCCACGGACGCTTTTTCAAGCAGTTTTACCAAAGAAATGGATGTGGCAACAGTTGAAGTTCCGTTAAATATCAACTTCAACTTGCCGGGAGTGTGTTATGGCGGGGTATCCGAAAAAGAGAAAACGGTGCAATTCAAGTGGCCTATCTTCGCCGAAAAGGACATGGAGCTGAACGGGGAATTGATTTTATCTGATTCCGCAGCGGGAAAACTTCGGCAATTGATGGGCATCCAAGACTACATCATTGAGCAAGGCGTAAGCGGCAACTGGACGTACTACAAGTACGCCTCCGGTTATGCAGACTTGTGGTGGCGTGGGACAGTGACACCTACCAGCTATACTGCTGTGGGGAGCATGGTCTATACCAACATCATCAGCCTGTCAATGCCCTTTGGTGTGACCGGCAACGTAGTAGTCACGGGCAGCGTCCAAAATCTACACATGATCTGCAATACGGATTGGAGCTATGTCGGGGAAACGGTGTCGTTCCGCATGCTTCGTGCAGCGTCCATGACGCTGGGTGCTCAAACCGTATCGCTGCGGGTGACTGGCAAATGGAGAGCATAAAACATATAAGGAGATACCGCATGACAGAAACTATCATTGTTGCACTTATCACCGGCGGCCTGTCGCTGCTGGGGGTAATCATCACCAGCAACAAGACCACCCGTGATGTGCAGGCCAAGCTGGACACGCAGCAGGCCGTCACCGACACCAAACTGGACGAGCTGACCCGTGAGGTACGGGAGCACAATAACTTCGCCCGGCGCGTTCCGGTGCTGGAGGAGCAGATCAAGGTCGCCAATCACAGGATAGCGGATTTGGAAAGATTATCCAACCACTAAGCATCGCAGATTTACAGTATGAGGAGGTATATATATGTATCGAGGTACGACCCCTACGCTGACATTCCAGCTACCCATCGACACGGGAAGTATCACGGTGCTGTCCATTGCCGTGGCTCAGGCCGGACAAGTTAAGATCGAAAAAACATTGCCGGATGTACATCTGGACGGGAATGTTGTCTCCTGCACGCTGACGGAAGCTGAGACCCTGTCGCTTACTGCCGGGAGAGGCATTGACGCAAAGATACAGCTCCGTGTGGGCGTGGGGGCGCAGCGCATGGCATCTCAGGTATTCACGGTGCCGGTGGAGCGTATCTTGCGGGATGGTGCGCTATGATCGAGTTTGACGTAGCGTTCCGGCCCGTTGATGACTTCGCAGTCACCTTCGGCGGGGAAGTCCCTCTGGATGCTGAGATGGGTCAGGTGATGGAGGTGCTTGCTACCGAGGAGCGGACGGTGGAGCTGTCTATGCCCTCCGGCAATCAGGTCATCCTGCCCACCAGCAGCAAAGGTATGCGTAAGGTGACGATTCAAAAACCGGACACCCTACTGTCCGAGAACATCAAGAAGGATGTGGTGATCGGCGGCGTGACCGGCGCCCTTTTAGCACCACCGACAGGCCCTTATATAGAGTATACGTCCCTCGACAGTTCTGGTAGAGTGTTTACTGCTAAATTTCGAGGAACAATTGTTCCAGAGTATGCATTCGCTTATTTGGCGGAATTGACATCAGTAGATATGCCAGACAATGTAATTGCAATTGGTGATAATGGTTTTTATCGCTGCCCAAAGCTATCATTGACAAGTCTCCCTTCTGGGATTACCTCACTCGGAGATTATGCATTCGCTGATTGTTCAATGCTCACACTAACAAGTCTCCCTTCTGGGATTACCTCGCTCGGAGATTATGTATTTAGGGATTGCCCAAGGCTATCATTGACAAGTCTCCCTTCTGGGATTACCTCAATCGGACAGTATGCATTCAGAAATTGTTCAAAGATGGCATTAACAAGTCTCCCTTCTGGGATTACCTCAATCGGAGATTTTGCGTTTCTCAATTGTTACCAACTATCATTGACGGCCCTACCCTCTGGAATGACCTCAATCGGACAGTATGCATTCAACAATTGCCCAAGGCTCGCACTAACAAGTCTCCCTTCTGGGATTACTTCATTACCAACAGCCGCATTTCAGTACTGCCCAAAGATAGCATTGACGACCTTCCCTTCTGGAATGACCTCAATTGGAGATTATGCATTTAAGCAGGGTACAGGTCTCGCATCAATAACCCTTCCCCCCGCACTCACTGCAATTGGGAATCAAGCATTCGCAAACTGCTACAACCTCAAGGTCTGCGACTGCACGGAGTGTACAGCGGTTCCGACATTGGGGGCGTCTGTGTTCCAGAACGCCCATGCAGACTTCAAGATTCTTGTTCCCTCCGCCTTGGAGGAGGAGTGGAAGGCCGCTGCCAATTGGAGCAGCTATGCAAGTCAAATCATCGGCGTGTAAAGCGCCGAAAAAATGAAAGGAGCAATTATGGAAACTTTTGGCATCGCAAGCGTGGCGGTCATCACCGTCATCACCTACCTCGTGGGGCTGGTGGGCAAGGCCAGCAGCATGAACGACAAGTGGATCCCCATCCTGTGCGGGGTCTGCGGCGGTCTGCTGGGGGCTGTCAGCTACTATCTGGCACCCATCCCGGACTTCCCGGCGGGCGACCCCATCACCGCCATTGCCGTGGGCATCGTCAGCGGTCTGGCGGCCACCGGCATCAATCAGGCTGTCAAGCAGCTGAGCAAGGGGGAGTGAGATATGGGCAAGCGCATCACTGCCGCATATCCCATCGCCAAGGCGGGCGGTATCCCCATCAACACCAGCATCCCAGCCAGCAAGGAGACCTATGACCGGCTGGGCGGGCGGGACGTGGCCTTTGTGGTGCTGCACTACACGGGCAACGTCAGCGACACCGCCGAGGCCAACTGCAAGTATTTCGCAGGCGGCGACCGGGAGGCCAGCGCACATTACTTCGTGGACGAGGACAGCATCTACCAGTCCGTACCGGCCTGTGACCGGGCGTGGGCGGTAGGCTCTCCCGATCCGGTACATCCCCTCTGCCGCAACACCAACAGTATCTCCATCGAGATGTGCTGCTCCGGGAACTACCATGTTTCCGAGCGCACCAAGGCCAACGCTGCGGCGCTGACGGCGGAGCTGTGCAAGCTGCTGGGCATCTCCGGTGTGGACACCTACGTCCTGCGGCACTACGACGTGACCGGGAAGTCCTGCCCCCGGCAGATGGCAGGTAAGAACAATGCGGAGTGGGAGGCGTTCAAGGCCAGCGTCAAGGCGCTGCTGAACGAGCAGCCCAAACCCGCACCGACGACGAAGGAGGAGACGATCAACATGGAACTGCGTATGCTGCGCCGTGGCATGGAGGGCAACGATGTCCGGGCCGCCATGCTGCTGATGAAGGACAAGGGCTATTACCCGGATGAAATCTGGAGCGGCGACAAGCTGTTTGGCCCCAAGATGGAGGCAGGTCTGCGGAAGATGCAGGCTGACCACGACCTCGGCGTGGACGGTATCCTCGGTGCCGCCAGCTGGAATTTCCTGCTGAAATAACGGAAATCTGGATGGCGCAAAGGATAAGACTACGCCGACCTTGCGCCCGTGCATAAGCATCCGCACCTCCACGGCTATTGTTTTGCCGATGAACAGCAACCACAAGGCCGTAAGAAATTTTTTATCAAATTTGCCGCCAAAGCGCGCTATTGCCCTCGTGGAATCGATTTTACTCCCAGAGACCGAGGAAATGATCGTCATAGATTGCGACGTGCGCCGGAAAAGCTGTGTGCAGGTATCTATAGAGCGTAATATGTCCGTAGATACTGTCAAGCGGTATAGGTGTAGAGCATACCACAAAATTGCACAGGAGCTATTTAACCCCCTGCCTTAATTGGCAGGGGGTTTTTTGCACTTTTCTGACACTTTTTAGGCACTTTCAGGTGCCTGTTTTTTTGTATCATAAAGGCAGAAAGAAGGTGGCAAAATGTATGACCGGCTTATCGCCTGCGGTTACACGGAGCAAATGGCGGCGGATATCCTGAAACTATTCCCCGACCAGGAAGAATTGCGGATATATGTATATTTTGCCGAACTGTTCCGTGAAGAAAGGACGGTATGTTGATGGCATTTAATCCTTACTACCAGAATCCGTATCAGCCGATGGGGTATAACGGGCAATACGGCAATTATGCCCCGCAGAACGCCGCAGGAGCGCCGCAAGCGTTCGGGTGTCAAATTACAAGGGTAAATGGGAGAAACGGCGCAGATGCGTTCAGAATGGCCCCCAACAGCTCTATTCTGCTGATGGATGAGAACGACCCCATTGTGTGGATGAAGCAGACAGACGGAGCTGGGTATGCAACGGTAACGCCTTACACAGTTTCTCCGTATCAGGCCGCACCTCCTGTGGATGTAAGTAGTCTGGAAGAGCGCGTAAAGAGATTGGAGGACACGATCAATGGCAAATCCAATGATGCAAATGCTGATGGGAAGCGGAAGCCGAAAGCCGAATAATCCCCTTGCGATGGTGGCAGAGTTCCGAAAATTTGCAGCGAACATGACCCCGCAAAAGGCGCAGCAGGAAATCGAGCGGTTACTAACTTCCGGGCAAATTAGCAAAGAGCAGTTTGCTGATTTGCAGAAACAAGCAAAGGACTTTGTGCAATTCCTGAAATAGGCCGGGTCGACACGGTTTATTTATAAAAAATTATGAAAGGAGTTTCCCACATGGAGAACGGTATGTCCCTTAGCGATATCGCCGCTGTGACACGGGGAGCGAATGACGAGAACGGCTGGGGTTCTGGCTGGTTCCTTATCGTGGTTCTGTTCCTGTTCATGTTCGGCTTTGGCGGAAATGGCTGGAATCGTCAGGGTGAGTTCGGGGAGTATGCCACCGCCGCCAGCCAGCAGGAGATTCTGTTTGGCCAGCAGTTTGGACAGATCAACGACCGCCTGACCAACATCGGAAACGGCATCTGCAATCTTGGCTACGAGATGCAGGGCAACATTGGCCAGCTCGGCAAGGAGATGGCTCTGGCGCAGAACGGCACCAACATGGCCATCATGCAGACCGGCAACAGCATCCAGAGCCAGATGGCGCAGTGCTGCTGCGAAACCCAGCGGGCGATTGACGGCGTAAACGCCAACATCGAAGCCAAGTTTGCGGCTCTGGAGAAGTCCCAGCTTGAGCAGCGCATTGCGGAGCAGTCCGCCCGCATTGCCAGCCTTGAGATGGACAATCGGATGTATGGCGTGGTTCGCTATCCCAACGGCTACACCTACAATGCCGGCAATTCCCCCTTCTGCGGCTGCAATAGCTGCTGCGGCGCAAACATCTGACAAAAGCGAAAGGCCCCTCTTGGCCGGGTTATGGGCGGGGCTGGTGTCCCGCCCTCTTTATTTTGAAAGGAGATTTTATAATGTCTTGCAAATCTGCGATTTACACTGCTATGCAGACCCCCACGGAGGTTGCCGTAAACGGTGTCATCCCCCTGGGCAGTCTTATCCGCCGCTACGGCTGCGATATTTCCCTGAACGGGAATGCCGTCAACATCATTGGCAAGGGCTATTATGATGTTGATGTGTCCGTTACCGTTGCCCCCACGGCTGCTGGGACGGTTACCGCAACGCTTATCAAGGACGGCGTTGTTGTCCCCGGCGCAACAGCTTCCGCAAACGCTGCGGCTGGCGCACCTGTTGCGCTGGCATTCCCCGCTCTTGTCCGGCAAGCGTGTTGTGCGTCCGGCTCTGCCCTGTCTTTGGTGTTGACCGGCGCTGCATCCACCGTCAGCAATGTTGCCCTTCGGGTACAGCGCATCTGACGGAGGTGCGGGATGAAAGTTATTGAAAAATTAGAAAATTTTATCGATAGCGAAATCCACGATGCAGAAGTATATGCAAAGTGTGCCCTCAAGTACAAGGAATCCGACCCCACGCTTGCGAAACTGTTTTACGATTTGTCCACGGAAGAAATGCGACACATGGATTTGCTGCACGGAGAAGTTGTTCGCCAGATCGAGCAGTATCGCAAGACGAAGGGCGAACCGCCTGCGGCCATGCAGGCTATCTATGATTATCTGCACGAGAAGCAAATCGACAAGGCCAAGGATGTAAAGAGTTGCCAAAGCATGTATCGTAACGGCTGATTGCTGGGTAAAATTTGTAGCCCATGATGTAGCCCACGCAGAGCAATTTACTACAACTTGGCACAATTTTGCGCAACGCTTCACCCTACAAGCAGCCCGTATAGGGCGATAAAAAATCCCCGGAAACCCTTGATTTACAAGGATTTCCGGGGATTTGGCGCGGAAGGAGGGATTTGAACCCTCGCACGCGGTTTAGGCGTCTACTCCCTTAGCAGGGTAAATCAAACCCGCTATAAATCAATGGTTTGCGGAGATTTTGTAGCCCATTTGTAGCCCACAAAGAGGGCTTATTTTTCGAGCTGATTTACTCCCCTGTGCGCCGCTTCCGTAGACACATGAATGTATCTTTGAGTGGACGCAAGCTTGGAGTGACGCATGATCTGCTGGACGACCGGCAACTCCACGCCTTTCTTTACAGCTTCTGTTGCTGTGGTGTGGCGGCAGGAGTAAGGAGGCAAATCCCGGATTCCAAGTTTCTTGGTGGTAGCATGGTATTCCTCATAGAATTTGTTTTCATAGCCGCTATACAGTAGGTGTGTTTCCGGTGATGCAGATTCTGCCAATCGCTGTATCACTGGGGACATAAAAACCGGGAATACAATGGGGGTGTCTTTCCGCTTTTTTGTTTTCCTTCCGCATCCGTATATTTCGTGCTTTCCGTAGTCGATCATGTCGGATTTACAGGCGAACAATTCTCCAGGCATCATGGATGTGTAAATCATGAGGAGCATATAACCCACAAACAGTTCCCCATTGTCCCACGCTTCCCACATGGAATTTACTTCCTGCTCTGTAAACGGTTCTGGTTCTTTTTCCACCAGCTCCGGCAGAACAATAAAACGGGACAGGTTTACTGTCACTGTGCCATTTCCTCCGTTGCTGGCCATCGCCCTTTTGTATAGGTGTGACAGCAAGGATTTCATGTCACGGGCCGTGTAGTAGGATGTGGATTGTTCGTTGACAACGTCCTGTAAATCATCTATGGAAAGTGTATCGATTTTCCGTGATATAATAGGCTCAAGGCGCTCCCGTGCCTTTTTGTAGCCTGCCTGCTTATCTGTGGAGAGCTTTTGCATATCGTTTTCGCTCCAGCCTTGCCACAGGGTTAAAAGCGTAGGAGATGCTTTTTGACCCTCTCCCGGCAGTTGGGCCGCCGCCCATTTCAGGGCTTCTGTTTTTGTCTGGAAGCCGCCCTTTGTGGGCCGTTTGCGAATGAGCCTATGGCTACCGTCCGCTTCCTGCGCTGTGTAGGAATATCCAGCTGCACGGGCTGTCCATGTCTTTCCTCTTTTGTAGGCATTTCCTGCACCGTTTGGTCGTGACCGGCCTTTTCTCTTTTCAGCCACCTGTTTTTTGCCGCACGCATGGCAGTACACCGCCCCCGGCATAAGCTCAGCGCCGCATTTAATACAATTTGCCATTGTGTTACTCCTTTGATATGCGTACAACCGTAATCATGGCCGCAATCGTTACTGCGCTCCCGGCCAGCAGTACGGCGATAAGCACCCACGCAAACACGCTTGAACCCCCGCCGATAATCATTCCCGTTGTTTTTGCGCGGAAATCAAGAAACACATATACGGCCAACAAGAGCATTACAATTATAAGCGCGGATATTGTGATATAAATTACCCTTTGCTGCGACTTGATGCGCTTGTGCTGCAAGTCTATGGTTTTCTTCATGCTCTCTACATTGCCCTCTAATTTGGCAGCTTTTATCTCCGATTCCCTGCTTTGTTTTAACTCCTCCAGCTGTTTTTCTGCGGGGACATTTTCGACGATGCCAAAATACCGATCCAGCGACACGCCCAAAACGGCGCAAATGTCACCGGCGTTATACACGCTTGGGGCTTTGGATGCCGATGCAAAATAGTTGTTGATGGTAGAAATAGAAATCCCCGTTTCGTCTGCCAGCTGCTGCGTGGTAATCCCTTGCCTTACCTTTGCTTCTTTGCAAATTTCTCTCAGCGTTTTCATACCTCTTTCCCCTTATTGGGCATAATCTACCCTTTTATTGCCGTGCAAATATTGTAAAAATCCCTTTTGGGGATTGCACTGCCCGATTTGTTTTTGATATGGTGGCGATGCAAACGATAAGCCGATAGGTGATTCGTGGGCAAAGCCCACCCTGTCCGGTGCGGGGGCGGGGTGGGCAAATCGAACAAATTTTCTAATTTTTTTATTTTTGTTGCACGAAACAGGGCAACAAACCCACCTCTGGCGTGTATAGGTGAAAAGACTTAATGCGGAGGAATAGAACGAATGTTTGCAATCGAAAAGAAATATGGTATAATTAGAAAAGAGCATCCTGCGCACGCCAAAGCGGATTTCCTGTCCGCACTGCGTACACTGACAGAAGAAGAACAAATCGAACTATGGAAGGAGCTTGAACAAAATGGAATTATCAAACGCAAAAGTCCTGATTGCATCTGACGGCGAGAAGACATTCGTCCTCGTAAATGGAACACCGCTTATCGGAGATAAGATTGACTTCAAATCTGATATGTACGGTGTCCGGCTCAGCGTGTCTAACGCACTGCTTACGCCTAACCTGTATAAAGCCAGTGACTTCGCCGCATTTGTGAAAAACAAGTTAGGTTATGATCTGTCCGTCATGTAAATCCCACATGAGGACGGTTTCCGGGTCTTGCTTATCCATGTAGGCAATGCCCACATCCGTCAGGACAACACCACCAAAACGAGAATACTCGGCATATCCGGCAGCACAAATCTCCTGTAACCCATCCTTTATTGCTTCTGGAATCGGCATGAAGAATGTGGAGTTTTGCTTCGACTGCCCGTATGCCCGGCGCTGGCAGTAATGCGTGTAGAGAGTTGCCAGCGCCTTTTTTGCGCTTCTTGTCAGCTCAACGCCCATCGCTGCGCCTCCTCTGCTGAATCTCTACAAGCTTCTGCATGGCCTCAAGAATCTGGTCATCCGTCCAGTTTTCAGCCTGTTCTTCCCAATCAATCATGGTCGGCACGAATCCCTCGGCATTTATGCCGGGGGCTTTTTTTATGCCCGGGTCATCCGTTTCTGCCAAAAACAAATTCGGTGAAACGCCGAAATAATCCGCAATTTTCTTTATCGTTGTTGGCCTTGGAATCGCCCCGCCTTTCCACGAAGTAACAGACCCAGATGACAGGGCGAGTTCTTTTGCAACTGCATTGGGCGATACTCCACGCTTTGCGCATAGGCCAACAAAGACTGACCAAAACATAAAAAAATACTCCTGAAAATTGTGAGATTATCCAAAAGTGAGAAAAATGAGATTTCACTATTTACAAAATGAGAATTATGAGGTATCTTTATATCAGACCCACCGAAAAAGGGTACAAAAACACCAGCCCCCACGAAAGCGGCTTTTAACAATTTCTTTTGGCGAAGGTATTGTACCGCAGTTTTTGTGGAGTGTCAAGTGTGAAACCTCATGAATATGAGTTTTCGGTGGGCGTTGACTGCGGCGGGGATAGAAAAACCGCCCCGTGCGGTAACACGAGGCGGCGGGGTGCAGGAGTTTCCCCTCCCCACCTCCGCACCGGGCAGGGAGGGGATTTAACAGCAAGAATCGATGTCTTTGCACTCCTGCAAGGCGATTATAGCACGAACGCTCCGCCGCAGCCAATGAAATCTCACACATAAGGAGGGAACGCAACTTGACATTGAGAGAAATGCGGGATAGAGCAAATCTTTCCTGCGTGCAGGTCGGCAAGAAACTGTTTGTTGACCAGTCCTGCGTAAGGCACTGGGAATACGGCGACTGGGCACCGGCACGGAAGTACTACAAGAAAATGGCGAAGCTTTACGGCGTGTCGGAGGAAGAGATCAAGGCCGCTGCGGACGCTATTCGGGCGGCGAACCGAGGTGAGAAGCGTGACAATCAATGATGTACGGAAGTCGGACAAGCTGTATCTGACCCCGGCAGAGGTTGCGGAGCTGTTGAATTGTGACCCGCAAGCGATACGGGACGCAGCGAGGCACAACCCCGAACAGCTTGGATTCCCGACAATGCGGGTTGGCAACAGGACGAAAATCCCCCGGATGCCGTTTCTGCGGTGGCTGGGGATAGAGGAGGAGTAAACATGGACGGGTACACATTGACTTTGGTCATCATCGGAGCCGCAACGGTGAGTTATTGGTTTGTTCGGCTGGTGGACAAACTGGACAGATCAGGCAAGTGAGAATTTAGGAGGAATGAAGATGCAAAGACATTACTACGCCATCGTGGCTGAGAAGCGCTACGACCGTGTAGCTATGCGGTCGGAGTGCAATGTGGCCGAGGTGGGCGATCTGGTTATCGGCAGTAACAAGGCAAACGTATATTCCGGGTACAAGGTCATTACAGAGCCGCACTTTGTTCTGTGCGGAACCAGTGAGGACGATTTTCTGAACGCCTTGTATGCGGGGGATATTCCCCAGGTTTCCAAGGTCACACGGGATGTGTGGAAGCTGGAGCCGGAAAAGGAGGATGCATCCGATGCGGACATCTGACACGGTATTGGATGCGGAGGCGAAAGCCATCCGGGACGAGGAAAAGGAACTGGCGGAGCGAGAGGAGGAGACGCAATGATGCTGACATGGGCGCTGGTGTATCTGGGAGCCGGAACGGCGGTTTACGGCTTCATGCGGCTGGTGGACAAGCTGGATAGACCCGGCAAATAGTAAATTGGGAGGAAATCGAGATGAAAGCGTGCAAGGGATTTGATAAAAATTTGAGGTGCCGAGGCTTCCAGTATGAGGTCGGCGGCGAGTACACGGAGGAAACCGCAGAGCTGTGCAATCGCGGACCCCACGCCTGCGAGAACCCGCTGGACACGCTACGCTACTATAGACCTGGCGATAGCCGGTACTGCGAGGTGGAGATTGAGGACAACGGACAGCGTAGCAGCTATGACAGCAAGGTTTGCGGCAAGCATATCAAGATCGGTGCAGAAATCGGGCTAAAAGGCGTTATCAACGCCGGTGTGCGGTTTGTGTTTGACAAGTGCGAGAGCGCAACCGAGGAAAACGCATCCGGTTGGAGTGGCAACGCCGCCGCATCGGGTGATAGGGGCAACGCCGCCGCATCGGGTGAGAGGGGCAACGCCGCCGCATCGGGTGATAGGGGCAACGCCGCCGCATCCGGTTGGAGGGGCAACGCCGCCGCATCCGGTTGGAGTGGCAACGCCGCCGCATCCGGTAATCTGGGCAACGCCGCCGCATCGGGTGAGAGTGGCAACGCCGCCGCATCGGGTGAGAGGGGCACGGCTGTCGTAACCGGCTTCGCTGGGAGAGCGACCGCATTGGGCGAACAGTGCCTTGCTGTGGCATGGGGCGAAGATAGCCTTGCAAGAGGCACTGTGGGCAACTGGATTGTCGTTTCTGAGCGTGACGATGATGGCAACATCATTGATGTCAAAATTGCAAAGGTGGACGGCGATACCGTCAAGGCGGACACATGGTACAAACTGGTGAACGGCGAGATCATGGAGGCTTAGTAATGTATTTGTGTGATTATTGTGGGGCGGCGTTCCAGTCGTTGGATTACATCGAGGAAAAGTCCGATGAGTGCGGAAACAGCATAATTTATGTCTGCCCAGAGTGCGGAGAGGAGATTATCCCCGGAGAAGCGGATGAATGCCCGGTTTGCCACGGCTGGAAGCCGATGAAGTCTGCTATGTGCCACAAGTGCGAGCTGGAAACAATCGGAAATTTCAAGCTGGCTATACGGAAGTTCTCCGATGTGCAGCTTGATTATATTTCCGAGCTGACGGAGGGTGAGTATCTCTCGGAGTTTTTGCATAAGGGGGGCTTGGGATGATAAACGGCGTCCTCCGGTACATAAAAGCTACAGTGGAAATCCCATTCCCAGAGGGGAAAATGTGCTGTAACCTCTGCCCACTTTTGGAGACGTATTCGCGAAATCAATGCCGCCGCACGGGGGAGTATTTGCTGGACACACGAATCGTCGGGGCATATTGCCCGCTACAAGTTGTTGATGAGGAGAAAACCGAATGATGAATATCTACGAGAAAATCGCTGCAATCATGCAGGATGTCCAGTATTTGGCAAAGGACGATCATGTAGAGTTTGGCAGCACCAAATACAAGGCACTGAGCGAGGAGAAAGTAACCTCCATCATGCGTGCGGAACTGCTGAAACACAAACTGGTTGTATACCCCATCGCACAGACAGCCGGGAGAACTGGGAACATTACCCACGTGGATGTCATCTACCGCATGGTCAACGTGGAAAACCCGGAGGAATACATCGAGATTGCATCCTGCGGAGATGGCGCAGACACACAAGACAAGGGCAGCGGCAAGGCCATGACCTATGCGTTTAAGTATATGTGGCTGCGGACCTTTGCGCTTCCCACCGGCGAGGACCCGGACAAAATTTCCTCCGCCGAGCTGGACGAGAAGGAGCGGAACGCCGCTCCGGTGTGTGAGCGATGTGGAGCTGACATTGTGTCCGTCAAGAAGCGCAACGGCGAAATGTGGACGGTAAAGGACATGGTTAAGTACTCCAAGGGCCGCTACGGAGCGCAGATGTGCGCCGACTGCATGAAGGCCGCGAAGAAGGAGCAGGGCAATGTTGCAGGCTGATGTGACCGCCGCACGGTGGCAGCAGGACAGCGATGGGGCGTGGCTGTGCCTCCGGGTACAGTCCCCCGCCTCTGCAATGACCATCTGTGACGAGATGAAGCCGGACAAGCAGTATGTGGTGCAGATCAAGCGCAAGGGCAGGAGCCTTGACGCAAACGCTTATGCGTGGGTTTTACTGGATAAACTGGCGGCACACTATGGGATTCCGAGGAATGATGTGTACCGGGAAGAAATCAGGATCATCGGTGGTGTGAGCGATGTCGTGTGCATGGTATCAAAGGCGGCGGACGAGTTCTGCCGCAGATGGGAGGCGAAAGGAACCGGCTGGATGGCGGAACAAGGACCAAGCAAAATTCCTGGCTGCGTGAACGTGGCGGTTTGGTACGGCTCAAGCACCTACGACACAGAGCAGATGTCACGGCTGATTGACCAGATCGTTGCCGATTGCCGAGAAGCTGGAATCGAGACTATGACACCGCAGGAGTTGGATGCGCTAAAATCCCGCTGGGGCGAAGCTCAACCGCTGGGAGGTGATAAAGGTGACTGATGAAAGACGGTGTTTCCTGTGCGGCAGAAATGGCGCAAGTGACCCGCTGGAGCGGCACCACATCTTCGGCGGTGCGTACCGAAACAAGAGCGAGAAATACGGCCTTGTGGTGTATCTCTGCGGCGAACGATGCCACAGGAACGGTGGAAACGCTGTACACCGAAACGGGAATCAAATGCGTCTGCTTCGCCGATACGGCCAGTTAAAGGCCATGCAGGAACAGAGATGGACGGAAGATGACTTCCGCCGTGAATTTGGAAAAAGCTATTTGTAAGGAGGAAAACGATGGTAAACAGAATGATTTTGCAGGGGCGGCTTTGCTCTGACCCCGAATTGCGCCGCACCAACAGCGGAACAGCAGTGTGCAGTTTCCGGGTGGCGTGGAGCGAGAAGGTAAAGGACAGAGAAACGAAGCTGTTTCTCCACTGCGTGGCATGGCAGAGCACGGCAGAGATGATTTGCAAGCACTTTTCTAAGGGCAAGGAGATCATCGTGGATGGCAAACTTTCCAGCCGGGAATACGAGGATAACAGCGGCAACAAGCGCACGGTGGTGGAGCTGACGGCGGACCGGGTACATTTCTGCGGCAGCAAGGACAGCGCACCACAGAAGCCCGCACAGACATTCGAGGAGATTTCCGAGGACGACGGCGATTTGCCGTTTTAAGGCGGTGGGCCGATGCCGAACAGAATAATACGCGAGAGCATCTGCACCAGCGACAGCATAGATGGGCTTTCGTGGTTCGAGGAGGTCTTGTTCTATCGGCTGATTGTTTCTTGCGATGATTTCGGGCGCTATGACGGACGGGCCGCAATTATCAAAAACAGGCTATTTCCTTTGAAAGAAAATCTTACTCTGAAAACTGTAGAAAACGCCCTTCATGGACTGGCGAGTGCTGGATTGGTTGCCCTTTATACTTCACAGGGCAAGCGCTTCCTCTACCTACCAACATGGGGCAAGTATCAGAACCAGAGAGCAAAGGAAAGCAAATATCCTGAGCCTGTAGAGCATACGCAAGCAGATGAAATCATTTGCAAACAAATGAATGCAGATGTTCCCGTATTCGAGAATCGAGAATCGGGAATCGATATACGAGAATCGAGAAGCGAGAATAATGCGCGCGAGGCGCGCTTCTCTCCGCCTTCTTTGTCCGAAGTTCAGGCTTATATCTCCGAACGGGGGTCTGCGGTTGACGCACAGCAGTTTATTGACTTCTACGCCTCAAAGGGCTGGATGGTTGGGAAAAACCGCATGAAGGACTGGAAGGCCGCCGTCAGAACATGGGAGAAGCGCAGAAAGGAGGAAGCCGGTGAACAGCCAACAAAGCAAGAATACCATGTCGGAACATGGCTGTGACATCTGCGGCGGGCTGGGCTACACCGTCCGGCGCACGGAAAGCGGAGAGCTGGTGAGCAGAACCTGCAAATGCGAGATCATTCGTCGGAATAGGCTTCGCATGGAGCGTTCCGGACTTCTGGGACTGCTGGATAGCTGCACCTTTGAGTCGTTCCAAACTCAGGAGTATTGGCAACAGGCCGCAAAGCAGGCGGCGGAGAAGTATTTGACCGACTGGAAGGGCAAGTGGTTTTTCATCGGCGGATCTCCCGGCACTGGGAAAACACACCTGTGTACGGCGATTTGCGCCAAGCTGATGGACGGAGGAATCCCAGTGCGGTATGTGCAATGGCGGGGAGATATTCCGGCAATCAAGGCAAAGACCAACGATGCCGAAGCATACGCCGAAGCCATGCAGCCGCTGAAAACCGTCCGTGCGCTGTATATCGACGATTTTCTCAAGGGGAGCGTAACGGATGCCGACAAAAACATCGCCTTTGACCTGCTGAATGCCCGGTATATTGACCCGGATGCAATCACGATCATCTCCACGGAGCTGACCATTGACCGCATTTTGAGCTGGGACGAGGCAATCGGGAGCAGGATCAACCAGAGGGCGAAGGATTATATGCTGAACATCGGCAAAAAGCAGAATTGGAGGCTGCAATGACAAAACGGGAGGAACGGAGATGAAGCGCCTCGGCGATATTACGAAAATCAACGGCGCAGAAATTGAGATCGTGGATGTTATCACGGGCGGATCGCCATGTCAGGATT
>ENA-OZGA01000164-OZGA01000164.1-human-gut-metagenome-genome-assembly--contig:-NODE-164-length-36996-cov-7.305460_pt1 | contig 36996 bp, 43 predicted proteins | sample MGYA00245112_ERZ653649 | MGnify/ENA primary metagenome ERZ653649 (study PRJEB26926, sample SAMN06165071) | human gut metagenome | biome: ENVO:00009003; feature: ENVO:2100002; material: ENVO:00002003...
TCTACACTTATGCGATCGTCGGCAGCGTCAGATGTGTATAAGAGACAGATTTTGGCATATGCAACAACGAAGAATAAATACATTGACAAGGACATTATAGACAATATCATCATAGTTATGTCAATTATATTATCTATGCTTTTTGCTATGTTGAGCATAATAAACGGTTACCAAAAGAGTGATCCCAAATATACGAAAGTGCTTGATGAAACCAATAACTCAATTATGTTTCAGTCCGTATTATGCGTTATAACATTGATTGTGTCTTTCGCACAGTTTTTCGTAGGCGATTATAGCGGAGAAAAAGCTATTATTGTAGTAAGTTTCGTTTTGTATTATTTTGTGTTTGTTATTATTCTGAACACATTTGTCGTATTAAAACGAATGAAAGCGCTGTATGATAACAGATAAATCAGTTAAAGCAATGCTCCTTTGTGGGCGTTGCTTTTTACATTGATTGGTATATTCTCACTTTTTGACATTATTCTACCCCTCCTTCTTCTTATGTTACATTTGTGTTACAGTTTTGGAAATAGTATTGACTTTTGGCAGCCAATAGTTTAGACTTATGGTAGCCAAAAGTGAGGTGATGGTATTTGGCCAAAAAAATGGGGAGACCAACTGATAACCCAAAACCATATCGAGTGAGTGCGCGAATTGATGAGTTAAGCAAGCGGATACTCGATATATATTGCGAACAAGAAAACATAAATCAGATGGAAGCCGTTCGCAGAGGGATTAAAAAGTTGGAATCAGACATAAAAAAATAGAGTGTTGCAGCTTTTGCGGAGTCGGCAACACTCTAACCAAGAGATTTACAGTATAGTAAATCTTCTCATATTATACTTTAAATCCTTCAAAAAGTCAATATCAAAATTTGAAGGAGAGAATGTAGCATGAACACAAAAGAATTACAGGTATTGGATCGAAGGAATCTGTTTGGAAAGGACTTTAAAATCTACGGAACAATGGAAAACCCATTGTTCTTAGCAAAAGATGTGGCGGTGTGGATAGACTATGATGTTTCGTCAACAAACAGGCTAATTGCGGACGTAGACGACGATGAAAAGCTGCTCGGAAGATTGTTCCGAGCAGGACAGAAAAGGGATGCATGGTTCCTTACTGAGGATGGGTTGTATGAAGTGTTAATGCAATCTCGTAAACCAATTGCAAAGCAGTTTAAAAAAGAGGTTAAAAATATCCTAAAGCAAATTCGTAAAACTGGTGGATATATCCCTGTAAATGAAAAAGACGATGATTTGACGATACTGGCAAAAGCACACCTGATACTGGAACGCACTATCCAAGAGAAGAATGCTATTATAGAAGAAAAGTCAAACGCGTTAGCAATCGCGCAACCAAAAGCGGATTTGTATGACAAACTGATGAATGCAGACGGATATTTTAGTTTTAACGTAGCTGCTAAAGAATTGGGCGTTGGACGGAATGCTCTGATGCGACGTTTGAGGGATAAAGGAATTTTGTTTCGGGACGGCTTATCGAATATCGCATACCAAAAGTATTGCAACCGTGGATATTTTGTTGTAAAGCATTCTATCGGGAGAAATGGATTTGCATGCGGTGTTACAAAGGTTACTCCGAAAGGATTAGAATATATCCATAAAGTGATTCTATCCGATCATAACGGGGAGGCAATGGCATGACTTACTCAGAGTTATATCATATTGCAAAACCATATATCGGCAGTGCTTCTTCCCCTCCCTGCAACGCTTTTTCTTTGGCTAGTCGCTTAGGAATCTCTTACAAAACGGAAAAGCAGTGCGAGGAAGATTTTGCAAACGAGATATCGCCGCTAAAGCGCGTTCCGGCTGTTCTGTATTGTGATGGGGATAAAAAGATTATCTACTTCAATACAAATACCCGTTATTGGAATTTTTACATATTCCATGAGATTGCGCATTGTATGCTAAATCATACGGATGATTCGCAGGAAAACGAGCGCGATGCAAATATGCTGGCTTGTATTTTGATGGCGCCGGCACCTAACCTTCCGTCTTATCTAAAGTCGGCAAGAGACCTTAGTTGTCTATGTGATATTCCGATTGACAAAGCTGAAGAATATTGGGCTGAGATCTATACCAGTATACGTCGGGATTATGTTTCAGATATTGTAAATGAATATCTGTTGGACGTGCATGCCTCCGTCGGCAGACTGCTTGGGAAGGTAGACCTATTACTTGAACGCATCCATTAAAGTCATCAAAAGGCACCCCCATTGGGTGTCTTTTTCTTATATAAAACATTTACCACAAATTTTACAGGAAGGAGATGAAATGATTATGTTGAGTAAACCAAAGTATATGATTCCAAGCACAAATATGCAAGAGTGCGTTGTGGATTTAAACCTTACAAATGTGACTTTTTCATGTATTGTAGATGGTAACGATGCGATAAGCGCATGGCAAATCAAAATATATACGTTAGCGGACAACGCCCTTATATTAGATACAGGAAAGCAAGTGCTATCTTCTTCCTTCTTTCCCGTAGACATTAAGAACAAAAATGTTCCCTTTGAGATAAATATCAAGAATCATATTCCAAGCACGACACAATATTATCGTGCTGGAGCGACATATGATGATACGAAAAAATATTATACAAGAAGCGGTTCTGAAGGAAGTTACACGTACAAGCAGTACACCTACGGCAAAAAAGATTCCAGCGGAGTTAATTTTTCAACGGAAGATGAGGCTTTTGCACATAGCACGCTATATTATATTTCTGAATTTAAAAACTTGAAAAAACCATACTACTGGACGATTTCGTTTTGGAATGAGGAACAGGGTTTTTCAGACACACCCACTGTTACAAGTACAGAATCTGTTTTTTATGCGAATACAACGGTTGTGTCAAAGATTCAGTACGGAACCGAAAGGGTGAATACTCAGGGTGAGACGTATACTGAGTATGCTGACTTGACCAGCGGCACGGCACTTGTGTCAAGCAAGTATTATTTTAAGGCAACATATTCTCAATCCGAATCTGTTGGATTAAAGAGGTACGGCTGGCGAATCAAAGATACCACCTCGGACACAACATTGTTAGATACAATATCACACAACCAAATCTATGGAACTGCGCAAAACATTCAATGCTTTCATAATGGATTTTTGAATGGTGGAAATTATTCGATCGAAGCTTATATTGAGACACAAAACGGGGCTATATTAAACATTTCTCCTATTCCATTTACGGTATCTTATGATACAGTATCGCTTACAAACGATTTTAAGGTTGCTGCGCTAAAAGATGAGCCTGGAATTATGTTGGATTGGAGAGATGCAAACATTGTCTACGGAGAGGAATCCGGCGGCAGTGTTGATTATGTCGCACAATACCCTATTGTTGATTATACAGTTGAGACACCAAATACGTCGGTTCATATTCCTGATGGTGTATCTGTCATATTTAATTACGGCGCGACATCTGATTTGGATATTTCAGAAAAAAGCATGATTGTGCTAAGCACTCAGATTCCCAACACAGACGAGAAACTTCTTTTTTCAGCTGAAGGAACAAATGAGAATGGAACCGTCGCTTTTCGGCGGTTGTCTTATCGTTCGAATCAATTTGTTTATGAAATCACAGATCAAAACGGTGTATTGAAAATATATGCTACACAATTCCCGACCAACTACAGACCGAATAAGAGACGGTGGTATATTATCACTATGTATCCTTATAAAACAAACGCGGTACTGAAAGATATGTTAAGGGTTGTAGAGTGCGAGGCTGATGGAGGTCTATATCCAAAACAAACCTTGTATCCATCGGAAACGCTTTACCCTAGGTTTGCGGATGACTGGCTTTATTCATCGTCCGGGGGAGTGATATATAATTGAGGTGAATTACAATGGGATATAATAAGATAGTTTTGCATGGGGAGCAATGGTGTGATTATTTGCATATTGAAAAGGATGATACAAATGCGTCTATGTTTAAATCTATAGATGCTGAGCCTAAGACGTGGAATAATAATACGTTGTTGTCTGCAAGGTTTAACAATAACTTAATGGGTGGAAACTCTTCTATTCTGGATAAAATTGTGGGCTACGAGGTGCGGAGGCGCGAGATGCCAAACTCTTACACAGAATATGTAGGAACAATCAGAGAAACAGAAGGAGAAAATGCTCCCAATTTTATGATTGATTATCTGGCAGGCAACAAAAAACCATATGTGTATTATCTGTATCCAAATTCTAAGTCTGAAGATAATACAAAGTCGTTTTTACTAGCTCCTAACATTAGTGATGAGGTAGCGACAAATTGGAAATATTGGAGTCTGATGGTTGCAGACGAATCCGATGAAGAGAATGTGTTTTATCTTGACAAACTGTTTAAGTTTGGGCTGAACCTGTCTGTTAGCGACATCAACAATAACGCATCCATCAACGTTATACAAAATTTTACGGAATTTCCTACGCTGCAATTTGGAACGTCAAATTATTGGAGCGGTGAATTAACATCTCTTTGTGGTTATATATCATGCACCGATAATGAATATACGCAATCTCCAAACATTATTCAAGAATTTAAGAAACTGACATCTGACACAAGAAGAAAATTCTTAAAGGATATGGATGGGAACGTGTATGAAGTCCAAATAATTTCTTCTATTGTCGTGTCGCCTCTCAATAACGGATTTAACGACATTAAATCTGTAAAGATATCATGGGCTGAGGTCGGGAAAATTAATGGGGTTTCCGTAATCAACAACCCAAATAAAACGACAAACGCATGGCTTCTTACAGAAACAGGTGAGGTTGTTCCGTATATGAATTATGTCTGGAACGGACAGAGTCGATGGGATAATAGTCACAAATGGACGGCAAAGGGTAACCCTTCCGATGTCGACGTTGATAGCAGCGGACTGAATTTATTTAGCGAAGGTGGTGATTAGTAATGTTAAAGACGTGGAAAAACGGTGATAAAGCCGAGGTAATCCAGGCTATTATCGAAAATAACTTTAAAATATTAGGAAAATATTTATCAAATCAGGTTCTAGCTCTGTCTACACAGAAGATATCGGAATTGACAAGCGACTATTTCTCTGACGGCACAGTGATTTATGACACAACACAAGAAAAATGGTTAAGAAACAAATCCGGAGTTCTAACCTCCGTTCCGGACAATAGCGACCTTGGCTATGTCAAGGAAATTACTGAATCAGATTGGACAAGAGGTGCTAGTCAATCCGCTTGGACTATCGTGATTAGCCAATCGGAACATAAAAAAAGAAATCCTGTTGTTCAGTTATACATACAGGTGGAAGACTCCCCTGTTTTTTATAGTGTCGTTTCTGACGGAGTTTTCCTTGACGCTGATTTTAATGTAACGCTGCGGACGGATATCGCATTTAAAGGAAAGGTTGTGATTCGATGAGTTTCGAGTCATACAAAAGGAAGGTCTCCGGAAATCATAAGCCTGCAATTAAAATAGAATGGCTGAACCAAGACGAAAGTACGGCATTTGAGTTTACAGATTCCTTATATGACATAAATGCAAGCAGCGATGTAAACTACCAAAACGGTTCAAGACGCAGCTGCACAGTCAAGATTGACAATTTTAGAAACCGATTTCCTATTGAGTTTAACCACATCTGGATGGGTCAAAAATTCAAGTTATGGAAAGGTATATATCTAGACGATGAAACACCCTATTATTTACCGCAGGGTGTTTTTTATGTTTCAAACCCAAATGATGTGTATAATCCAACCGAAAAGACAGTGACGTTAAACGGAGTGGACAAATGGGCTTATTTGGATGGGACTTTGCACGGTGTTTTGACAGGAACCTACCAGACCAATGTTGACACCAATCTCTTCGACGCAACGCGCAAACTGTTAACCCTGCCAATTGGAATGGGTGAAGATGACACGGCGCCCGTCGACCCGATTCCACCTCTTCTTTCTCCTTACTTTTTGACAAAAACAACGACTGTGAACGGCAAGGAAAAATCGGTTCTTGATTGTCCGTATACCGCTACTGTTGAAAGAGGAAAGTCCTATGCGGATATCTTGTTGGAGTACGCGACTATTCTTTGCGCAAAAATATATTACGATGTCGACGGACGTCTTGTATTAGAACCGATGATTGATACAGCAGACGACATCACAGACACCGACAAAGAAATTTTATGGGATTTTACAACGGAAGATCCATCCTTTTTGGGTATCAGCCAAACCTATAATTTCGATAAGGTTTACAACGACTTCATTGTCCTTGGTAATGTAGTTAACGGTTATCAATTCAAAGGAAGGGTGCAGAATAGGAATCCTCTAAGCGACACATCCGTTCAAAAAATAGGCCTCAAAACAAAAGAACCTTACGAAAATAATCAATACGTATCAGATGAACAGTGTGTCGAATTGGCAAAATACTATGCTAAAATAGATACGTCAATTCAAAAGAGTGCAACAATATCATCTGTTCCTTTATTTCATTTAGATGTTGATAAATTGGTTACAGTATCAACACCAAATAACGGGATGTCAAAAGAGTTATTCTTGATTACGGGATTTTCTTTGCCTATGTTTGGAACGATGAATATTAACGTTTCTAGTGTAAATACATTGAACGATTTTAATGTTGTGGAGGCGGATTTGTATGACTGAAAAAGACATTAAAGACATGTTAAACACTCTGATGCCTTATATAAAGCGAGAAATAAAAAAAGACAATGATTTTATGGTTGGAGTGAAAAGAAAGAATGCAACCGTGGTTTCTGTTCAAAAAAATGCGAACGGCAGTACGATAAATCAGTCAATTGATGTAAAACTGCCTTTTGACTCCGTTTCTTTTAGTGTTCCAAATAAAACAGGTGAAGAAATCGCTGTTGGCGATCTTGTATGTATTGAATATTGCATCGATCTGAAGAACGCAATAGCAGCATATAAAGTTTAATCGGAAGGAGAAATCTATGAGTTATAGTAAACTTGGTAATTGGTACGACCAATCCAGTAGCGGTACAATCCAGGATGGTGCTACTCCACTTAGCGCAGCTACTATGAATCACATGGAGCAAGGAATTATTGATGCGCATGTAGATATCGCTACATTGAAGGATTTTTGTTTAAATAGCACCATCGATATCGAAACAGGAAGTTATGTTGGTACTGGGACATATACCACTGATATAGCTGAAAACCCAACAACAATATTGTTTAAAAAGGGGAAACCTATGTTTGTTGTTGTCTTAAGAGAAACATCTTCCTCTTTTCAGGAATGTAAACTGTTTGCGATTAGGGGGCAGCAGTATGTCAATGTGTATACCGGATCAACAAATTCTGCACAATACTACACCATGTTAGCATGGAAAAATAAAACGGCTGATGGGTGGAAGGTTGTTTTACATAGTTTTGATATCGGCGGTAAGTTTAATGCAATGTCACAAATGAATATTAGTGGCTCTACTTATTATTATATGGGTCTTGTAAAGAAAGATAGTATTGGAGGTTGATGAGATATGGGAATGAATATAAATAACCCCGTGTGCGCCCCTGTTGAGACAGTAACATCGCCAACTCCGCCAGAAGGAATGCGGGGTTTGGTAGCAAAAGGAGATGGATGGTACGACTATACATCTGATAGTCAACAAGAAAAGATTCTCGATGAGGGCGATGTCGCTAATGAACTACCTGCCTCAAACGGCGAAACGTTATGGTCTGGGGAACTCACTGGAAAACTATTGGATAAAAAGGTAGATAAAGTGACGGGAAAAACGCTTTCCAGCAATGATTTCACCGATGAGAAAAAAGAAATACTTGATAAAATGTCGGTTGAAAACCATACAGATCTTGAAACCGGGAAGGTATATCCCGAATTGCATCTGGGGTTAGAGGGGCAATACGATAGTGTTTCTGTAAAAGGTCTGTACGGCGATAGCATCTCTGCAAGTGGTGCAATAGAAAGTCATACGGATGTAAGGGCGGTTATATTTGATGAGCCAAATTCGTCACCGACAATACATAAATTATCCGAAAAGGCAAATACTTCTGCCGTCTTAACCAAGACCAACACTGCCGCCTTTACTCCAACCGGGAATTATCACCCGGCGACTAAGAAATATGTGGATGATACCGTGAGCGCGAAAGTCGATAAAGTAGAGGGGAAAGTTTTATCATCCAATGATTTTACAGACGCAAACAAAGAAACACTCGATTATATTACGTTTAATCAGGGTGAAATGATTATTACAGGTTTCGGATGTAAAGTAAAAACGAGTCACAACTATTTTGGTGATAGTTCTAACTCAGAAAATCATTTCCGTGGACAAAACGATTTTGAGGACGGCAAATTATCCGTTTGGAAGCCGTCTGCAACATCTGGCGGTATGCCGCCGTATCATACAAAGCTAACCGGCGATGACGTCATCATATATCGTCTCGATGACGTATTTGTGGAGGAACATCGGTTATCAAAAAAAGAAGATATCTTCACCGTCCAAAACGGCATCACGGGCAGCAGCCTTGTTTTGACCGACCACACCGATACGCGTATGACCGCGGCGGCAATGACCGCGCTGACCGTTACCCTGCCGGAGACGATCCCCGACACCTACGCGGCGGCGTTCAGCTTTGTATCGGGTGCGGCCGCGACAACGCTAACAGCATCCGGCATCAAGTGGCAGGGCGCGGACTGCAACGCTGCCGGCGTGTTTATCCCGGCGGCAAACACCAATTATGAGGTCAGCGTCAAATGCATCGGCTTTGATGCGGACAATCAGCCGATTCTCGTTGCAAGGGTAGGTGTGTTTTAATGAACCGTTTTCGATTTTTACCGTCCTATCACTTTGCGGACAGCACGGACGGAATCATTCCAAACCCGGCAGAACTTACGCTTCGCGATTACACCATCGCAGGCAGCGAGGGCGGTGTGGGCGACTGCGCCGAAAAGCGCAGCGATATTCCGTCCGGGTATGAGCAGCTCTCCTACATCGAAAGCACCGGAACACAGTGGATTGATACGGGGCTTAAAATGAATGACATTTTTGGATGTGATATAAGGTATCAGTCAACCGGAAAGGCAAATTCGACATTTGAGCTGGACGGCGTTTTTGGATGCAACGGAGCAAAGACGTCTGCCGGAACAAATGTCGATTTGAAATTATGGTTTAGCTATGGCCAATACGGCACCCGTATTAACGCAATGTTTCGTAATAAAAGTGGAAAAAGCTATGTAAATCCCATCACTTCGTTTGATGAATACTACGCCACCACCCATCACATTCAGTGGAAAACAGACGGAACGGTATGGTATAACGGAGAGAATGTTCATCAGCTGGATGGGCCGTACGACACTACGGAAAATTATAACATATTTATGTTCCGTGTAAATCCCGGCGCGACTTTAAGTAATAAATTCTATTCCAAAACGCGAATGTATTACTTAAAGTTTTGTGCACAGGACGGGGCGTTATTGCGGGACTTTGTACCATGCAAACGCGTCTCGGACGGCGTGCTTGGTATGTATGATGCGGTGAGCGGTACCTTCTTCACCAACAAAGGCACAGGGACGTTTTTGTCTGCGCCGCTGACGTATACGATTCCGATACTTAACAACGGGACAAAGGTTGCGGAAATTATCCGCAGTGCGCCGCTTTATGCCGAAGATAGTATCTCTTACCGCGGGGACGGTCTGCCTGCCGTTTCGCTTAGCAGCGGCAGCAACGCGCTGACGATCGGCACCGCCGTGCAGCCCGGCAGCGTGACATACCGGTACGATACTTATGGAACAATTCCTGCCGCCTACGAGCAGCTCGCCTACATCGAAAGCACCGGGACGCAATATATTGATACGGGGCTTGATTTTAAAAATGTATACGGATATGAAGTGCGATATCAGTCTATGGGGAAAGTGAAGTCAAATGCTAACTATGATCTCGACGGCATTTTCGGCATTAACTCCATAGGCGCTGATACAAAAATTTGGTTTGTTTATTCCAATGATAAACCTGGCCTTAGCATTTTTCTACGCGGTAGCAGTAGCGTATCCAAATATTACACATCTTATGACGCATATTATGCCGCTACACACCATGTAAAAGCGGAAACAGACGGAACGGTATGGTATAACGGAGAAAACATCGGTACAATTTCCGGCTTTACGACAACAGCAAAAAGCGGTACCCTATATCTTTTTTGTGTATGTGATAATGCCGGATTAAAACCGTATTACTACTCCAAAACACGGATGTATCATGTAAAGTTCTACGGTGAGAGCCAGGCATTGCTTGGGGACTTTGTACCATGCAAGCGCGTCTCGGACGGCGTGCTTGGTATGTACGATGCGGTGAGCGGAACGTTTTTCACCAACAAAGGAACGGGGACTTTTTTGAGTGACTTTCCGCTCCAGCCATTGGATTAACTGCTAATATTTCACAACTCTTGTTTTGAAAGGACTTATATATGAGGAATGAACATAGGGGGGGCGGCGTAATATTCCGTCCCTCAAAAATAAGAAATTACGACTACACCGTATCTGGGGCTTATAAGCAAGATTTAAGTTTGCCGAATAAATACGCTATTCCGGAGAAAAATATTCCGGATGTACACGATCAAACTTGGACAATGATGTGTGTTGCCTATGCAATGTGCGAATGTGCGGAAGCTCACGATAAGAAGGTTGGAAATGAGCAAAGGCACTACGCTCCATCATGGAATTACGGAAGAAGTGAGTCCAGAAATGGTTATGGAGGAGAGGGACTTATCTCTGAAAATGCCGCAAAAGGGAGCCTTAAGATTGGATTTGTTGATAAAGCATATTTCGACTTTGAAAAAGATGTTCCGGAAATACTAAAACTAGCCTCAGAAAGAGATGATCTCCTTCCTTTATCAAAGCCAAACGCTCCAAAAATCTATTATGATATCAGTTATGCTATGGTGGACAAAAAGTGGGATGTGCTCCGTAAAACATTGGTTGACACACAACTTCCCGTTGTGATTATTTCAAACAAATTTTTCAAAGGTGGCTCCCATGCGGTCATTGCCATAGGTTATACTAATACATACAACAACAATAAAGGAAGATACGTCTATTTTCAGAACTCATGGGGAACTGACTACAAGGAGAATGGTCGATCTTATATCCCGATTGAGCAGATTGACAGAGCATATGTTTTATCATGGGAAGAACCGAAGTTTCCATTTGTCGACGTCCAAAAGAACGACTGGTTTTATAAGGGCGTTAGAGCGGCCTATCTTTCAGGATATGTTAACGGCGTTTCTGACACCAAGTTTTGTCCTTGTGATAACATGATTCGTGCTGATATCGCCGTTATCTTATCAAGAATGATGGATAAACTGAAATACTCTGTAAACTCCTTTATTAAATTTAAAAAACAGGAAGGTTTCAGCGCGAATGAAATAAAATTTGCGTCCGCTGTTCCCAAATTTAGGTTTATGGACATTGCAGATGGCGATTATTACGAGGATGCCGTTTATAAGGTATTTGCGAATGGATTTATGAAAGGGAAAGAAGACAATTTATTTGATCCTATGGCATCAACAACAAGATCTGAAATGGCGGCATTGCTTGTAAGAGTGTACGAAACTGTTATAGATAAACTAAGCACAAGCTTTAGCAAAAACATTTCGCCGCCTTACATAAAGTGTGATGGGTTTAAAGATGTCAGCAAAGATGACTGGTTTTATTCTTCTGTAAACGCAGCTGCAAAATATGGTTTAATGAACGGCGAAAGCATTGACGCGTTTGAACCCAACAGAAACATTACAAGAGCTGAGGGTGCGGTTACAATGTGTAGGCTGTTTAAAAAGATTGAGGAATTATTTGATATGATCTAAGGAAGTGTTATATGAATATTATAGAAACAAATTGGGAGTGGGGCGAAAAACTATCGCTAAGAACAGAGACTAAATATATCGTTCTGCACCATGCAGCAGCAACGGTTTGTTCTGCGCGTCAGATTAATTTGTGGCACAAAGAAAAGGGTTGGGCTGGTATAGGATATCATTATTTCATAAGAAAGAACGGAGACATTTACCGTGGACGTCCAGAGTGGGCTATTGGCGCACATGTGCAGGGGATGAATCATTGTAGCATTGGGATATGTGCCGAGGGCGACTTTCAGAAAGAAGTAAGCATGAGTGACCCCCAAAAACGTTCCATACAAAATTTAATTGACAGCATCAAAATGCATTATCCTAATGCGAAAATAGTCGGGCATCGAGAAATTGGCAATTCGGACTGTCCGGGAAAACACTATCCCCTTGATTATTTCAAGAAAAGAAAACAGAATGCGGAGGGTTTAACTATGTCGCAGTATGAAGAACTTAAAAACAGAATAGATGAAATGTCGGATAATCTGACTAATATCGTAAACGATTTGGGTAGCAAGCTTAAGAAACTCGCCAATCCCATGATTTATAATTATATCGATGAAAATATGCCAGATTGGGCTAAGCCTACAATCCAGAAACTCGTAAACAAGGGTATGTTAAAAGGCGATGGTAACGGTTTGAATCTGACAGAGGACTTGATGCGACTCCTCGTAATAAATGATCGCACTGGTATCTATGATTAGACTCTAAGGGAGCAGAAATCCATCTGCTCCCTTTTTTTACCATTTTTATTTAAAATAGCTTATTTCCCAGTAGAGCCAAATCCACCTCTGTCAACGCTATCAAGTTCATCCACTTCTTCAAATAAAACATCCGGCATAATCGGAACTATTTCAAATTGACAAATTCGATCGCCCTTATTGATAACGGTATCTCTCGTTGCATATGCTGGATATTTCCAGATATCTGACGAGCCACTATAAGACGAATCAATTTGTCCCACAGAGTTGGTTTGCAAGATTCCCCAATTTTTAAATGTACTACTTCTTGGGTACACGTTTGCTTTGTAGCCGGGCGGCAACTTCATAGATACCCCGAGGGAAACTAGTTTAAAATCTCCCTTTTTCAGTTCAACGGTTTCTGCCGCATATAAATCTATTAGGTCGCCTTTTTCGATCTTTTTCAGTTTCGGAATCTCACTGTCGTGGTATAGTATTTTAATCAATCTGCGCATTGTTTTTTCCTTTCTTGAAATCTTTTAGAAAATTATCAATGTCTTTTTTATGGATCATCTTTCCTTCATTCTTTAGCTTATAACCATCTCGCAACAGACAAAGCATGGCTTCTTTTTGTGGGACACATTCGTTATCTTCCGTAAAAAAGACCCTTCTTCCATCTCGGTCAAACACTTGGAACATCTGTCCCATCATCACCCCTCGATAATATAGACGGGAACATTATTCAAAACGCCCCTTTTGTACGCTTCACTATGTGATGAAACGCACAGATCGATTCGATTCCCTTTGATGGCGCCACCGGTATCTTCAGCAATATAGATACCTCCATTTATTTCAACTTTACTTCCAAGCGGTATCACTCTTGGATCGACCGCTATGGTTCTATATGGCGTCATAATCGTCCCTAAAGCTGTTTTGCTTCCCCATTCACCATTGCATGTGCTACAAGAACAATAATGTGTTATTTTAAAATTCCCCACAAGCCTCTTTTTGGGTTTAGCTCTTAGTTCCTGTATTTTTAGTGTAAGCATCTCATTTTCGCTTATATTCTCTGATTGGAGATTGTGGCACTCATGCCATTTTTGACTAAGTGCGGCATCAAGACCGTTGTTAATATATTCTGCTGATCGTAGTTTTTCTGCAAGCGTATGTAGCTGTGTTTTAATTTCTTCCAATTCGGCACATTGCTGCTCATTTGCCTCTATTCTCTGCGAGTATTCCTCAATCGTATTAGCGGATGCCAATTGAATAGCGCAACATATAAATAAACACACCATCATTATTAGACACACAAATTTTATTGATTTTCTTTTAATTTCAAATCTCCCCTTTGTTATTCTTTGTAAAACAGTCCACAGTGACATGTTTCATTAGTGTTTTGCTCTCTAAACTCCCTGCATGGGCATTTTGTGTCATCATTTTTTTCGAGGCGACACGGACAATACCCACCGTTTTCTTTTATTTTCTTTCGTATTTCTGACACCAATTCCTTATCTTCTGATAATTTAATTTTCAACTTATTGCCCCCACGTGTTTTTTTTTGAAATTTTACTGTGATATTTTCAAAGCGTCCATCTTTTTTTTGCCAAAATATCTGGTTGGTTTTCGGATTGTCCAACCCACCGAGCCGGCAATCATATCTACCTGTTTTAATATAATCACAATAATGCGCTATATTTTTTTGTATTAGCACGGAAAGGTCTTTCACTCCGCTATAAAGGCAAATTTTCAAACCACGCACCTTGACTTTTTCGAAACAATTTATAAGGTCGTGTGGGTTTTGCTCTCCGCCCATAAAACAGACACATGTTATCATTCCGCCATATAATGCAAGCAATTTATCAATGTTACCTAATAAATACTCTCCTTTGTATTCCCATAGGTATCGACTGTGGCAGCCATCACACTTGTGAGGGCAACCACTAATATTTATAGCCAACGACACTTCGTCCGGAACTTCTTGAAATACCACAGAATATCCAAGGTATTTCAACGGATCATTCATCGAATCCTCTCTTTTCGTAGTAACGCTTTGATTCCTCTTTTTGGCGAGGCTCTGAAAAGGCGGAGACCCGTTTGAGGTATCCTATAATTCTTGTTAAAAAATCGAGGTTCTTACTTTTGCATTTGGGGCACTCGGCAAGCATGTGCTTGCTGATGTATCCACACTCATTACAGATGGTGTTTGGCACATTTACTGTTAGGTATGAACAATTTGTAATAATTGCATTTCTCAGGAGTTTTTTGTATTGATACTTACTTAGATGCTCAACAAGGTTTGCGTGAAGCGCAGACCCACCATCAAGATACTTAGTAAGTCTTTCACCATGAAGAATAAGTTTATCTAACAGATTTGTTTCTTCACTTTCGACTACATAGAAATAGCTGTTATAGCAATCGCGAGGAACAAAATAGCCGTCTTCCTTGTCCCATCTTGCATTTTTAACACCAAGGTTTTCGGCGGGAACAAATTCCGTATTAAACATGGCATCTTCTGTTCTTGCCGCTTTGTTTGCTTCGTATATCGGTTTTAGAATTTTTTCTCCGTATTCAAAATATTTATCGTTAGGTGTTATATCGATGCCAAGAAACTCTGCCCCTTCGACGAATCCATTAATTCCAATTGTTAGGTATTGTTTCTCTAGAGAGATATACCCAGAATTGTATACAGGCAATAATTTTGAATTAAGATTATCCTTCATTATTTCATTAAACGCCTTTAAGTAACAATGAATTTTTTTAACCTGTTCTTTTACGGCGTGTGAGATGTCAACATTGTCTTTGGTGGCATTTTGTACAAGCCTGTTAATATTTATCGTGATTACACCCTTTGACCCCGTTGACACCCCACCGGCACCAAGCGTAAATGAAAATGTATTATCTTTGATGCCATTCCTCAGTCTACAGCATGAAGCCAATGAGTCTACACTGTTACTTCTGTATGTAAAAAATGAGTGACCATCCGCGTACATCTGACAAGCAAAATCAAACCATTCTTGATCCACATAATCATTGCCGTCATCTAACAAATTCATTGTTTCTACTGGAAACGTAAGGGGAACCCTTAATCTCTCCTGGTTAAACCATTTCATGAATCTCTTTTGAAGCCAACTAACGCTTTTCCATTTCGGTTCTGTTTCGTCTGGGAATAGAAATTCGCCAAAGATGCCGTCAAAATAGTTTTTATCAAAATATGCTATATTCCAGAATACACTCTGATAATTTCTTGCGGCTGCTGGCTGGTTGAGAGAGTATACAACTTGTCCGAATTTATCTGTAATGATATCATCAATAGATTCTGGATTGTTTCCGAGTTTTACTATCTTTTCAGGATGTAGGTAGTAGTCATCGCCGTATTCTTTTCTCGCAAAATAGTCAAAATATGTTAAGAATTCAGGTGTTGACACCGCACCCGCAAACTGCGATGCAATAGCGAATACCAAATTTATAAATGAGCCACAGAATGAATCGAGGTGTTTTGGTGCGTCTGACTGACCACCAATTGACTTTAACCCCTCAAAAAGATACGGATACATTGTTATTGAAACACAATAAGGAAGTATTGATGTTTCATCGTGTTTATAAATCTCATGAGATTCGAGCTGCCTTATGTATTCGTCAGCTAAATCCGCACCGTACATTTCTGTGATTTTGTTAATCATTAAAAGTCTGTTAGTACCAATAATATCTCTTTTAGGTAGTTCGCCCTGCATTGTTGTAATGTTTTTTGTCTCAACATTAGCATTTGAATCTACTTCACTACCACTTGATGCATTTACCGCTTTCTTGTAGCGATTAATGAAGTTTACGTGTTTTTCATAACTGCTGTATTTTCCCAATAATGTTTCCTCCTACTGATTATTTACCCATTGAATTGCCGTTTTGTAATTCATCACCACTCCGTCAACTTCAAGTATTGGAAATGTAGAACCGCCAAACCCCTTTGCTATGATCGTGTCCTTGTCTGAAACCTTCAGGAACTCTACATTTTTCTGTCTGAGTTTCTTTTCTAAGATAATACAATTAGGGCAGTCGATTGTGTATAATATGATATTCATATCACCTCTCCTTTCAATATATTATTCTACTGTTATCGCAAGTAAAAATACTCAATATAATCAAGCATTTCATCAACGTCGTCAATCATCAATTTCTACATGGTATTTTGTGTTTATTCCCAATTATACCAACCCCACAAACAGATGGGAAATAAGGATTTCTTACCTTGCCTTCTTTAAATGTCCAAAATCGTGTTTTTACTTCACAAGAATGTTTATCCAAAAATTTAACAATTACATCGTTTGTATTATTAAACTGTATTAATTGTGCGTCACAACCTTGATAATTTTTGACCACCTCGCCTATCTTATACTCTGCTTTCCTACGCTGTTTAATATTGTGGTTTAGTATATTCCCATTTTTATAATTTTGATATGTAACATTTTTAGCTATATATCCGTCATCAAAAACAACATCCATATGATTTGTTCCATAATAAGCACAAATTCTCATTGTTAACCCTTGATTATTTATTCTTGTTTCTCCAGTTCTGTCTTTTAAATATGCCATCGAATCCCCTTACATAAAATAAAAGTCTTTAATGTATGCAATCGCGCCATCAATATCGCATTCAACTCTTGTAATATCATTCTTCACCCAAGGGTGCAAATTATCATATAATTCTCGTTTTCCAAATGCAATTACGGGAATTTTATGATGATAATGCGCATTGTGCAATTCTATTATCGTGCCGATACTATTTGATAGACCATCAAGATTAACCACAATTATATCACTCGAAATTACGTGAGCTAAATCAAATTCTTGTACTTCTATCTCGGTCTGATGTCTTTTTTCTTCAAAATTATAATAAAGAACTGGATTGATCACACTTATTTTTTTACTAAACATTTCGGCTTGAGACAAAAGTTTTCGACGAGTTTCGCAACGCCACTTATTCATTTCTTCAAATGTTAATCCTCCCATCTTGCCAGCCAAATAAATTTTCAGCATATCAAACCTCCTCAATACTTGCTACAAGTCCATGTAAATGGCTTGTCCTTTTCAGGAATGTGCTCACCGCAAATTACATCACATATAAACAGTTTAGCTACCCTTTCCAACTGTTCAAGTGTACCATCGTTTTCAATTATGTAGTCATATTCATAATTTTCAACATCTCGGTCTGCGTGATTGCTTTCAATTTTTATAGCATTAGGATTACGAACCAGTATGGTTTCGGCACCAAAAGTTTTAACAGCACGAGAAATTTCTTCCGGCTCTCTGATATCAATCAAAAGAACTTCTGATTCTATCTTATTATTTTTGAAATCAGCAACAATTGATGTTATATCCTTGAATGGTATATCATCATATTTTGTTAACCCATCTTTTGTATCGCTATATAAAAGTCGTTTTCCTTCAGTTTTTGGTTTTTTGGGTATGCCAGCAAATTCAAGCATATCTTTTACTAAGTCGATTGATGAATATTTGTATGTAGAAATATAATCACCCATCATTTTAGCGAAAGTATCCTTACCATTTGTTGCCGAACCATTGGTTATAAATATTTTTTTCAATTATCTTCCTCCTTTCAGTTGTTGTCCGTTCCGTCGAGTACGCCGGTAATCAATTCCGAATAAGGCAAATCCTCAATCCAAGCACAGAGTTCCCGCCACTCGTCGAGCTTGTGGTTACGACGTGATTTGTAAATATTCGCCAGAACCTCGTAATTCAGCATAACCGTTCGACGCTGGTTGTAAGAGCTCGGCAGGAGCTGGATCATCTGCCACCAGTATTTTTTGTCTTTAGTCTGCAAATATAAATCTCGATATTGATTAAGCGTCTGAATTGTGCGATGTATAAGCCATATAGCATTAGGTGGTTCCGGAGCGTCTACACCTTCGAGTAAAGGTTTTTCTCTTGTAATCAAATGCTCATGGCTAAAATCATCCAGCGTAAACTCCCTTTCGGCAATCTTGTGCATCGTAGAGCAAGAGTTGGCAACAGTACCAACCTTATAGGTATCGAACTCCTTCCACCAATATAACGGCGCAGCAATGTCAAGGTATACGGTAATCATTCGCATGAATTTACGATGATCCGTACCAGCTTTGACTAGTTTGTTCATAAGAGATAAATCATTTGGCCCGATAAGAGCAACGTCTTGCATTCCACTCACCGGACAAGTATCACAATCATAATAAACATTGTCACAAATGTTACAGGAAACATTAAATTCGCTATCACTCTTCTTATGGCTATTCATCGGATTGCGCATGCCTCTGATGGCCGTTTCCCACCCCATCACCTCAACGTTTTCAATTTTAATCATCTTACACCTCACCTACTAAAAATCTTTTTATTCCATCTTTTACTTCATCCGGAATATCACCATAGAACTCCACATTCAAAGGCTTTGTCAAATCGATGCTATATAGCCCCATCAATGACTTTGCGTTAATGGCAAAATTACCAGATTTAATCACCACATCATCTTGGCACTTGGATGCCAAATACACAAACTCTGCGATATCCACAATTTTGCAGAGGCGTATTGTAACCTTAGTTGTGTTCAAGTATGGGTCGATAGTGTTCTCACAATATGTACAATTTTCTTTACTCATCTTATCCGCCTTTCTTTCATATCTGTTTTGCAAATTCTTTTTTCATACATTCCAGGCAATAATCATCACCTTCTACATAATATAAGTCGCTGCATTCGTTACCACATATATCGCAGTAATATCTAGGTACTTTGATATTAGGGCAGCTCTCCCCTAGGCAAGGATAAGCCGGGACGGCACAACCACAACATTGATTTTCATATTTAATCATTCGTTACCTCTCCACTCAAATCCATTATTATCATTTTTAAAACAACCATTACAAGGAGTATCTATCATCATATCGCAGGTCCCGAAATCAAAATCTTCACAAGTCCAGTCCCAATCATAATGATTTCCTTTCTCATCCTCACACCCATTACCCTTCATATATTTATCGCATTCCTCCCCCTTGCATTGGACCTTATTCTTGCAATAATCGCAAATATGTTCCGATCTCTTTACAAGCTCTGTGAAATCTTCCTCTAATTTACGATATCGCTCTGCGGAGAACACCGTAGCGTCAACATTGTCCCCTACCTCTCTGCGCAATTATCAGCTTCCCCCCTATCCGATTTATAATGATCTAACAAACCCTTTATCAATACCGTCATATAATCGATTCAAGGCAATTTCAAAAGCTCCTATACCAGAGAAGTAACTGCTTAATTTTAAATCATCAAACAGGTAGGGCATTACCTTATACAGTTCAACTAATATGTAATAAAGAACGTCTACGACAATAGAGTTCCCAGTCTGTTTATATAACTGACTATTACTTACCACGCTTTCAGCTGCATAAAAATCCTCATCTGAAAATCCCATAAGCCTAAAACACTCTTTTGGAGTGAGTTTTCTAATTCTTAAATCACTATATACAGCTGTATGTGTAGAACTTGCCCTCAAACAAGGTGCAAGTTTAATTCCTACTTGATTATCCTGCCAAGCACTATCACACTCGCACTGATATATTTCTTTATCGGACTGAGCAATTAAATCTTTTTCTCTTTCATAACCATCTTGTGATGAATTTAGTTTGCCAACTTGTACAATCTTTGGTTCTAATCCACCTCCACCACAACAATTAAGTGCGGGACTACAACCATCGGTGGAATAAATTCTACCTCTCTGTGGGTTATCCCAATTGCCTGTGTTTACAATATTACCTACTTGTTTAACTGCGTTTTCATTGACCAATCTTGGGTCTTTATAGTCTCTCGATGTCAATGTAGGACAATAATCATTATATTCTCTTGACATACCTTCTCTTTTGGCTTGACATGGGTCGTACAATACCGAAGTATCAGTATTTAAATTTGTAATAAATCTCTGTAATTTTTCTTCAGATACATAATACTTTTCTTCTACATTATCGTCTAAAATGTCTTTGAGACGAATTCCATTGTCAAACCCCTCTGGATACTTAAATAGACCATTATCCAATTCTTTCTTTATAAGAATTAAATATACTCGTTCCCGATTTTGAGGAATACCGTAATCTTTTGCGTTAAGAACCTTCCAGTAAACGTTATATCCGTATTCTTCAAGTTCATCTGTAAATAACTTAAAAGTAGTTTCTTTAAACTGCTTTCCTACAATGTTTTTTACATTTTCATAAATACCGAAATTAGGCTTGTTTGCTCTTATAATCCTCAACCACTCAACAAGCAAAGATGAACGAGATTTATCAAGATTTTCGCTACAACAATGAGGGCATTTATTTCTCTCACTAAAATGAACAGTAAGTGGATTATATTCGTTGCCACAATCCTTACAAGTCCATACTGAGCCTTTTTGTTTACCTGCAACAGAGAAGTCCTGACAAGGAGACCCCCCCCACAATCATAGTAAACGGCTCTATATTCGTTTCATCTACTTTTGTAATGTCTCCCAAGTTAAGGCTTTCGTCAACGCCGTGAATCGCGCAATAACTCTTAACGGCATGAGGATCAAACTCACAAAAATTTACCAGTTTCCACCATGCATTTTCTTTATTCAAATTATTCCTCCTTTGTAATTCTATCAAAAAAAATCACTCAGCCCATAACGTGCAAATGAGGGCTGTTTCCTATTTCGAGGACTACTATATCCCATTGTAATAGCCAATAGGCACCTCGTCACTCTTGTGCTGACTGGACATTTAACTATCATGCAAAGATAGCACCCTCATGTATATTATTCTCTATGCAATCACCATCGAAATCGTATTTTTATCGATGCATTATTGGGCATGTTGTAATTCCTCTTTCTTGTAGATACTGGATAACATCTTCAGCATCAAACCCCATAAGTTCATCAAACGATACATCTGTTTTCATTGATTCAACAGCCAATCTCCATGGTTTACAATTTTCTTTGGTGATACGCGTAAAGAATGAATCGCAAAACTGAAGAAATGGCTCTCCCTTTCTTGTTTCTCCGATAGCAACGGGAATTACATTACCATATTTTTGCTTAGCCTCCATAAGACTGCCAAGCGTCGATCCGCTTATCTCAGTATAGTCTTTTGGCGACTCAACAAGGTCAATAAATCCGGTATGATGTTTTAGTTTCCCGTTGTAGTAGAATTTGCAACGTATAGAATACGCATCCATCCTAATTCCTCCTTTTGATGTATTGTCTTACACTATCTTTATTCCATGTGTTTTTTACGTCAAAAACAAAAAAAGGCATAAAAAAAAGACTAACTTTAGCAAGCTAGCTTCTTGGCTGGTTTTGTTTTAATTGTATGTATTTTGGTATATGGTCGGCTTAAAAATGTATTTCTTTAATAACAGTCAGGTACATCAAGTGAGGTTGATGTCTCTCACACATCTTAAACTCATTGGCAGCCCTTAAAAGAAAAATGCCTACAAAGCCTTATTTAACGGGAATTGGAAGGTATTTTCGCATAGTTTATTATTTATAAATTTATAGTATATTTTTATCTCTTGCTTAAAAGGATGTTTTCGATGCGTGTCCCTAATTACACCCGACGGGAGTACTTTTTCTCCGACTTCTATTCTATCAACAAAGGTCAATAAAATATCTCTTGTCAGAACATCTATATTCGTGTAACCCTTTACAAGTTCAAAAAAACGTTCGGCATCTGTTCGGCACTGCACTATTTTTTTATTAGCCTCTTTTGCATCGGAGAGTTTCTTTTTTAGAGTGTTATACTCTTTTTCTAAATCGTCAACCATAATCTTCAGCCTCTCATCGCTGATTTTATCCTCTGCGTTGTCGAGGTATAATTTTGAAATAGTTTTGTCAATAACGGCCATTCTTTGCTCCGCCCTCTCGATAGAGTTCATGTGTTTTGAACTGAACATTTCATCTTGCTTAGCTTTTACGAGAGCATCAACCACTTCATTGATTTCATCATCACTCATAGAGATGAACGCATTAAGGTCTCTTCTCACCAATTCCATTAAGTCTTCATACCTTATGCGCACCCCGGAACAATGATGCAAATCGTAAGGTCTTTTATGTCCGCAAGACAGGTACCAATACTGATATCTCTCTCCGTTGTATACCGAGCCACACGACGACATGGCATAACCGCATTTCCCACAAAATACAATGCCGGAGAATATACTTTTCCGCACATCACTTCCGGGCTTTGCCTGTTTCGTGTTGCGGCCAAGGCCTAATTGAGCCTTTGAAAAGATTTCCTCCGAGATAAGGGGTTGATGTGTATTTCTTGTTACAGACCAATCCTCTTTCGGAACGGCTAGCTTTTTCTTAGACTTTAAACTTGGTTTCCTACTTCTTCCCAATATCGTATGTCCAAGATAGACTTCGTTTTTCAAAATTCTTTTAACGGTCGTATTGTTCCAATAATCACTCGCTCTAGCTGCCCCTCTTTCATTGAAATTATCTCGGTATAAAACACGATATTTCAACGGGGGGATGATTCCGTCCGAATTTAAATCTCGCGCGATTTGCCTCGATGATTGCCCTTCGGCAGCCCTCTCGTAGATTCTTTGAACAATTGGAGCCGTATTCTCATCGGGAATAAGAAGGTTTTTATTATTTTGAGTTTTCTTATAGCCGTATGGTGGACACGCGCAGTACAATCCATTCTCTCTCTTATTCTTTAAGACTTCCTTTACTTTTTTTGAACCGTCTCTCAAATAGACTTCATTCATAGCAAACTGAAATGGCGCCAATACGTTATCTTCAAAAGAGTCAAAGTTGTCGTTTATCGCAATATATCTTATTCCATTTTCAGGAAAAAACTGTTCAGCGTAATAACTTGCCTCTCTCATATCCCTGCCCAAACGAGAAAGATCTTTGGTTACCACCAGAGAAATTTTTCCTTTCTGGATCTCTCTCATCATTTCCTGGAACTTAGGTCTTTCAAAGTTTCCGCCAGACCATCCGTCGTCCACATATTCGCCGATTAGTGTGATATTGTTTCTCTCACAATAATCATTTATGAGTCTTCTTTGGTTTGTAATACTTTCGGATTCCCCAGCCTTCAGATCTTCATTTGATAATCTAAGGTAGGATACCCCTATGTCGGCTCTCATATCTCCATTCCTCCTTAACAAAAAGCCGCCATATACCATTGATATTATATCATAGATATTGGCGGCATGTCAATTATTTTGCTGTCTTCAGCTCTCTGATTAACAGCTCTTTTACACTCTTGTTTGAAAAAACTCTCGTTATTTTATAATTTGACAAATCTGCTTTTCGTGCTTCTTCTTTATTATTTATCAGTAACACTTCCTCGTATTATAAATGTAGTAGTTTTTAGAGTTCCTCTCCAAGAACTATGGTATAATTGTTTAGATGCTGTGGATTGGTTTTTGTCACCTCGTATTTATTATGGACTTAAGTTTTCCATTTTATACCTCCGTCAATTCACGGCAAAGCAAGACATCTTCCTTTTGGCCTCATTGTAGAATTTTGTGCTGATCTCAAATCCGTAAGAATTTCTTCCCAGTTCATATGCTGCTTGAAGAGTTGCACCAGATCCGGCACAGGGATCTATAACAACCTCACCTTCATCTGTGAAGATTTCAATCAATTGTTTCAGTACGCCGATCGGTTTTTGGGTCGGATGAATTTTGGGATACATCTTTCGATCATCCCTCTCCCAATTAAACCAGTTGAAAACCATCCTACCAGAACCGCGAATGATTTTTCCGCTTTCGTCATATTGTCGCCCGTTATTGAATTTTGGCAGTTTGTCGCGGTACAAGACAATGGCATATTCGGTTGCTCCCACAATTTTCATGTTTGCTTTCAGCACCTGCGCGGAATAGTTTTTGCAAAATACCAGCGGATAGTTGTTCTTAAATCCATGCCTCTTACCGTAATCTATGACGGTCGGTATTTGCTCAAACGCGCAAAACACAATCATTGCTGGCGCTTTTCCTTTTTCCTTTGGCTCTTTAATCAAAAGTTTGTTACAAAAGTGGAAGTATTCTGCAATATTAAACTGACCGTCCCCATTGAAAAAGTTTGACTTTGCCAAATTACTTTCGCCGTTTTTGTTGTCGCCGTCCTTATACCATTGCGGATTAGAACCATATGCGTTTTCACCGATATTGTACGGAATATCCGCTATGACAAGCTGTGCCTTCTTTATGTTATATCTTTTATAGTTCTGGAAATTGTCGTGAAACAATTCCGCCTTTACGTTCTTCTTTCGTTCCATTCGTTTAATAGGAGAATCTCATGAGTTTTATGCGCGCGCAACTCTTTTCTCCTTTCTGTTATTTATCTTTACTTACACTTAGCAATGCTGCGATACAAAACCCAAATATGACACCAATCGTAGTGCCGACTATCCATCCAACCAAATCGACCACCTCTCTTTCTGCAAACTACTTACACTATATTATTCCCTGTCAATTTTCGATCACTTTTGAAATTTTTGCATATCAAAACGGAATATCTGTTGTTCCTTTGCTTGCTTTGCATAGCTTGTCTGCAATGTTGCCGAGAACATCCCCTAAAATCCGGCTCTCACAGTACTCTTGCATTTCTTTGTTAGCGAATGCTCTGACTTTCTTTAGCGGAAAATATGCTCCGAACTTTTCGGCGATTTCATAATTTGATGGACTCTCAATCAGTCCACTTGTCGCTTTTGCGATTGCATTGCCACGCATTGTTTCGACCCACAGAATATCGCCCCTTGTCGGGTTCAACCCTTGCGGAACTTCAAATACAAATTCTTTGTTGCCGTTGTCATGTTTTGCAAAAATAATATTCATTTATAATTCCTCCATTCATTCTAAGACGTAATCATAATCCCATAAATACCAATACCCAGACTTATTCTTTTCAACTCTTTTCGCATAAACAATATCCATCGCCTTTACAGGTTTGTTATCGTATAGGTTGGATTTTAACGTTAGCCTACTCGATTTACCGCTGCCAACGGACTTTGTAAATAAAGCGTAGCCCCACGGTTTATCGCCGTCCTTGCTTACGAGTGGCACAACTTTTGTCAGCAGTAGTTTTCTCCGATCCTCTTCTTTGTTGGTTGTAAGGTCAATATACCCCAGGATCTCTTGTTGGTTGGCACATTTTACTTTGAAATCTAAATCCTTGATATGTAAGGATTTGATATACTCTTCGCAAGCAATTAACAGCCCATGCATATCCGTAATTGTGTAAGACTTTGCTTCAGCTCCATCTTTTTTTCGATCCGTTGCATGTTCTGAAATAATCTTCTCTAATATATCGGATTTAATCTTATCTTTTTTTATGGATTTGGCAGTGCCGCTATTAAAGAATGTAAAAATTTCATTTATTCTCAAAAGCTCTGCACAGTTACCAAACTGCATGAAGTAGTCGATTTTGATAAGCAAATCAAGTTGACGAGCATTTACGGACGTTTTGCTTTCAATATCTAAAAGCAAATCCATAAAGTAAGAATAACAATTATCTTTGAGACTATACAACTCGTTAGATATCGCCTTATTCATGTACTTAACCGATTCAATCCCTTTTGAAATGACCTTACCTTCTTTATCAAACACATACACGTCTTTAGACAGGCCAAACCTTGGCGGCGAGATTCTTATCCCTTTTTCATTAGCATATTCTGTTATCGACGTTGTTTTATCTTCGTTACTCTTAAATATATTAAGTGCGGATGTGATGAACTCATACGGATAATACTTTCTTAAATATCCGCATATATATCCAATAGCAGAATAACTGTCTGAATGATTCCATGAAAACCCATAAGACGATGCATCCTCAATGATTTTCAGGAAAGGTTTGATAACGTCACAGCATCTCTCTGCCGTTATGTTGTAATGATTTGATGAATACTCTATAAACCGTCTTTCAATTTCGGGCAGTAGCGTTTCTGTGCCTTTTTTCTTCGCTATTGCACGTCTTACATTATCGCTTTCGGCCTGAGAATAGCCACAAAACTTAACCAAAAACTGCATAATGGTTTCTTGCATACAAACCCTTCCCATTTCTGGGGCAAGAAAATCATTGAGTTCTGCGAACCCGTTATCATAAAACTTTCCTTCGGCCACCTCATTCCTATAACTTGCACAAGCAGGCCTCAATAGCCCATTTCCAAAAGACAACCATTTTAACATAGAAAAGTTTGGAATCTTATTTCTGACCTTATTCAATGTTTCGTCTGACATAAACTTTCGTATATATGCCTGCGCTGAATCACTCTCCCATTGAAATATTAGGGTTGTGTTATCTCTTATCTCTTTCCAAACATCCATATCATTCAAGTTTGTATTGTCCGGTGTTAACCGCTCTATCCCAGCAAGCCTGCAAGTTTCGTTGATAACTCCAATATTGTCAAGGCCAAGTATGTCCAGCTTGACATACATCAAAGCATCTAACTCTTTCATATTGAGCATTGAGACTTGATAATCTGATGTACCAGTAGTACACATGCCGATTAGATTTTCAATATCTAAATCGCTCACCAGCACACCGCTTGGGTGTGTCCCGATTGAAACTATCGTACCTGTCACGATGTCCACATACTCAAATAGTTCTGGATATTTAGATCTCAACTTCGGTGGTACATCATCATTCTCTATTTGACTACAAATTTCATTTACCTCCGATAGCGGCATTTCCAAGGCTCGTCCTATATCGCGGACGGCACCTTTTACAGCTATGGTGTTAAAGGTAATGATTTCGCTCGTCTTAATTTTAGAAAGATTCATTTTGTCTTTTAGCAAAAACTCTTTTACACGATCTCTATCGGCACTTGAATAGTCGGTGTCGATATCTGCGTTTGTAACACGTTCAGGATTCATGAAGCGGAAGAAGTTAAGATTGAACCTCTTGCTATCCATTTGTGTAATACCTAGCGCATAGGCGATCTCACTACCAGACACGGAACCTCTACCGTAACCACATTCGATTCCCTGCGACCTCTCCCATTCGCGCATATAGGTTTCAAGAAGCATGAAGTCAATTGACCCTGTTTTTTTATAAACATCAAATTCTTCATCTATCGTCTTATGCAAATCTTCTCTTGAATACCTTTTTAACAAATATGGATGCCCATCTATTGCAACGTTGATTTTCCCCTTAAACGTTTCTTCTGGGTTGTCATAGATCTTAGGATACTTGGTCGAGGTATCAAGCGTAAATTCCTCTACCATATCGGCCATCACATTGGTGTTTTCAATGGCAACCAAGAAAACCTCTTCAGGCACGCTTTTCTGTTTTTTGTAGCACTCCACAAGTTCATCGTATGATTTAAAAGTCAAATCCCAATTGTCCTCGCCGTCAAAGTGAATAGATTTTGACTTTTGCAACATGATTCTCCCTTTTGAATGGGTATTGTTGAGACAATGCGTATCAGTCCCAGCTATGAGCCTTATATTATGTTTTTTGCTTAATTCATAAAGCCTCTTGTTGTGTTCGTACTGCTGAGGGTCAAGATGATGTCCAATTTCAAGAAAGCATCTATCGCGATTTTCCCGACAGAACTTCAGAAAGCGCTCTTGTATATTTTCATTTCCTTTGTACAAGATACCGCCTATGCAGGCTGAGGTTATTATTATGTTGTCACTTGTGCCAAGCAATTCATCAAATGATATCCTTGGCACATAGTAAAAGTGGTTGTCCATCCTGTTAAAAGAGCGAGACACCATTCCATTTAATTCTAGGAATCCTTCATAATTTTTTGCAATGAGTATACAATGATAGTTGTCTCTGACTTTTTCTTCAAGAGTCTCTGTTATGTATGCCTCAACAGCGTGGATGTACTTCATATTTGCCGCTTCGATAGCGCATTTCTTATGATACCAGTTAAAGCAACTACCGTGTTCTGAAAATCCTAAGGCTTTCATTCCAAGTTCTTTTGCTCTCTCTACATATTCTTTATATTTTGTTACACTGTCAACATTTGTAATACCATTGGATAGATCTGAATGTAAATGGTAACATACAAAATTGTTACTTATATCTATTCACCCCTTACCTCTCCAAATATTTCCTCCGTTTCATCCTTTAAGCACTCCGGCATCGCTAAAGATTCCTTGTACTCAGTCCCATCCCATTTATACTGGTGATCATATTCCTCATAGGTTGTAAAAAATCTGCGAGACGGAGGGTCGTAATATATCCCTGTTTCAAAATTTGCTTTGCCTGTTAGCCGGTCTTTTATCATATTCAGAACCACAGAATACTTAGCGTACTCAGTTGGCTTGTCCGTATTTAAAGAGTCTTTTTCTTTTTTTGTAATCCGGCGTATTCCAATTGCGCGATGGGCTAAATTAATAATGCTGCTACTTCCGGCAAGATTATATATTCCAATGTTTTCTCTATAATCCTGTGTTTTGTTCGGATGACATACAAGAAAAGTTACCACTTTGTATTTTACGCTAAACTGTATAAGCCAATTTATAAACTCCTTTTCTTTGTCATTCCTATTGGTTTCATTTGCTTTTAAATCAACCATCATCAAATTGTCCAAAATTAGGCAACGACAGTTATGACGTCGCACAGACGCCTCCATGCTTTCCTTTATACTTTCAATATCGTTAGGCCAATCATCTCGATAAATTTTTAAACGTCCTCTATAATGCTCATCCATAAGTTGTCTTGCCAACGGCTTTACCTTATAATATTTACCGCCACTATCAGCAGTGTATTCATTGAGATTCCGATTTCCTGCCAGTAAATGGGTTATCCAGTTCTTTGTCATCCAGGTTGGTAATTCCTTGCTAAACAACCAACAATCACAGTCCTGATCTAACGCCTGCGCTATCAAATTTCCCAACAAACTTGTTTTGCCAGCTCCGGGCGTGCCAGAAATAATATTGAAACTGCCATAAAAAAATCGTATAAGTTCTTTATCGACTTCCTTTAAGCCTATATTGATTCCGTCTATATCCGCCATATCTACTTCTTTGATATCAGAAAAATCTTCAACAGACGGAGTGGGGCTATCCTGTGCATGTGTTATTATTTCCAGTAATGCTTGTTTACCGCATCTTACAAGATATTCGTTAAGGTCTTTAACATGAACTTTATTATTATTTACCTCTATGACTGACGGCAAATTAACAACCTTGCACCGCCAAGAACCAAGTCTTGGTACAATTGTTTTTACATATTTTTCGCCGCTTTCATCGTTATCGTAAGCAATAATAATTTCCTCGAATTGTTCAAGCCATTCCCAATTCTCGTCAACCCAGCGCGAATTTCCATCACCAAGCGGAATGCTGACAGAGTTTGTATATCCGCTTTCAATAGCCGCGAGGCAATCTCCTTCTCCTGTTGTGATAAGCAGCGGAGCATCTATGTTAATTTTGTTCATATTATAAAGCAACGGCGTCGTGTCTGCCCTAGGAAGGCACCATATCTTATTTTCACCATGACGAATTGCTCTGCTCGGTCTGACCTTCACCATAGTTAAAACATCATTTGTATCATAATACTGAAACAGTGCATTGCCATCTTCATCCTGTTGAACATCCGCATAATCCAGAGTCTCTTTTGATATGCCCCTTTTCGTCCAATACTCATATACCTTGTTTTTGTTGTTGGCATACGAAGGTTTGGGATAGCGATATTGGTTTCTTGTTTTAACACCAACCTCTCCCATCGCGTATTTTACATCTGCCAACTCAAACAGTTTTTGTACTGCTTGCATATAAGTCATACCTTTATACATAAAAGCATCTATAATGTCATAACTCCTGGAACATGCTCCAAAACACCTAAAACTCAATGCTTTTGGATTCCAGATGAACGAGGGGTGATCCTCTTCATGAAACGGACAGCAGCATTTCATATTCCTTTCATCAAAATCCTCAACCTCTAATTCTTCGGCTATAATAAAAGCCATCTTATCGCCTAATTTTTGCTTTGCTTTATCTATGTATTTTCTGTGTATGAGCAATTAACCACTCCCTCATCGTTCACGTTTTCTAAAAGCAAGATAATCATCAAGTTCCAATACCCTTATCTGTTTATACTTTCTATTTACTTATTCTCTATGCAATCTTTGCTTCTTTCGCAAAATTTACGGCAAGAACATAGGTAATTGCAGAAAAATGAGTCTTTTTTGAAATCTCTTAGCGACTTCCCTTTTTTTTCGTAGTCTAAAGCAACCATATCAGCAAATTTGGTGTCCTTTTTTATAGTTTCCACTGTATTCTTGAACCAATTTTTAGCATCGTTAAGGGATTCTTTTGAAAATTTAATGATTACAATATTATTAGATCGAAACATGTTAAAGATTAAATGAGATGGGTACTCGCTGTATTTCTCCTTTATGTACAGAGAATACAGATATAATTGTCTTGCATACTCGGCTTCTTCTTTCTCATCTTTGAATTTCGATTTTGATTTATGATCGACAACTATGTATTTTCCCGTATTACGGTCTCTTACAATCAAATCGATATAGCCAACAAACTTGACACCATCGATGCCAAGACGCACTTCCGTCTCGCTTTCGATTAACTCCCAATTCTCTGGAAAGCCATCAAAATTTTCAAAATACTCTAACCCTTTATCATGATAACTCGCATTAAGGTCAACGTATTTGTTAGGCGGAAAGGCCAAGGTTACCTGAGTATAATATTCTTTTTCGTATGTATCTCCCAATTCATACAGTTCCAACGCGCCGTCAACATATCTTTCAAACAAGCTATGCCCCAATGTTCCCCACTGCGCAAACGCGTTATTGACTTTTTCAATTGGTGGGTCTTTTAAATATGAGAGATAAAAACATCTGGGGCAATTTTTATAGCAGTTTACACTCGAAAACGACCACGTACGATTGTCTAGCGCAAACTTAATCTTGTACTGTTCCAATTTATCCATTTTATCATCTCCTGTAAGGTGAAAGGGCGGCTGTTACGCCGCCCCAATTATCCTCCGTTCACTAGAATGGTAAGTCCGAATCATCTTCCTGATCATCCGCAGGAGTACCCTGTTGTGTTGTAGCTGCCTGATTATTTTCACTTGTTTTGCCAGACTTTCTTTCAACAAACTCCGCTGTATCCACAACAACGACCTTATCTTTGTGTTCATTCCCATCTTTATCTGTCCAGTTGTTGTCATCAAGATAACCTTCTACTGCAAGTTTGTTACCCTTTGCGAAATACTTAGAAATAAAATCAGCAGTCCCGCGCCACGCGTTACAATTTACAAAAATGGCTTCAGGATGATCCGCGTCTTTTTTTCGAGGCTTGTCTACTGCGAGAGAAAAATTTACAAAACTTACGTCCGATGATGTTTTCTTCAACTCAACATCTCTTGTCAATCTTCCGATTAAAATTACTTTGTTGCGGATCATTATTCTACCACCTCAAATCTTTCTTTTAATTGAGCCAATACTTTGTCGCAAGCGTCCGGAGTTTTTAAAGTATTGGGGTTCTTTTTGCCGCCATTATTTTCAGCCACAACCGCATAGACAGCATCCTTGTCAACTCCAGATTCAATGATTTTACCCATGAGAGTAATTACCTCGTTTTTAAAATCGGTAATATCATCAGGTGCGTTCTGATCTTTTGGCCTTGATACTGGCGTGTAACCTTCGCCGGAATTCGCCCACTGAATAATCTTTTTGCCGTGATTCTCAGTAAGAAGCATTGCCCCTTCTCCCTCGAAAATATGAGTGTTATCCTTTTGAACCTCGGCACAATTAGTCTTTTGGTCAATTAAGAATGTACAGGTAAATTCGTACTCGAACCCATCTCTTTGTTTTGCCCCAACTCCAAGTTTCTGGACGGAAGTCTTACCTCTTTCGTCTTTATTGACTTCGTACTGATCCTTGCCTCTCATTGTTGCAATGATATGAATAGGTGAATCCGCAATAGCCTCAATAAAACGGTTATGCCTCGGCGTGATGCGAGCCCACGCCTGGTATGTGCCGCCAGCCTGTTGCTGAAGTTCAAGACACCCTCCTTTACCTTCCCACTCATGAGACGATGAATCAATAATGAGAATGTCATATCCTTCAGAAGCGGCAAAATTGATTAAATCTACATACTTTTCGGGGTTGTGCGGCGGATCTATATCAACGATGTCGTAATCAAATTCATTTGCATAATAATAGCCTCTTTTTTGCTCCGTATTTGCTAACAGGATTCTCGCGTCCTTGCCTGTTTCTTTTTTAATCTCTTCAGCCATTCCGCTTGCTAATCGAAGTCCGCCATAGGTCTTACCACCTCCAGATGGTGCCATCAACGCAATTTTTACGTAAATTTTTTCTCTTTTTGCTTTTTTTACTTGAAAACTCAACGAAATTCCTCCATGTTTAATAATATCTATGTAAACATCATTCCTGATGGTAATAAAAGTAAATCTATATAAACTTGCTTACGCAAGATAAAAAAGTATGTTACATTATCATTATTCTCTACGAGTTTTGTGTCAAAAACGAAAAACTTCGCGCTTACGGTTTCACTTCTACTGTCGGCAGAACGTTCGTATGCCAATACAACTTATAGTGATACGGATCGGTGTGTGTGCCTGTGATATCTTCTACTGCATACATCGTATAACCATTGAGATACACATAGTTTTTCTTGTACTCATTTGGCCCAGTTTTGACAGTTACGACAAGCTCACTAGTATCATTATTGGATATACTCATATATCCTTCAGCTTCAAGAATGATATTGTCTGTCCTCGCATTATAAACGGTGATTTTGCGTTCACATTCAAAGTAATCCGCTTGCTTTGACATGTTATAATTGACACGTTCCGCTTCCGAACAGCCCGCTAAAAACGAAACCATTACACAAATAAACATTGTCATTGGAATTAAAACCATCCAATTATTTGTAAAGAAATATTTTAATTTTTTCATCTTATAACCTCCTTATTTTTTCTTCTTTATTTCTCACATTTATCACGAGCGCTCAAACCAAATAGCATGTTGAATTAAATTTTTGTCGAGATCTTTACCATACATCATTTTGTAAGGCTTACTTAATTCGTTATAAACTTCTTCTGGTACAGAGCTATTCCTCAAAACAATATAATCTTCCTCCGTCTTAGTCCACAGACAAGGCATATGTACATCAATAAAAACGAGTCTTGCGTATGTTTGATTCATGCAATCTAAGATCAACAATACTTTTCCTTTCTTTTTCCACTGGTCATATTCACTGTGTTTTGAAATAAAATCAAGAAAGAAATCAAGATCATCGCCTGTCAGATTTGTTTTTATCGTCACGGCATACCCTATGTACTGCGCGCTATTAAGTTGCACCCCTTTCCCCTCCGTTTCTTTTAATAATAATGGCACCATAGAGCATATTGAATTAAATTTTTGTCAAGGTCTTTGCCATACATCATCTTGTAAGGCTTATTTAATTCATTGTAGACCTCGTCTGGCACGGATATATCTCTTAAAACGACATAATCATCTGTTTCGCTCCATACATCTGAGATATGTGCGTCAATGAAAACAAGCCTTGCGTACTCACCACTCATGCCGTCACAAATTAGTAATACACACCCTTTGCCTTTGTCTGTATATTCACCGTGCTTTGAATTGACACTCCCCATGCCTAAAGGCAGGGGATTCTTGGTGGCTGCCGAAAGGTATCGGCTGACCAGTTCATTTCTGATAGGTCGTACCCCAAGTTAGGGCTGTGCCATCAGCCCTCGTAGAGCAGAACATATAGTTCTCTACGCAGTTTGTCTGTTACCAACAAACTCAGTTGAGTTACAGATATTCATAGCACCCAAAAGGTCTCTATGGATATGGAATCCACATTCACAAGTATAGTTTCTATCATCTGCGTGATGAACACTTCCGCAGATAGGACATCTCTGGCTTGTGTATGCTGAATCTACATACTCAACGGATATGCCTGCTAACTTTGCCTTATATTCTATAAATTGAGCAAGCCTATAGAATGACCATGTGTGCAGACTATGATTGTTTTTACGACTTTTTCTTGTCGTAGAGCGAATGTTTTGTAGGTGCTCTAACTTAATCACTTTAACATTGTGAGCTACTGCTGTTTCTACAATGTCGTGGCTTATTTTATGGTCGATATCACGCATTATGCGTTGTTCCTTATCATTGATTCGTTTTACAGCATTTATCTTTTTAGAGGTCTGTAACTTTTTACGAAGATAAGCATAATGTCTACGCATATATTTGTTTTTGCGACCATTACCATAAAACTTAACAGAACCCTCAGAACAATAGCTAACCGCAGGACATTTGATACCTAAGTCTATACCCATAACATTGCCATCCAACTTGAGTTCAGGTTCTGCAACCTCGTATACGATTTGAGCAACAAGTGTATGGTTCTTAATCACGATACGCATAGTACCAAACTTTGCATCAGAAAATAATGCTTTCTGACGGTCTGTGAGCTTTACGAAAACAGAAATACGTTTTGATTTACCGTCTATCATTACTGGAAATTCGATACAGTTATTCTTAACTTTATAGTTTTGATTATTGATATAACAGCAATGTTTTTTCAGTATTGGAAGATTAGGTGCTTTGGTTCTGATAGCAGAGCCACGCTTTGCGAGGCTTCTGTTTTTAAGAACAGCCTTACGACAGTATTTGTAGTGCTTCTTTACAATGGATTTTGCATCACGAATACACTGATTAAGCAATGCGCTTGGCAGGTCGGCACTTACATCAGCAGTGGTAGTCTTTGCAATAGAATGACCACTTACAGCCTCAGAAACAAGGCTATTAACAGTATCTATATACTCTGTCATAGTCTGCGTGATTAAGGTTTTCTGATATTCAGTTGGATATACTTTTACTGTTTCTGAAAGCTGCATTATATCACCGCCTAAACGTTTTTCTGATTTTCGATGTACTGTTTGATTACAGCAAGTGGAGCACCACCAACTGTAGAAACAAAATAACTGTTGGTCCAAAGGCTTGGAAGTCTTGATTTAAGACAAGGAAATTCTTCTCTCAAAACACGAGATGAATAGCCTTTGATTTGCTTAACGGCTTTATGAATACCGAATTGCGGGTCTACTTCCATGAGCAAATGCACATGGTCTGGCATGATTTCCATTTCTATGATTTCGACATTAAGCTGTTCGCATGTTTGTTGTATCAACTCCTTTAAGCGAACATCAACACCGTTTATTAAAACGGAACGTCGATACTTTGGACAAAAGACCACATGGTACTTACAGGAATAAACCACATTATTGTTAGATTTGTATTCCATATAAATATTATACACCTTAAAGTTATCTAATACAACATAAAATTAAATAACTTTGAGAAAACTAATTAAGCAAAAGAAGTCGCCTTATATCCCCATTGCTAAAGCAAGGGGCTTTACGGCGACATTTGGTAAACTCATCAAAGAAATTAAAATCATTGCCCGATAAATCTGTTTTTAATGTTACTGTATACCCAACATATAAATTACTGCGAGTACTCATCACTACACCTCCGTCATTTCTCGTATCACTCGATTTTCAAACTTTTATAAGCGTCAAGATACCATTCTTTTTTATCACCATTGTAGGTGAGTTCATAATACATACCATCAAACAATGTACTCGAAAGCAGATACTTCCAATTTTGAAGAGCCTTTACTTTCCATACGGTAAATACTGAAAAGTTAGGAATTTCATCAGACTTATCAGCAGAATCGGAAATATGTATTTCGTCATTTTGTTATCCTCGCTTTCAGTTACCTCGTTAAAACCGTATATTTTCGGTATCCCAGTATATGCTCCAACTCCCATATTCGTATAAGTATTTCGTCTTGTCTGTAAAAGTCTGATTTAGCCTTTAATTCATCAAAAAACGGGTATTCTTCTTTTAAATTTCCGCGCCATTTTTCTAGTTCATCCCTTGTATAACGTTCGCATTTGTCGATGTCCATCGTATATCCGCCATATGACCTTTTCGCATCATCGTCCGTTAGTGAACCCCAAAACAGCAACGCGGGTGAAAGTAGCGCTTTGTGTTCCCGGCAAACAATTACATACTGCCTATCCTCACTTACATTCATTTCTTCATCCCCTCCAATTTCTTTTCTGCTTCCGCACGGGTGAGGAATACCGTTTCCTCGAACTCATGCAACAAATCGTAGTCAAATTCGCACTCTATGATCTCTCGTTTTTGGCAGCTCCAGCAGTTTTTTAAAGTTTCATCAAGGGAAAGATTGTTATATTCACACCCTCCGCAAGGTGTCGCAATTGCATAAACTTTTGTTCCAATCTTGCACGGTACCTCTACATAAGGTTTCATCTTCTCAACAATCTCATTGTAGCTTCTCTGACCCAAATTTCTAACTCGATTCAAATTATCATAGTTGTCAATGATATCCTGAACTGTGTTAATCTGTGCTCGTCTCAGGCAATTCCAAGTACACACACCAAAATCTGTCTCTTATACACATCTGACGCTGCCGACGATCG
>ENA-OZGA01000189-OZGA01000189.1-human-gut-metagenome-genome-assembly--contig:-NODE-189-length-34300-cov-5.704074_pt1 | contig 34300 bp, 39 predicted proteins | sample MGYA00245112_ERZ653649 | MGnify/ENA primary metagenome ERZ653649 (study PRJEB26926, sample SAMN06165071) | human gut metagenome | biome: ENVO:00009003; feature: ENVO:2100002; material: ENVO:00002003...
GTCAACAACCCCGCCTAAACCGGTTCGCCGGTTATAGACGGGGCTTGCGGGGCAACCCGTAAGCCCGGTTGATTAGCCTTGGTGAACGGCAACTTCGGTTGCCGCGAACTCCGTTATGCATTTGATGAGCAATCATCTTCATAATATAGGCACCCCGATATGCTCCACAAGTGGTGAGCTCTGCGGATGTTTGTTAAAAATCTCTGAGGGTAGGAGACGTGCAAACATCATACCGAAAGGTAAAACAGTACAACAGCATTGGCGATGTGGACCACGGGGCGTAAGCCCTGACTTATCGATTTATTTACGAAAGGAGTGCCTTGCATGAGCACTTGCGCTTGTGTTCTTAGCAACAACGGTGAACGCTTAATGCCCACCATCCGTCTTGGCAAGGTACGCCATCTTCTGAAAGACGGAAAAGCGAAAATCATTAAGCATCATCCCTTTACTATCCAACTGCTGTATGACAGCAAGACGAACACGCAGCCTATTGAAATCTGCGAGGATGTTGGCTACAACTACATCGGCATCAGCGTGAAAAGCCAATCTCACGAATATGTGTCTGCACAGTATGATACATTGCAAGATGAGAAAGACTGCCACGATGATTGTCGTAGAATGCGTCGCACCCGTAGAAACAGACTTCGCTACCGTCAGGCACGTTTTGATAACCGCAAACGTGACAAAGGCTGGCTTGCACCCTCTCTTAAACATAAGAAAGAACTCAACGTCAATGTCATCAAGATGTATTGCGAAGTAATGCCTGTTACGCATGCAATTGTTGAGGTTGGTTCTTTCGATACGGTGCTTGTAAAAGCAATCCAGGAAGGTAAAGCCACACCGGAAAGCACAGATTACCAAAAAGGCCCCCGCTACAATTTAGCAACCTTACGGGAAGCAGTATTTTACCGCGATAACTATGTCTGTAAGGTTTGTGGGCGTAAAGCTACAGAAGGCGCGATTTTACATATGCATCATATGTTCTATTGGAAAGGCCGTCACGGTAATAGTCTCAGCGAACTTTTAACCGTGTGTGAGAAGTGCCATACACCGGCCAACCATCAAAAAGGCGGCAAGCTCTACGGCTTCGGTGAAGATATAAAGTTCGCCAACCTTTCCGGTGCAGCATTTATGAACACTGTGCGCTGGCAAATCGTTAATGAGCTTTACGCTGCTTTTGGAAAGCCGTTCGTCACATTCACTTATGGCGCAATGACCAAAGAAAAGCGGATTGCTCTCCATCTTGAAAAGAGCCATAACAACGATGCGTATGCAATGGGCAGTCTTCATCCAACTGACCGCTGCGCATTTGAACATTATGAAAAGGTGAAACGCAATAACCGCATTCTCGAAAAGTTTTATGACTCGCAGTACATTGACATTCGCACTGGTGAAGTAGCTACCGGCAAAAGCCTCTTTAACGGTAGAATCAACCGCAGCCATAAAAAAGATTCTGAGAACCTGCACAAGTACCGTGGAAAAAGGGTTTATAAAGGCCATCGCGCTCTACATCGCAAGAAGGTGCCCCTCAATCCTGGCGATTCGGTTTCTCTCAACGGAGAAACCCTTATCGTACACGGTACGCATACCAGAAAAGGTGACGTTAATGTAGAATTTAAGACTCCATCGAAGAGTGGTAAAAAATCCGCAAGCCTTAAAAATTTGAAAATTGTTAAAACGATAAACCCCATGCGTTCTGCGTGGGCTAAAGTATCTTAAAAGCTAAAGAAAGAAGACGCAGGGGAATTTGTATTTACTAAGTGTTCCACAAATATACTCTTAGTCGGTGCATTCCTCACCGCCCAAGTCGCAAGCGACTATAGACGGTGTGCCCTGCGCACAAATTTTATGGACGCGACAATGCAGACGGTTCTCCGGCTCCATGAGCAAGGTATACCTAGAAGAACCATTGCCAAACGTGCAGGCATCTCATTGCAGAAAGTGCGCAAAATATTGATTACTGCCGGGGTCTGGTCAGATGAAACATCAGAAAAAATCGGGAAGATGCGTTCGAGCGGTATGTCTGTTCCGGAAATTGCAGAAGAAATGGGCATGAAAACCAATACTGTTTGGAGCTATTTGCCGTACTCTAAAGGCATGTATAATCAAGAATACCCGACCATTAACGCCATTCGGGTCCGAAATTCGAAGCGAAAAGCAAAAGAAAAAGCCCTCACCTGCACGGATACCGCACAGAATGAGGGCAGTGGCGCTTGCTGAAGGATTCGAACCTTCGGACAGTCTCCCATCGTCGGTTTTCTGGACCGATTTCATCAACCACTCGAACAAGCAAGCAGATGGCGCAGAGGGTGAGATTCGAACTCACATGCCGCGATTTCCGCGACGGCAGCTTAGCAAGCCGCTGCCCTACCGTTAGGCGACCTCTGCATAATGCACCTTTTAACGTAGGTGCGACGTAGTGACCCCTAGCAGACTCGAACTGCTAACTCCACGGTGAAAGCGTGGTGACTTGGACCAATTTGTCGAAGGGGCCATATTGGTGTGTCGGACTGGATTCGAACCAGCGAACCGTAACGGAACAGTTTTACAGACTGCCTGCTTTATCCACTTGCATACCGACACATATGGTGCTTCCGGTTGGAATTGAACCAACTGCACGCGGTTCTTCAGACCACTGCTCTACCAACTGAGCTACAGAAGCATATGGTGACCTGCGTGGGAGTCGAACCCACAACCTTCAGTCTGAGAAACTGATGACTTACCCTATTCGTCGAGCAGGCCATATGATGCCGCATCATGCGGCGGGGATTATGCGATGACTAAGATGTCATCTATCTTGGTATCCAGCATCGCTGCCAATATCACAAGGTTATCAATGGTTGGAAGCGCGGTTCCAGCTTGCCATTTGGCAACTGCCTGCGTGGATACGCCGAGTGTATCTGCCACATCTTTCACCTTGATACCTGCTGCTTTTCGCAGCGTCTTAATGTTGGCACCGGTTTTCTGAATATCGATAGTAGGAACGTTCATTTTCTTGCTGCCTTTCTGTATTGCAGGCAACAAAAAAGCTGCCTGCCGAAATCTCGACAAGCAGCTATGACATGCAGTTATCGCTTAGAAGACGCACCGCATCTGTACATGGTCTGTTTTTGCCTGTCGAGGAGTATGAGAAATAAAACTGCGTTCATAAGAGCTGAACTCAGATTCGTAACTATACTCAGCAAACGACATGACATTAACAGTGTTGCACAGCATTTTGGGTATCTCCTTTCGTTTCGTTCTGATATTATTATACCATGTTTTCGCAAGTTCGCAATCAACTTGTGGTTTAGTTTTTTTGGTCTGTATACTCTCCAAAACAAAAAGCCGCCTCTTATGTGAGGACGGCTTTTCTTATTGTGGCAGGGGTAACACGACTCGAACATGCAACAAGCGGTTTTGGAGACCGCTGCTCTACCACTTGAGCTATACCCCTAAAATGGCAGTTGTTGTACTGCCGGACATGGTGCGCTCGCGGGAAGTCGAATCCCGAACCTGCCGATTAAAAGTCGGCTACTCTGCCAGTTGAGTTACGAGCACTTGTTGCGCATCTGCCGTGCCTTGCTTATGGGAACACAGCTTTGAGGAATCTCACTTCCGATGCGCATGAAAGTGAGCGTTGGCCGAGAATGGTCGAGTCGAACAACCGTTGTCAGGGTCAAAGCCTGATGCCTTACCGTTTGGCGAATCCTCGAAATATACATTATGTATAATAGCATACACTTTAATAAGCCTGGCCGGAGTTTACTCTAGCGGCGTTAAAATGACCTGATTCTGATTTTTTGCAACAAAAAAGCACCCATCAGGCGTTGTGCGTCTGACAGGTGCTCATATCGTGCAGAGTGTGGAAAACGACCGATACTTAGATGATTTCATTCAACCATCACTGCACTATGATTTGCACAAACAGACAACACAAAACAGCCGAAGAGATTCCAATTGCTCCACAGCTTTTGCAATTTATTCTGTTTGTTCATCATAGCAGCAAACATCGTGCGGTTTTCCTTTCATCAAAATTCAGTGTCTCAATTATACAATATGTAAAAGCCAAAGTCAAGGCTTTTCGCAAAAATAATGGAAGTTTCGAGCTCAGTGCATGTCTGGTTTCCAAGCCACAATCCGCACTATCGCATCCGAGAGCGGTATGCCCTCATACGAGCACAACGCGCCTAAAGCGTTAGCCACCTTGGGCTTGTAGTCAGCCAAAGCCAGGTCGAAGGGCACCATGATTTCAGCATAGCCGCCTGGTGCTTCCAGAACGGGAGTCCTCGTGCTTTTCCTTTTGACGCTCCAGTTGTTTGCCAGCAAGTAGTCGTACAGTGCATACGGATTAACTGCGCTTATACCTTCTCTCGATGACAGTATCGTATATGCCCGCTTGTATTTTCTGGTTCTTTCCAAGTCCCTTTCAGTTGGAGCGTGAGGAAGCCTGGTTAAGTCCATATTGCTGCGTAGGTCCGAGAGCTTTACTTTGACAGCAATAGAATTTTGCTGAATATACCAAAGATATTCAGCATACGATATCCCCTTGCTATGGGTCAATGCACTCACAGCGTCAGCAACTTCTTTTGGAAACCCCGTTCTGATGTCTTCTATTGTGATGGACGTATCTTCGACAGTATCATGCAGAAATGCCACAGTTTCAGCAACGGGGTCACCTTTTACGCCTTCTGCTACAACTGCAACGTGTGCTCGGAAATAGTCCTTCCCTGCCTTATCCTTTTGCCCAGTATGAGCCTTAATAGCCCAAGCTCTGGCTTTGGCAACCATTTCGATGTCAGACCTTTTTGTCATGGCGTTTCCTCTTGACCTGTATTTTCTTTAGTATACATTGCCTCATTCAATACAGCAATCTGTTTCCTTGTGTCACTTACAAAAAAACAAAAAGCCGGGAAGCCCCGGCAAACACGGCGGTCAGAGTGGGATTCGAACCCACGGACGTTTTTGGCGTCGCTGGTTTTCAAGACCAGTTCCTTAAACCGCTCGGACACCTGACCAAAAAAGGATGGGGCGGAGCCGAAGCCCCGCCCCACAGCAAGGAGAAAATTATCGGATATCGTCAGAGGATGGCAAATTAGTGGATGCCCAGGGAAGCGGCATAAGCAGCTTCACGAGCGGCAACCTGTGCCTGCAGAGCAGCGATAGAAGCGGCATAAGCAGCTTCACGCTTTTCGGCAGCAGCCTGAGCTTCAGAGGTAGAAGCGTACTGGGGTTCATTGCCAGCCAGAGTGCCAGCATAACCCTTGACGCCATCAGCGCCCTTGACAGTCAGGACTTCGTGACCACAATGGTCACAGACGTAAACGTTACCCTTGCGGGTCCAGTTGTGATAGCCACAGCTGGTGCAGACGGTGTACTCATTGCCCCAGGTGCCATTGGCAATAGCGGCGGCAATTTCACCGTGCTCAGAGACTTCAACGTTCTTGCGAGGAGCGGTCGGAGTAGTGGTGGTAGTACCGTTGCCCTTGTTGGAACCGGTAGAAGTGTTGTCCTTACCGGTGTTGTCCTTATCAGGTGCCACAACGTCGCCCTTGTCATCGCCCTTGTTGTCATCCTTGCCGTCATCGGGAGTGGATGCAGTGGTGGCTTTCAGGGTCAGGACATTGTCGTGAATGTCATCGCCCAGGTAGTAAAACAGGCGGTCATGGTTCAGGCTCTTGCTGGACGCGGTGTAAGTATCGCCGGAATCGGTGGTCCATGCTTCAACACTCTGACCGTCAACATTGCCGGGGAAAGTAGCGGTATCAGTTTCGGTCAGCACCGTGCTGCCATCAATCTGATAGTTGATGGTGATGGAACGCGGATTGCCTTCGGCCGCATAACAGGAAGTGATGCCGTCAGCGGTGAACCACTGGTCAACTGCATCGTACGGCAGAGTGTCGCCGGGATAGTAGTTGTAGGTGTAGCCGCCGTGGCCCTGCAGGGTAATCCAGTAGCCGTAGTCATACTGACTTGCCGGGAACGTCATAGAACCGCCCGGAGCCAGGTCCTGGGAAGAACCGTTGCTGAAAGAGAAATGATAGGTGTCACCGGTGGCTGCGAATGCTGCGACAGGCAGACAAGTTGCCATCATACCGGCTGCTGCAATCCCTGCGATTGCTTTGATGATTTTCTGATTACTCATGTTGTGTACTCCTTTGCTTTTTTGATTTTTTCGTCTATTTATCAGCATTTATTCAGATACCGATTCGGAGAGAAATCAGCCGCAGTATTGCTGCGTTGCCCACCATCTGCCACGTGGAGGCTTTCTCATAGATGGTTGACGAAGCAGATATGTGCTTCGCCAGTGCCGCAACCGTCTTCGCCACTCGACACAATTTCGGTTTGAATTCATCCCCGTAAAATCGCATGTCCATGCTGCGCGGAGAGGATAAAATTCTTCGTGGTATGGTTTCGGAGTTCCGCGCCTGATTGGCCGTACTACACGCAATGCAGTACAATACCCCAGATACCTTTGGCGAAAGGAAGCGAAAGGGTGTCTGGATGGAGAAGGGAGATGGCCTCGAACCATCGATACCCTGCTTTGCGGCAGGTGCTTTATCCAGCTAAGCTATCCCTCCATGATGGCGGGTCAAGCCCGCCAAATAGCGTTACGCAAACTGGAAGTCGCCGTACTGAGTCACGGCGCGTTCCAGGCGCAGAGGAATGGTTTTTGTGCTCTTCTGAGTGATGTCCTCGCGTGCTACCTGAGCTTCACTCACGCCAGCCGCCTGCAGAACTTCATACAGATTGGAAGGACCAGTACCAGCATAACCACAGGTCAAGCCATTAACCTGAAGCGTGAAGCCGTGCAGATGCGGTGCCAAACCGGGAACGAAATCGAGTTCAACAATGACCTCGTCGCTCTTGTCGTTTACACGGTTGACAGCGATTGCGCGGATGTTCCGGTTGCCAAACATTTCAATCAGCTTTTTTGCCGCTGCAGCGGTTTCTATGGTAGTCGTACCTTCAACATTGATAATTGCCTGTTCCATAGAATTCATCTCCTTCCTATTATCGCTTCATTGGGTGATGGGGCTTGATGGCAGGTTCGAACTGCCGACCTGCGCGTTACGAATGCGCTGCTCTACCAACTGAGCTAATCGAGCACGATAGGGTGTTTTATGCTGGTTATCACCCCTTCAGCGAGGAAGCCAACCCCGCGTCCAGCACCATTCGGCAGCCACGCCGATAGATTCTGTATTGTACCCTCTTCACCGTTTTCCGGTCTTATTCGCGACTAACACCGGGACTTTCGAATACTTTCAGGCACAGCACCTGTTTGTCTATTATTTTTGAGGCTGTCTCATCGACATTCGGACAGCGGACCACAAGTGGACCATGCTCACCAAGTTTAACGTCGTGGCGTACGGTGACTGCGACGTGTGGAGCAAGTAGCGGGGGTCGAACCCGCGTCTCCGCCTTGGAGGGGCGGAGTATTAGCCGTTATACGATACCTGCATAAGATTGCGGGTGAACCCTCACTTAGCCCCGCCATGATGTTCGTTTAGGAGGTAGTCGGCCCCGAACGCCATCTTTACACCACCTGACAATCTTGCGAATCTCATCGTTGACTATGCGTGAGAATCCAAGAAAGCGCTTGGGTGTTGGTCAACTTCAAATTTTGAGCCCTGTCGTTGATTCCCTGTCAAATCGGGTTAACGGTTGTCGTTGGGCTGTGTGTGAGACTGCGGCGAAACTTACCAGTTGCCGTGCAGCAATCTCGCCTTTACGGCTGTGTCGCGTCTGGATGCGCCCCGACTTGACGGGGATGCTCGTACGTTTGCATGCTTTTAAGACATTCGTCAGCAACTGCTAGAGTCACTGTCCACCACCCGCCACGAGGAGGCCGCCTTAATGGGTGGCATGCTGTCCGCCAGATGTTGTGTATAGCATCGTATCATGTGATTTCGATACATCCAACGGATAGCGTCTGGAGCTGGAAATCGGACTTGAACCGATGACCGACTGATTACAAATCAGTTGCTCTACCAGCTGAGCTAAACCAGCAAATGCAAACATTAGCCAGATGCCCGGAACACGGAAACATCTGTTGCCCACCGTCCGCCACGTGGAGGCTGTTTGCTTGGACGGCTGGCGCGGAGTTACCCGCGCCAAATGGGAAATAAAGAGGTATGAAAGGAAGGATATTACTATGAAACGGATGATTTTCACGCTTCACCTGTGTCAGCTCAAATGAAGCCATGCGACCAAGATTGGGGAAAGGAAAACCTTGATGTCTCAGGAGCCGTTTCTCTTCCTGAGAACAATTGTATTATACCATATATGTGGTATCCGGTCAATGAAAAGACACAATATATAGTGTCTAAATTGTAAACAAACATTAAGATGCCACTATATCTAGTGGTTGGGGCAAGCGCATCAAAAATGCCTTGTGGTTCCGGCAGATTGCAGGAAAGTCAGCAAATCTTTAGCCGAACCTACCATGGAAACCACAGCGCCACTTTTCGCGTACAGGTCGGCAATGGAATCTTCCTGCCCCTATGGTTAGTCCTTCCCAAGAAAACGCACCCACTGTGTACGCTTGATTGGCTTGCTGTCGAAAGCACAGTGCTCGTCATGATAATCCGGCATCAGTTTCCGCTGGAAACACCTCGTACACGCTGACATACAGCATCCCCGGCTTGTAGTCAGCGTACTCAACCAAGCGTTTTTGGTCGTATACTTTCACGTCTGAGTCATCGTCCGCCGTGAGCCAAAGATACTTGACGTGCTCAGCATAGCGAGGGTCTTCGATACGATAGCTCTGCCCCTCTTTGATTTTCAAATGACGTGCATTTGCTTGGGCACGCGAAAACTCAACGAATGCGCCGTAGTCGCCAATCACGATTCGGTTATACCCGCTGGCAATGACCGTGCCGCTTCTGGTTTCGAGTTTGGTCGTATCGCCGGATATATTGCACCATTCCGGCAAAGTTTCTTCAAATTCTGCCCGCACATCCTTAAAAAAGGTACGTGGGATGGGCTTGTACCGATATTCGTGGGCAAGCTGTTCTTGGTACTCGAGCATTTGAGCGCCGATTTCTGAGATTTTGTGTTTCACAATTTCACCCCTGACCCAGCATCTGTGCGGATGCGATTTCCCGAATATTGCGATTTTCTTTTTCGGGAGCCGATACAATACGGCGATGAGAGCGCATCAGCGTCAATACGCGGTTACGGAGCTTTTCTCAACCTTATCGACATTGTCATAGGCGTAAATCACATCAACATCAATGGTGACGGACGCTCTCGCAAGAACTTCGGTCCCTCCTTGGGCTACCAGCCACTTGTGAAAGTCGCGCTCATCGGAGATGTATGTTTTGCCAATGAGCCCCAGCGGTGGTGAAACAAGATGGTTTGTGGAATAGCGGATATGGTCTTCACTTTCGTTGAGGTTATCCTGCCAAAGGCGCATCGGTTTGATGTTTTTTTCTTTGAAGTGAACATAGGTGTCATGAATGAATGTGGAGATGGTCCGTTCGATGTGGTCGATTTCCGGCATCTCTTCCACATTGCGGAAAACAAGGCGTGTAGACTCACTTTCACCGTACTCTTCGTCGTCCGTCACATAACGGACTTTCTCCAGCACAAACTTTGGTTCCAATGCCGTTTTGACGGCTTCGAGAGAAAATACATTCCACTTCATCTCATCATGTCCTCCACTTCTTTTCTAATTGGTCATACTCGGCAATTTCCCGCTTTATGGTTTTGCCGTCTTTCTTATATACGGTGATACGATGTGCATAGTCGGCAGAGTGTTTCAGCAACCGTTGCAATGCTTCTTCCTCGGAAGTTGCTTTTGTAACTCCGTAATAGGAGCCACCGGACCCCAAAACATCAGGCTCATACCAGCCTGTCTCATAGTATGTAGTCTGTTCTGTTGCTTCATCCAGAACGACCTTCCCCTGCTCGCCATAATCACCCGTATAGTAGCTGCGGATGATGTTAGCGGCATGGTCATTTCCCTGCTGCTCATAGGTTTCGGCAATGAGCTCGACATAAGCCTTGAATTTTTCCTCGTAGCCTTCACGATGCGCGGCGATGAGCATTCCGATAGCCACAGCGCTTACATTATTCACGAAATCACCCCCTGAAACAGCTTTTCTTCCACGTTGCGGAAAACAAGGCGTGTAGACTCGCCTGCACCGTACTCTTCGTGGTCCGTCACATAACGGACTTTCTCCAGCACAAACTTTGGTTCCAATGCCGTTTTGACGGCTTCGAGAGAAAACACATTCCACCTCATTAGATAGTCCTCCACTTCTTTTCCAACTGGTCATATTCGGCAACTTCACGTTTTACGGTTTTACCGTCTTTCTTGTATGTTGTGATACGCTGTGCGTAGTTTGCTGCGTGCTTTTTCAGCTGTTGCAGAGCTTCTTCCTCGGAATTCATTTTCGTGACACCGCGATAGGAACCGCCAGAGCCTAAGATTTCAGGTTCGCACCAACCCGTCTCATAATGCACAGTCTGTTTGACTGCTTCATCCAGAACAACTTTCCCCTGCTCACCGTAGTCACCCGTATAGCTGCTTCGGATGATTCGTGCGGCACGGTCGTTCTCCTGCTCTTTGTAGGCTTTGACATTGACACACTCCCACGATTAAAATCGTGGGATTCTACTTCAACGAGGCCGCTGGCTGACCCAGTCTTATGCCTCTCGGTAACGGCATGGTGCCCCATCCGTGAGAGTATTTTTACGCAGGGTAGCCCATTTGAGCTAATCCCATACGGCATATATTGATAGCTGCATTGACGTCTCTTTCGTGGTGCGTGCCGCAAGATGGGCAATCCCACTGCCGCTGCTTGAGTGTGAGCTTCTGGTAGATGTACCCGCAGCGACTGCAGCACTTGCTGGATGGAGCGAAACGGTCAATTTTCACGACCTCCGTACCACAGTTGGATGCTGTCCACTCAAGGATTTTGACAAACTCACCAAACGCTATATCATTGATTTTGCGTCCCCAGAGTTTTTGCATCCCTGCAAGATTTAAGTCTTCAATGCAGATGATAGCGTAATCCGCTATCAGTTGGTAAGCAGCCTTAAAGAACCAATCGGTGCGTTGGTTACATATTTTTCGATAGATACGGTCCAACTCTTTAATTGCTTTCTTACGGTTATTACTTCCCGGCTTACAGCGTGAAATATGTCTTTGCACTCGCTGCAGCTCTTTCAGAGAGGCTTTATACCATTCAGGGGAATCTATCACGCTGCCGTTATCCAAGTTGAGGAAGTGCTTCAAGCCAAAATCCATCCCGACAGCTTTACCTGCTCGTGGAAGAATTTCATTACATTCCTCTTGGGTGACGACAAAGAGGTAGACATCACCTAAATTATCGCGCTTGACGGTTAAGGTTTTCACTTTACCCTTCAAAGGACGAGAATCGAAATAGCGATACTTCTTACCATTGATGGTGACGCCGCCTTTGCCGTCAAACTTATAGCCTGCCTGTTTGAGCGTGAAACTTTTATACATCTCGCGCTTCTTAAATTTTGGCAGCGACTTCTTGGTAGGATGCGCCTTTTTCTTATTATCAAAATAGGCTTTATAGGCGCGGTCAACGCGCTCCACCACATCTTGAATGGCTTGGCTGCCAAGATTATGCCAGTGAGCCCACTTGCGGCGCTTGCAGATTTTAGCAATATACTTTTTCAAATCATTGGCTTTAAGCGTTTTGCCATAGACCAAATAGTACATACGCCGCATAGCAATGCAAAAATTCCAAATCTCGGAGGCAATTTCTATCTGTTGAACAAGATACTTGTTCTTCTTGTTGTTGTACAGTTTGTACTTGTAGGTTTTCATTACAAGACGCATGAGTAGTAGCCTCCTTGTCTTTAGAATCCACTATCTATGGTACGCAATTCGCACGCTTTGACAACAAAAAGATGCTGCCTATCTTGCGGATAGTTAGCGTGAATTGATTCGTTCTTAACGCCTTTCATCCCACGACTAAAGTCGTGGGTTTTCCAGGCTTGTTTTTGTAAAATCGACGTAGGTTTTGAACTTCTGCTCGTCACCTTCACGATGCGCTTCAATGAGTTTACCAATCGTGACAACGTTGATTTGGTTCATGATTTTTGTCCTCTCTTTCCATACTTTAATTATACTCTTCCGTCAGACTGAAGTGCGATTTTTTGACGATTGTTAGCGAAAAATTCATAATTTGAAAGGGCAAAAGCTGAACGTTGGAACGTCTGAATCGGGGTTGTCAACCTGGTATTTGATGACTCTTTTTTGAGCTCCTAAAGCCTTGTATGTCTGCTCGGCATTCACGCATAAGCCGTTAGCAAAGAAGAGCGTTGAGCTATCACGTTCGCTGGTGTTTTCGGCCGAATACATCTTCGGTTTTCTGATTTCTGGGTCGAGATGGATTCCACCGCGCATAAGCTTTTCAGCGTAGAACCAGACATCCACGCGGGAAAAGATGTAAAGCAGCTGCGTAGTCTTAAAATAATAGAAAATCTGGTCTGCACCACTCCGGTATACCCAGCCGGGGGTGTGCCATAGAGGGTCGATGCCATCCCGAAACTGCCGCGCTACCCGTTGTTCGTTCAGAGCGTCCGGCACCATGGTGAAGTAGTCCACTGAGGTCTCTAAGTAGAGATTTCCGGTATTGTGACTGTCTACTTTTGCTTCCAAACCAAAGGTTTTGCCGTTATTTTTCCAGACAATGAAATCCGTATCTTTGTCCTGGTACGTTCTGTCCTGAGTCACGTCATCGTAATGACTAATGCCATGATTTACTTTGATAATCGGGTCATTGAGGAATTTGCGAGCCAAGTCTTCTCCAAACTTCCCCTCATCCAGCTGCTTGGACATTTTGAACTGACGAGGGCCTTCTTCCCAGGCTACCATAGTCTTACAGGGTATCTGCCGAGCTTTCAGGCAGCCGCGATACGATATGTGCAACGATACGTTCTGTACAAGCATTGACCACAGCGCTGGCAGTCCGCTGCTCACGGAGCAAATGACAGAGCTCGTCAAGTTCAGATTCCGTGAAGGGGTAGTCTGCCGAAGCAAGGAACTTCTTGCACAGTTCTTTCATGTCGTCATCACCCAGAGGCTTGACCCGGTGTTTGAAAGTAAACCGGCGAATCAGGGCTTCGTCCAAATTATCGACGCGGTTAGTGGTGCCGATGAGAATAACATCGTTTGGGAGCCGGTCCAATTCCTGCATCAAAGCAATGGTGACACGGCTCATTTCAGCAACATCATCGCGGCCGCCACGGCACATTCCGATGGCATCAATTTCGTCAACGCAGAGAACGCAGGGCGTGCGTTTTGCGTAGTCAAATACTCTGCCGATATTCTGCTGTGTACGACCAAGAGCAGAATCAACCAAGCCAGAGAATTTCAGGAAAACAAACGGCAAATTTGCCTTGTGTGCAATGTAACGGGCCAATTCGGTCTTACCAACACCAGGAAGGCCCGTCAAAAGCAAAGAGCAAGTATAGTGGATGCCAAGCTCCTTGATGGCTAAAGCTGCTTTTCTGGTGGCCAAGAGCTTGTTGATGACTGTTTCTTCCTCCTCGCGGAGCAGGAACCGGCTTTCCGGGAAATTTGTAGCGTCCTCCGCAATCAAAAGGTTTTCCAGGTTGGCAGGCAGCTGAATGAGTTCCGGTTTCAGAAGGTTCAGTTTTCGAAGCTCATTTTCCTTGAATCTGGCATCCTTTTCGGGAACGTTTTTCTCAAGCATGATTCGGCACTGAGTCTGTGCATTTCGGATATCGCCATCCACCACAAATCGAATCAAATTTCGTACGTCGTCTGTCATTTCATTTCCTCCTAAAAAAGAAATAGGCCGCCAAATGGCAGCCTGTTAATATGATGCTATATTCTGATTTTTGTTTCTACTGCAAATAGTGTTTACCGTCGAAACAGAGAGATTATATTCGGTAGCAAGTGCCTGTATTGCCTCGCCTTCCCTGTGGCGTTTAGCAATCAGTGCATTACGTTCCGTGTTTTTTCGCGGACGGCCGCGTTTCTGTAAAATTCCAGCTCTGACATTTTCCTGATGAAAGGTTTCATAAATCGCCGTTTTAGAGATTCCGTATTCCTTGGCAATAGTGCTGACCGAGACCCCTCTTTCGATTTTGCTTCGAATATCGGAATTCCTTTGATTGGTCTTGTCTTTCAGCGCCTTGTGATAGTATTCCTGACAGGTTTTTCCAACTTGGCGCATGTCCTTGTAAAGAGTGGATTTTGAAATACCGTATTTCTCACAGATGTCTTTTGAGGACGTTCCTGCCTCATAATCCGCAAGAATCGCCTTGCGCCTTTCATCCAACTTTTTGGAATTTGTATGTAAATGCCCTGCAAGGACGGTACGAACACTGCTTCGAGACAAAAAGTATTTTTTGGCGATTTCCTTATCAGTCATTCCGGCTTTCGCATCTTCCAACATAGCCGCATTGCGAACTTTCGTGGCAGCAGACTGCTTTTTCTTGTTCTTCTTAATCGTAGCTTGAGCGTATTCAGAAACAGTATAGTAGCACTGCTGATAGGTCACGCCATGCTTCTTTGCGATTTCAGCAACCGTCATCCCGGCTTTCGCATCTTGAATCATAGCTTCGTTGAGAGGTGCTCTTTTTGCTTTCTTTGCAAGATTCTTTTCTTTTGCTAGGTCTCTCACCATGGCATAGCAATAAGAGCTTGAAAAATACGTTTCCTTGGCGATTTCCTTGACAGTTTTGCCAGAAAGATACATTTCCCGGACCTTTTCCCGGTCTTCTTTGACCTGCTGCTTCGCAACATCTTTCTTTGATGCAGCCATGCACTCACCTCTCACTTTGCCGACTTTTTGCTTTTTTTGGGGCCTGGACTATACCGCTTCATGGCGCGATATACGCTTCCCTTTTTGAGCCCGTATTCTTCCGCAAGCTCTTTGACAGAAACGCCGTTTTTGTATTTCCTGACCATCTCGGCGTTTCTTTTCTTGCCAGTCTTGATACGGTTTTGGCTGTGGATTTGTCGGCCATTCTTTCCGTGCGCATGAAGAATCCGATAAAAGAGCGTTCCACTGATGCCGTATTTTTCTTGAAGCTCCGGAGATTTTGCGCCCATCTCATATTCATGAATCATCTGGGTTTGCCAGGTTTCCTTCTTTGCTTTCCTCTGCCGGGCCTGTTCTTCGTAAAAGTCCTTCAGACTATATCGGACAGTAGAAACACAGATTTGATACTTTTCAGCCAGCTGTTCCTGGGACATACCGTTCTTGGCATCCTCCAGCATCTTTTCATTTCGCGCCCTGACTTTGTCATGAGTTAGACACACGTGGGTAATCTTGTTAATCGGCATTTTCGCTATTCTCCTTAGCTCTGGCTTTTACGTTATACTGGTAAATCCCATTTTGATGAAGGATAAGGTAACCTAGTGAAGGGCTGATATTTACCTCCCTGCTCAACTCGATAATCGATTTTTGAGGATTTTTCTTGTAAGCATCAAGAAAAGTTTGGTTCCGCATCTTTTTCTCTTTTTTGAGAGCCGTTTCAATATGATTGTATTTTTGGCTTTCGTACTCTCCGCTCGAATGCAAGATTGCATAAATACGCTGCATGGAAATGCCGTACATCTTGCCCAATTCTCTGGCCGTCATACCACCTTTATACTGTTTAACAATCTGCTCATTTCGAGTGGTAAGTCTCTTCCTCTTTTTTTCAAAATAACGAGGCGGCTCCTGTGTGCCTTTTAGAATCTTGTAGCACATCGTTTCTGAAAGATTATATTCCCTCGCGATTTCTAAAATCGGCTTTCCATTTTTGTAATCTTCGATGATGCTTTTATTGCGGTTCATGCGTTCTTCTTTGTTTGACATAAAGCCTCCGATAAAAAGAAAGAGCAGGTTCAAAACTGAGCCCGCCCTAGCCTTTCGGTCGGATTTTGCCCGACCAACGATGTTTTTTGATGCCTTTCGTTCTATATTTTGTATTATATGCAATTCGCACAGATACACAATGTTTTTCTTTCTGGTAATTTATGGTAAGTATTGTGCAAAAAATAAGACCACTACCCTTTTCGGGGCAGTGGTCTCGATTGCTATTGCTTTTGAAAATCAATCCAGTAGTTTTCCGGCCTTGTATGAGTGGTACAAATAGCTCGGATTACAATAGTAAGTTGCAGTATTAAAATCTGAGATGTCATCGCTAATGAACGAGGAAAATACATCAATTACATCCTGGACACCAGGAGTGCTAGTACAGTCAAAGATGATGCGCTGGTACACTTTTCCGATATCTGTATAAGATGGAACCTTGTAGTGGCAGTTAGACACCGTATCATACGTTCCTTCCGGCACAGGAAAAAGCTCACAAATTTCATCGGCAGATTGCTCAAAGCTCTGGCAGTGAAACACATCCGCTGAGTCGAGAATTGCCTTGACTCCGTTTGTGCCAAGAGCAGAAACCACATCCTTGCGATGATTCTTCGTAACGCGGCCGATATATTCAATCAGGCTGCAGGTATAAAAGACATCGTTTTTGCTGTAGGTTGCAGTTTCAGTCATACTTCAATCGCCTCCTTAAAAGAGAGACATTTCAAAGCGACTTCCGTGTGAAAGCTGATTTGATGCGTGGGATGCTTGAATTTTGCCAACGCCCAAAAAGCTTCACGGCTAATATCACCGCTTAGAAAGTCGTTGACGTAGTTCCAAATGGTGTCATCCGCCATGGGTCCTTCCACAATATCATAGTCATGATGTTTGCCCGAGCGACATATAGCAATAAAATCAAGCCACTCATCACTCATTTCGGGGAATTTCTTAATATTTAGCATGGGAGATTCTGTATATTCAAACACGTTGACAATACCACGAGACCTGCCTTTTTTTGACCAGCGAGCGGCTTGTTCGTAGTTGTTAGTGCAATAGAATCCCCATGAAAAATCTTTGGCGTACCTTGTTTTTCTGACCTCAGGGTTGCGGACTATTACATCGCTGCCATGATACAGAACCATTATTATCACTTCCTTGCATATATTATACTTGTTTTTATGTGTCAACACAATCATTTCGTATGATTTTGGTTCCTACGCTTTTTGCTGAAAGAACCCGAATCAAAGTTTCGTTCTAGGAGTATTAGTTGTTCGATTCCCCCGGCAGCCACTGCTGCGGATAAGCTCGAAGCAGGTTCTTTGGCACGCAGTCGTTCAGAGCGGAGTGTTCAGCAAGAGCCATGTCGATGATGTAATAGTCATCACCATTGCGCATCACATCGACGCTCCACTGTCCGGAGAGCTCTACGTGCGGGATGACCTTCTTCAACTCATTCAGAACGGTCTGAACGCTCTCATTGTAGCGCTTGTTCAAAACGTCTTCGTGCATCAGGTAGACGACATAGTCGTGACGCTCCTGAGGACTGCTTACTTCCTTGAACTTATTCTTCATGACGTCGCTGCGCCAATAAGGACTTGCGCCAAGGATTTCCTTTGTATCAAAATCCACAAACACGCGATATTCAGTGTGCAGCGGCAAACCGTTGTAGATGGTGGGGTTATTTTCTTTGTCCTTGATGTATTCTCTGACGACCCACTCGTTCGTGGTGTTCGCGCCGTAGAAGCAGCGATTGTTCAGAGGGGATGCCATCGAGCATGTCAGATGATTCAAAAACAAGAAATACTCGCCCATCTCATTGATTTCCTTCGGGTTATGGATATGAGCGTTGCGGAATTCGTATTTGGAAGAATACGTGCCCGTTTTGATAAAATAGTCTTCGTATCCATCAAGATGGAAGACTTTCTGGCAATAACGGTTCACGATTTCCTTTGTAACGGGATTCAACGTCTCGAAACCAAGGCGGGTAAGCTGCAGCATGGTGATAGGTACGCGAAGAATTTTTGTGTCCGGAACCTTGAAAAATGCGCTGCCGTACAATCCCTCTACCAGAGGAGGAAACCAGAAGCCCATAGAGTTGGGGTTCATCTCAAGCATCTGATAAGTGAAGTCATCAAGGTCGAGGATGTCAAGACCTTGACGGAACATGTTGTAGTAGAACAATTTTGTGCTGTCGTTCTTTGCATTCTTGTAGCCTGCGTAGTTTTGAAGCAGTTCCTTGTACGACGGCTCAGAAATGTCAATCTTCATCAACTTTCCGGTGAGCTGCGGACGGAGTTCTTCGGGGTAGCGTTTCAACTCCTCGTTTGTAACCTCTGTCATAAAGTCGCGGTTGGCAGAGTATGTCACATAATAGCCACCGCGTTCTGCGTTGTAGATGTACAGACGCGTTTCAAGCACCAGTTCTGTGACGATGCGGTCAATGAGCGAATTGAGTTCCGGTGGGAAGTAGACCTTTTTGTCGAGAATTGCTTTGACTGTAGCTGTATCCCACTGGAGCATATTTTCATGCAGCTCTCCGCTTTCAAGAACCTGTGTCTTATAGACCTCATCAAAGGATTTGAGGGCATCAGGGTTAGTTTTGAGCATTGCTGCAAGCTCCTCATAGGAAAACGGCTTATCTTTCTTATCGGTTAAGATGGCGCTGATTTGTTCAAACATGTCTTTTGTTTCAGTCATTTGTGGTCTCCTTTTCTAAAAAAGCCACCGTTTCTGTAGGAAAACAGTGGCAATGTATAAGTGATATGGTTTAGCTTGCAATGTACAACTCGCTGTTGGAAATGTTCTCCAGCCAGTTTTTGTTCATTACATTACCAAAACGATATTTCTTCTGCGACTTGTAGGACCAATCGCAGCCGGAAACGACATCACCGATGGCGTTCAAGTACAGCTCGCCGCTGTAAAAGTCGATATTGCCGGTTTTGTTGAATTCGTATTCGAGCTTGTCTACATGAGGTTCACGCTTTTTATAGATATTCGAATCGAGATTCTTAGCACGCCCTTCGTTCAGTAAATAAGCCAGATGAAAGTCCGTTACCTTATCGTTACGGTTATATTTCAAGCCACTAAGGATACTTTTACTTTCATATGGGATTGCTTCGTGGAAGTTATCACTGCTGATGCAAAGACCGCACATATAGTCATCTTTTTCATCGCAGTAGGCCCACCACTCCAGACTCGCCATAACAAGGTCAGCCATCTTATCGACAGCTTTTCCGTTAGTGACCATGTAAAAGCTTCCAACGGCGATACCGCGCTCTTTGACAGCTTTCAAGGTGTATCGAATTGCCGGTATATTCAGAGAGATTTCCCCACCGGTAAAGGTAAGAGAGCTGATATAAGCTCCCTTCTCAAAGTTGTCGAGAAAAGCATCGATGTACTTCTCCTGAATATCGATGCTTTCGGCATCTCCGCGCAGGCAGTGCGCACAGCACATATTGCACCGGCGCGTAACTTCTATGAATACGTTGTTTGCGCCATAAATACGCATTTATTTCATGCCCTTTCTGTTATTCTTCCGCGCAATCCTCGTAGTCATCCGTGAAACTCTCGTTGCGGTCAACGACAACATTCACATCGGGCGGAGCGATTTTAGTCAGACCATAGTTCAAGAAGAACGAGCCGGGAATGTCATCGACATCGCCCCAGTTCCAGCAACCACAGTTGATTTCCAGCTGTCGTTTGCCTTCGTCCGTCTTGAGATAGTCCATGACAGCACTGCGCAGGACGCTTTCTGGGTCATGGATTTGCTCCGGATTGTAGCTGAATTGCATCAGTGTGCATTCCGTTGCGGATAAGCCAATGACCTCATTGGCGACGATAGTGAAAGTCTTTAGCATTGGTATTCCTCCTTCCTAAACGTTGACGATGCCGCCGTGCTTGGCCAGAAACGCGTCTACGGTTTCTACGGGCACATACCCGTAGACCGTAGCCAGCGGTGCCTCGTCGTCTTCAGCAAACGGCAGAAACTCTTCGACCTCCTCAGACAAGTAGCTGAGTTCGACCTTAGAGTAATTGCCGTCCGACAGGTCTTCGTTCGGTATGCAGTAGTGCATGCCGCTTGCCTGAATCGACAGGGTGAAGCCGTCTGCACAAACTGCTTCCGGACGAAGTGCAGCAGTACCAAAGATGGTCTTGCTGAAGGTTTTGCGGAGAAATTCGTTGGTATTGAAAATAGCCATAGTAATATGCTCCCTTTCTGTGTGTGAGATGTTTCTTAGATGTACTTTTCCCAGAAGCGCTCGAACTCTTCGTCCGGCATCTGGGCTTCGGTTTCATCCATCACGCGGTTGTAAGTATCGCTGGAAATGTCGGTCCCGACAAAATCAGCAACAGCCTCATGTCCGCGCTTCCGGATGGCATCCTTCAGGATAGTCCAGCGACATTCATGGATAGCGTCCGTGAGCGATTTGCCGTCGTGCGCTTCCCAATATTCGCCGGTTTGCTGGATTCGGTAGAACTCATCCAATGCGTTGTTGACATCGTTCTCATCCATGATGTCAGAGACAAAATTGAGCGGGTAGGACTGCCCGTCAATTTCAACATCTGCATGGCTGAACGAGTCATCACCATCGGGGCTTGCGCAGCATTCGACAGCAAAAACTTCAAGTGTTTTGCGGTTGGCTTTGCATGGCAGATTGAACATTGCACCGGAATCAAAGCAGGACTCAATGCAGGCATTGACCACATCGCTTACAGGAGACTCTGCAGCCTCCTGATATTCCGGCATGTGCCAGATGTCGATGTTTGCCTTGTTGGTATCCTCAATGTTGCGAACCTTCAAGACACGGACACCCTTCTTCTCCATGTGAATGACGGCACGGCACAGGTCCACACGGATTTCGTGTGAATCCATAATGGTGCCACGGTCATCCTTAGGTAGGAAGATTTCGATAACTTTGTTGATGTTAGGGGTTTCGGCGACGAAATAGACTTTGTCATTGTGAATTTTGAACATTGCGTTATACTCCTTTTTTATAGTTGCGCAAGCAAAAAAGGCAGGCCCACCAAGACGGTGAGTCTGCCTTATGTCTGCAGAATTGTGAATTGTACGAAAGGCAAAATGCCTATTTCGATGTTTGTTATCTATCGTACATTTTTTATTGTAGTCAGTTCGCACAGCTTGTCGAGTAAATCAGGTACGATTTTTAAGGCTTACAAATTTCGCAAGCCGAATACCCTTCCTGGATGAGTTCGTCACGCGAACCCATATAGTCGATTCGATTCTTCTGGCTCATCGATTCGACTGCAGAACAATCGGGTTTGTGAAACTTCATAGTGCTCGTGTTCAGAACGTATGTCTCGTCTATGACAAGTGAAGTTTTGTCCTGTTCATCCTTGGAATCTGCAGCACTACCGGCTTCAATCCGATTTTCATCATGATATTCACCGGAAGTGAAACTTACCTCTTTGCCATCCGAGGTACAATAGATATCGCCCAGCAGGTCTGTGCGATAAATCTCAACACCCTTGTTTTGCAGCTTGTCGAGGGTTTCCTGATGTGGGTGGCCATAGCTGTTCCCTGCTCCACAGGAAATCACAGCATAGGTCGGATTCACTGCGTCCAGAAAAGCCTCTGAGGTAGATGTGCTTGAGCCATGATGACCTACTTTCAGAACCGTTGACTGAATGTCTTGTCCCGATGCAAGTATCACACTTTCGGCTTCCTGTTCAGCATCACCAGTAAAGAGGAACGAAGTACCCCCATAAACGATGCGCAGAACAATCGATGCATTGTTCGCATCATCGGGAACAGAATTAACACCAACTATCGTGAATTCTGCTTCCCCTAGAGTGTAGGTTTCACCCACATCCGGTATCGTGATGCCTCCGCCTTTTTTCTCCGCGTAGCTTGCAAAGTCCCGAAATGCTTTGCTGTTGTATTCTGTCACAGGGCATAACGTCATGTCCGCAGTGACGGCTTCAAAAGCACCAGACAAGCCGCCGATGTGGTCTTCGTGCGCGTGAGTCCCAACGACATAATCCAGGTGCCCATCGGTTTCACGCTGCATAACAGAGAATAAGAGGTTTGAATCATCGACATTGCCACCATCAATCAGCATTGAGTGGCCATCGCAGGTAACAAGAGCGGAATCTGCTTGTCCTACGTCTATGAAATGAATGGTAAAGCTGCCGTCCATCGAACCGCCAGCCGTCTGCTCGCTGCTTGCAGCGCTTTCTGAGACGACCCCGATACTGGATGGACTTTCCGATATTATCGGACTCTGACCGCAGCCGGTGAAGCTGAGTGCAAAGAGCGCAGCGATGATTGCCGCTGTGCTCCGAAATAGATTGTTTTTGATTTTCATGTTTTTTCTCCTTTCAACAAAAAAAGCGGACCTACCCCGCAATGGGATAAGTCCGCTTAAAATACAGATTGTGAATCTTACTGATTGTTTAGTATCCGTTCACACTATTTATTGTACTGGATTCGAATAATATAGCAAGTGCTCATTTCTCACCGAACTTGACATCGAAATAAACAAGTTCAAAGCACAGTGCAGTGCTCAAAACAAATCCAAGAACAATATATGACGGATGGGTCAAGGACCAACCGAGATTTGCGGTATACCAGTGCCAATATTTGATGTAGAGCGCAAGAGCCACAACCGGCAGGACCAGATACCAGATGATTTCCAGCACAATTTTGATGTCTTTTCGCATCTCACTCGCCTCGAAATTCGAGCGGAATCATGGTTCGGCGCTTCTGACTTTCTGTATACCAAAAAATACTAAGTCCGGCCAGGATAGCGAAAATGATGATTTTCAAAAACTTCTTCATTTATTTCTCCTTTTATGCTGCGGATGCAAAAATGTCACCGCAAGGGCAATTGGCAAACATATCGGTGCGCCAAGTGACGCGTAATGAAACTATAAGTCAGGGCTTGCGCCCTGTGGCCCACTTCGCCAATGTTATAATTGAGAGCCATTCATCCCACAGGCAAACCTGCAGGTTTTCTGGCTCTCAATTATAACCGGCGAACCGGTTTAGGCGGGGTTGTTGACTGTGTCGATGTGTGTTTGCTTATTGCACTTATAATTCTAAGCCGTTCGCATAGCTGGTCAACTGCCTCACCACCCAAAAATTTCTTTGTAAACAAAAAAATAGCCCGCACAGAACTGAATCTGTACGGGCTTCGTATTAGTCGTGGAGATGTTCGTGGCAAGGTTCAGGCGGCATACCATGCGGGTCAGGTTCGGGAAAGCGACCATGGTCCCCGATGATTTCCGAAGTGCGGATACCATTGGCTTTTCGGCAAGCCTCGATGGTCTTAGAAAGCACTTCCTTGACATCACGCGGGTTCTTGATACGACGGATATCGATTTCCGGTGTCATGGCATCCGTGGAGCAGAGATGGATGCTGCCGACACGGCAAAGACGCTCATAGAAGTTCTGCTTGAACGCGATGTCCCGGACGCGGTACAGCTGAATTTCATCCTCACGCAGGTTAAAGCAGCCACGCTGGATGATGAGTTTGGTCTCGGTCAGGGTGTACTTCGTAAAGGACAACGGCAGAGAAAAGATGGTGTGGCGTTTGCGGTCGGTCCAGAGGATTTTCTCCTTGTCCAAATCGATACCGAACTCGCCGTTTTTGAGGGTGGACATGGTATGACTCCTTTCGTGATGGGATTTGTTTGGTTTTCTGGTACTACCTTTATAATGAGTATATTATACCATGCTGTGATGATTTTAGCAATCTGTTACCACTCTTATCAAAGCACTGGCATGCAAGTAACATCTCGTCTGGCAGTCTTTCCATTAGCTTTCAACCAGTTTTTTAAGTCGTCAATATACACCTTGTTTAATTTGTAGAAGGAAGCAACTTCTTCGTTACTACCAAAGAACAGACATTTGTTTATTGTAGATACTTGGTTCATCGTCGCGGTAACAATTGTTCCATTGGATTTCCTTAGAACGGGACATAAACCTTTGGATGTAATTATACAAATTGATGGTGTTAATGGTGTAAGCAGAAATGTTGAATTTCTACAAATGCAAATTCCAATTCCAGAATCCGGAAGAAGGAATGTGCTGTGCGGATTTTTTAGTATCACTGTGCCATCGCTATGCAGATTCAATAACTTTTCGACAATCTCCCATTCTTGCGGTGTGAGATGTGGGTGTTCACTTTTTTGTGTGAATTGCATGAATGCATAATATGTCATGGGGTCATTAAATTGCGGTAATGATTTGATTTTTTTCATATACGCAGGTGAACGATATAACATTCTTATTGCGTATTTTCCCAGCCATTCACTATCGCTTAACGAGAGTTTTGTATTCGCTTTAATACTATTTATCGCCTTTTTGATTTCACCGGCATCTTCAGGTTCGACATCATTTGCAAGTAAACCCGTTTCTATCAAATTTTCGTGTTTTGTCCAAGAGGGAACCTCTGTTAATTCATAAAGCTTATCGCAAAGGGCAAAGGAACTATCGTTTTTTCCTGTCTCTCTGTCTCTTCTATTAGGATTCGTTCCGTTACTATATACATAATATTTGTTGTTGCTTCTTAGGAAGTGTTGGAGCCTATATCTTGGTAAATAATGCTGTCTCGTAGTTACTTGTTTCACTGTTTACTCCTTTCTTAAAATCAAAAATCGAAAGCCTCCCACCGCAATCAGCATGCTACTGATTACGATGGGAGGCTTAAACCTTTTATGATAGTCTTATTATACCACGCTTTACAAAATACTCAAGGCCAGTCTCAATAACTTAGTCAATATTTAAGTTGCCAAAATCTTCAGCGGGAGGTTCATTGTACCAGTCGTATTCCTCTGTATGGTTCCATACAAAACGCACACAACCGAAAGTTTTGCCAAGCAACACTGCTTGTTCTTCTGTAGGGTATGCTCTATATTGTATTGCACGATTCAGTTTTACAACAGACATTGCTTGTCACCACCTTCTATCATTAAGTGTACTCGATTCGCACGTTTGTACAGTCTGAAATGTGTGGCAATTCCTCCCCCACATGAATGAGGGGGAATCCTTGTCACAGTTTCTTGAACCGGAAGTATCGACAACGAACAAAGCTATTTCTTAGTCTGTGCGGGTGTATCCGTGGTCAGCTAACCATTTATGTACTTCATTCGTGACGTCCAATGTATCGATGGAATAGCTGTTAACTCCCAGTTTGCCATTGGAAAGATTCATGCCGATATTATAAATGAGCTTGTGGCCTTTCATTTTGCCGATGGTCGTTGTGCTTCCTGCGGCGAATGTTTTGACTCCGACGCCGAGTTCCGAGTTATTCTCGTAGTCCAGCTCTTTGTAAGTAAAATTGTCTTGTACAAGAATCAGTTTTTTGAAAATCTGATGACTCTGCAAGATGCCATTATGAATGGAAAGGCAGTTTTGCCAATCGGCTTCAAAATCAATCCAGTTCCCGAATGTGGAAGCTGTCAATGGAGCATTAGGACTCTGGTTGATAGCTGCTGCCTCTTGAAGCAGCAGTTTCTTAGGTGTTTTGTATTCCGCTACCGGATAGTTAATTTCACCCTTGCACAGTATTTGCGCAAATGCTTTGACGACAAGCTTACCAAAGATAACGCATAAACATCCGCAGAAACCAAAAAATGCACCAAGCAGATAGAATACAAGTGTTGCTGTATGGATGCTTTCGGGGTCGTATCTCTGCGCTGATGCCTCCGAGATAACAAGGCCAATTGGAATCAGCAGCAAGATAATGCCGAAAATTATAAAGGCGATTCCCATTGTTACCCACATCCGACCCGTACCTGCCGGGGTCGCATATTTCAGTGCTCTTTTCCGTTCTTTCTCAGACGGAATCATCTTATCCTTTTTGGCTGCCATGATTTCCTCCTCCTTTTAATTGTGAAATCTGTTGTTGATTTTCTGAATCAGCCAAAGCTGAGCTGCTCCGAGTCAGTTGAAAAGAAAGCCGCCTTTTTCTTTGCCTGCTCTTTTGCACTCTTACTTATCGGTTTCTTCGTGCCGTCCAGATGATGCTTGCTCTTGTACGAATAGCCTTTCCAGGCAGCCTGATAGGAAAGGTAGCCATATCCGTTAGCATTGTCCAGGACCTTATCAGTAGCGGTCTCGACCACAACATAACGGGGCTGGTTGGGCTTTGAGAGTTCATCGCTTTTCACGACACGATAGCTCTTCTTCTCATCTGCGCAGTACTTGGAAAACGGTAATGCGGATTCCTTTTTGGGCTTGGGTTTTGCCTTGGCGCTTTCGATGCTTCCCTCAACGGAATCCACCAGTTCAGAGTCAAAGAACGCCTCATCAAGCGGTACATTGGAGCTGTTCTGCTTCTTTGCTTCTTCAATTTTCTGATACATGGCATCTTCGACACGGCGCATCTTCCAGACCTTGATGAGGACCTTTTCCGGGAACATGATGGTCAGTCCCTTTTCGGCCAGCATCTTTCGGACAGCGGGAGCAGCGAAAGACTTATACTTTGCATACGGTCCTTCCTTGTGCTGTTCGATTTCATGGCTTACCTGCGTCATGTATTCCTCAAACGCCTTGTTCTGGTCGAGCCAGAATTCGACTTCGGAATAAGGAGAATCATGGTCCACGATTTTCTGGAGTTCACAACTCTTTGCATAAGCAAGGCAAGCATCTTTTACATCGGCAAAGCCCATCCCGAAATTATCGTTCAGGGTGTTTCGACGTGCTCCGTCCATCACGAAATAACGGCTTCCTTGCTTGATGATGGCGATACCATCTCCGGAAGTGATGGCGGTGGGTTCTTCCGCATATCCGTCGTCAGTCCAGCGGTCGATAATCGATGCCGTATCCTGTACAAAGCCTTTTCGGCAGGTGTAACAATCCGCGCCGTTGTAAGCTCGTTTCGTGATGCACTTGGTAATTGCGTCAATCAGAGCGTCTATATCCTTGATTTTTACGCTGTACATCAGGTTACTTTTGACGTTCCATACAACGCCATATGGCAGCCCCAATGCTATCATGGAACACGCACACTGCAGAAAATGCTTATGTGCCAGGCTGCTGATGAACTTGATGCAGTAGACGGTATTATTCTTTACGACATCCGCAAGGCCCGAGGTATAAATCACTTTATGGTCCTTAGTATGAATGTCGATATCGCCGCGTGCCTGAACATATTCATCGGGAGTGAACACGGTTCCAAGCCGCATACTGAGCGACATTTTGGCTTTTGCGTTCACAAAAGGAGGCTTGACCTGTTTTACATACCTGCACTGATTCGTTTCGAGTGCTGTGAGCAGTAGAACCTTATCCTCGACCGTTGCGCCCTTCTTGATTTTCAAATACTGCATGTCTTTATGCAGGTCCATGTAATACGCAAGTGCGTCATCTATATCGTAGGAATTAAAGAATCCTGCCTGCATGTAGATGCTGATGCAGGGAGACAAATCAATCATTGCATCTGCCGTCTGGATATCAATGGTCGTGGTATCATTACGTTCAATCGGTGTGACTTCCAACAGCTTATAGCAGGCATCTACATCCTCGATGAATTTATGGTCAAACATTTCAGAGAATGCGAACGGATGCGGAAATCCGCGAAGAGTTTCAGTTGGGGTCATCAGAGATTTATCGCTCAACGGATGGTCTGAGTTTACGAAAATGATTCGCTGCTTTCCTCGGCTTGCTGCGACACAAAACAGATTCCGAAGAATCTCATATCGTGCCATCGGTTTGCTTGTACGAGACGACCAGTATTCTTCCGTGAAATCAAACACAACGCAGATAGGCCGTTCCATACCTTTGCTGCCGTCAAAAGTCGTAAAGATACCAACATCCGAGGAGGGTGCTACTGCCTTATTTCCATCATTGTCTGCGATACTTGCATAGACATGATGCTTGTCATAGAGGTTCCCCGGTCGATTCTCCAAGTCGTTGAGCACCTTCGTCATGGCTCCAATTCGAGCACCCAGGCAAAGGACATTTTTGGGGTTCTGCTTATTCAGGAACTCTGTCACTTCATCGACCGACATCTGTTCCACGATACAGGAGCTATTTACGCCGTTGATGGTCTTCCCCCAGATATTGCCAAGCCGTTCTGCCAAGTCATGGGAAATACGGAAACACTTCGTGAAAATCACTTGTTCATGGCGGCCGAGGAAATCCTGCATGAATGTCCAGACATCCAACGCTGTATCATCGTAGATTTTCTGCTTCATATCGCCCACTGCGACGATTTGAAGGCCCGGATTCTGAGAACGGATATATTTGAGCAGTTCTGCAATCTCGTCATTGATATCCTGATACTCGTCAATGATAAGAGTATCAATTGGCGGAATCGGAATTTTCTTTTCCAATACCATGGCAAGCTGTTCGCCCTGTCCGCAATTCCGGATTCCCTTTTTGTTCAGCAGCAGGCTTGCAAATCCGTGATAGTTCTGAACCAAGACATTGCCATTCTTGATTTTGTCTTTGGCATCAAGTTTGAGTAATCGGTTGTAGGTCAAGTACAAAATACGCCGTTCTGGTGGATATGCATCGCAGAGTACGTTGATAGTCGATGTTTTTCCGCTGCCGATGCAGGCGTCACACAATACGTTTTTGCCCGACAATGCCAAATGTACGAATTCCTGCTGTTCGCTTGACAAGTTGTTCAGTGTCATAGCCAAATTCGGACTTCCAACTTTTCACGGGTTGCCCCGTTACTCAGTATGGATTTCTGCTTCATAGAGCGAGCTTACCGCAAGCCGCAGCTCTTGATAGAGGCTCGCTCTCCACAGACTTTAAGATTCGGTCGTCCTGACCGTACTGTTCGCCTGTGGTTATGAGGCGGCTGGCGTAGCCAGCATGTCCATTCCTTTCTTTAGAATGTTTTCTGCTGCATTTTTATCCCTATCGTGTGATGTGTTACATTTCGGACAGACCCAATGCCGAACATTGAGGTTTTTTACCTCTTTGTTTTGGTAGCCGCAGCAAGAGCAGGTCTGGCTGCTTGGATAGAAGGTTGGTATTTTTACAACTACTCTTCCTGCCCAACTGGATTTATAATCAAGTTGTCGGAAGAACTCTCCCCAAGAAACATCGGAAATACTTTTAGCAAGGTTATGATTGCGAACCATACCATTTACATTGAGGTCTTCTACACAGATGATTTGGTTTTCTTTCACCAGTGTAGATGACAACTTGTGTAGGGCATCTTTTCGCTTATTGGTCACTTTTTCGTGGCAGCAAGCTACCTTGATACGTTGCTTCTCCCAGTTGGCAGAACCTTTCTTTTTGCGTGACAGCTTTTTCTGCTCACGCTTTAGTTTAGCTTCCGCTTTCTGAAGATATTTATTGTTTGGATATTCTTTTCCATTGCTGTCAACAGCAAAAGATTTGATGCCAACATCTAAACCGATGACGGTATCTTTAACCGGAAGCGGCATTACTTCTACTTCGCAAAGAATACTTACATAGTATTTGCCGCTTGCTGAGCGACGGATTGTTGCCTTACAGATGCGTCCCTCAATGTTGCGACTCTTACGATAACGCATCTTCCCAAGTGTCGGAAGCTGAATGTACTTATCGTCAACTTTAAGGCTTTTTGCTTTTGTAGTTGTATAGCTTTCTTCTCCCCGTTTTCGTTTGAATTGGGGGAACCCTTTACCGTCTTCGAAAAAGCCTTTATAGGCATTATTTAACTGACGACAGCTATATTTGAGTGCTTGACTATCTACTTCAGCAAGCCAAGGAAGATAAGTTTTCATCTGAGGAAGCAGATTTTGTGTATCAATATAGCTCATACTTTCACCGCGCCGTTGATAAGCTTTTATACGCCTATCTAGCATAGAGTTATATACAAAACGGCAGCAGCCGAGCGTTTTATTGATTTTGACTTTCTGTTCTTCTGTTGGCTCTAGCCGAAATTTATAGCCTTTATGTACTTTCAAAGTGGCTCACCTCCTTTATGGACTTTTGTGCTCATGAGTTATTCAGACCCCCGGAAAAAGTTGAATAGCCCCAAATTCTCCTTAACAAACAAAAATGCCCCGGCAGCATCCAATTCAGATGCCGTCAGGGCACAATTTTTATCTTATTAGGGTTATTATATCTGATTCGCACAGATGTGCAAGGCTTTTTACTATGTTTATTTTTGTTTTTTGGGCAAAAAAGAACGCCCACCCGCGACTTGCGAATGAGCGCATAATCTTGTACAGCCTTGATGGTTGTTGTCGTTGGTGTTCCGCTTTACACGATACGCCGCAAATATGACTTGTTGATTTCCACCAGAAGCTCCTCAATTTTTCCAAAGTCAGGCTTTGCAGGAAGAGAGGTTTTCCTCACGTCATCCTGAAATCTCTTTTCAAGCGCATCAACAAACTCAAAGAATTCGGGTGCGTACGACCCGTCTTCACGCAGGTACTTGCCGTTGCGAATCGCCAACAGTTCCTCGCGTTCCTTGTCTCGGTGAGTGATAATCTCGCCTTTTTCCAGAATATCGAACGCCGTATAGTACAACCGCACAATGTGCATCGCGTGTTTGTTGATGTGGGCAGCATCTTTTTGTGCTTTCGGATGCTGCGGCTGCTCATACTGGTCGATGGTCGTAGTCAGACTCTTTAGCAGCGACTTTAGAGAGGTGACTGGATAATCGTTCAAGCTGCCAGAAATCAGGAGCGGATGTTTGCCTTCTTCATCTGTATCCTCACTGATGGAGATTTCGAAAATATCATCCTTGCCCCATCCGGCAATTGACCGTTCCAGGCTCCTCTTCTCGAATTTATTCTTGAGTGCCTCCGGCGAGACTCCGTTGCGAAGGAGCCCCATCTGCAAGCGTCTGAGCTGGTCATTCGCAAAACCGCCGTAGCTGTAGGCAATGTGCCGCGTCAAGAACAGGTTCCTATTATCAAGCAGCATTTGACCTTCCGGCGTCATGTCCACATATAGCTCTGGGTCATTGCCGAGGAGTTCGATGATGTTTGGGTTGCCTTGTGCAAGCAAGCTGACAAATTTGTTGACGGCATAGATGACGGTATCTGTCTGATTGTTGATTGTCTGTTCGAAATGATTAAACCCCAAGATTTCAGGTGAACCTGCCACGCCACGGATGTCGATGTCAGAACCCTCAACATTGGTCCCGTAGACATGGCTGCCGCCAACCGTTAGGAATAAAATGTTGCTTCCCAAATGTTTGTTTGTTCGCAAAAAGTCGTATTCCTCACGCTGGAGGATTGCTTTCAGTTCTGTATTCGTCATAAGACTTTTCACCCGCTTTATTGCTGATTTTTGTCGTTGTTTCTTTGACACACTCCCACGATTAAAATCGTGGGATTCTACTTCAACGAGGCCGCTGGCTGACCCAGTCTTACGCCTCTCGGTAATGGCATGGTGCCCCATCCGTGAGAGTATTTCATTCCACGACTAAAGTCGTGGGTTTTCCCGGCTTGTTTTTATAATAATATTATCCCGCTATCGCGCTTTTCCAGCAACAGTGGGTGCTATTTGCTTACAAATTGTACATATTTGCGTCCTTTATAAAAAAGAAAGGCCCCTACCGATTTTCGGTAAGAGCTTTTTGCTATTGCATCTTCCAAATCTCAACATTCAGATTCCAGGCTTTTGCTGCATCGCTGATGATGTCCAGAACCGTGTCCCAGTCGCCTCCGGCAAGTCCGCAGCCTAAACCATATGGCAACCGGATAGTTACGTCCTGATACTTTTGAGCGCAGTCTCTAAAAAACGAGAACAGCGCAGCCGCCAGTGCAGCATAATTCGTCTGCCTTTCACCTCGGCTATAACCATTCTGCCCGAACAGATTCACGACATATAGCTTCGGTTCTACCAGAACCTCCTGATAAGTACCGAGCTTGTTGCCGTCGTTTCCATAGCAAAACTCCAGATAGCGCTGATATACCACCGGCCATTGGATGCAAATTTGCATGGCAAGTCCAGCTCCCATTACACCTTTACAATTCACTTGTTGGCAGATATATGTCGTCTTGTTCGTTGACAGTCGTGAAAAAATATTGCCATCGACAAAATTTACGCTCATCTCACTTACCACCTTTTCCAAACTTCGAGGCATCCCCTGGATAAATGGTGTAGTCCGTGCCATAATCAACGCTATCGTCTCGGTATACGAGCTCTACATTCGACATGCTGGTATAAAAAACCTTGTCTCGATAACGACTATCGTTGATTTCAAATTTTATGTTTTGGCCGTTGTCCACGATTTCGTAGTTCACGAGGGCAGATACAGTCCAGATGTTGTCGTAACGAAAATGGATGTAATTGTATTCCGGTTCCGTTTCAGCGCTTTCCGGTGTAGACAATATCTGACCCGGAATATCTTCGAGTTCAGACATTGTGGTACTTGTCACAGTGCTGATTGCGTCCTCACAGCCAGCCAAAGGTAGAGCCAGGCAGCACAGCACCAAAGCAGTTCCAATAAATTTTTTCATAGTTATTCCTCCGTCTGATTTTTATTGTACGCAGTTCGCACAAAAGAAAAAGCTACCCAATAGCCATATGGCCACTGAGCAGCTTAGTGTGAATTCTATTGTGTGCATAGTATCTTTCGTACAGATTTGATTGTATGGGACTCGCACGGCAAGTCAAATCATGTTGGCTGCTACGCATCCTGGCACCTACGGTTTCTGCGGACAAAAGGATGCAGCTACGCAAACAAATAAGTCCTACCCGCATTTTACTGCAGGCTGGGTTTGCTTTTTGCTCTGTGGTGTTTAGCCCTCAATAACAAAGGTGTAGCTGTCTTCTTTCATCGCGACAAGGCCCTTGAACGTCTGGTACTCAGCTTCGTCCAGGAATGCCTTGATGGTCAGGCTAGTATCCTCATTATCCAGCCATTCGGGACGCATTCGGACAACGAGGTCGTGTAGCTCTCCGACAACATAGGCCGTCAGGTCATGGTCGCCCAGAGCCTCGCCAATTGCTTCATCATCGCATTCGACGGGAAAGCTGATGGATGCGGCAAGGCCGTCAAGTTCATCATCGTCTTTGGGGCGGATTACAGTGGCTTCGAGTTTCAAAATACTGGTGTTCATAGTGAAATTTTCTTTTTTGTGTGTTGTGCTTTATCTTTCGACATCTTTAATTGTATTTAATTCGCACGGATGCACAAGGCAAAACTGTGGTAAAGACAAGGCGCATAGAGCTTGTTCCGTCACCAAGCCGGAAAGCTCAAGAATCAATTGCTTTGCTCAAATATGTCATCTTGTGTGTTTTATTGTCATTTATTGTAAATTCATGCTTGCTTTTTGGTGCGGGATGTGCTATTATAATTACAGAAGATGACAGCATTGTACAGCTAATGACATATTTGAAAGGAGTACACCATGATTTCTGTTAACCTCGCCACGCGCGTGATTTTCTATAAGCAGCTGCCCGGCATCGCTAAGAAGCTGGATGTGGATGCTGATTTTTTGAAAGGCTTTCTCACCAACGCCAGGTGTTATGTCGAGGATGCCGGAAAAGGTGAAGTGCTTGAGCTGGACAACTTGGCCGACACGATAACGAAAGTTGTCGCAGCCCATGAGAAGCGTTTCTATGGCGCGGAAGCCATTGTGGAATTCGCCAAGAGCAAAGGCGTGGATATTCCTGCACTGAACCATTTTGAACTTGGTGCAGATATCTCTGCCCATGCAACGGAAGACCAAGTTGCCAACATCACTGCATTGGCCGCACGAGTCGAGCGCCTCAATAGTCGGTACAAGAGTCTTGCCCGGCTTGAAGCCCCGGACGTCATCCTGATGAACGAAGCAAGGATGGTGCGTGACGCTGTAGAGCAGCTGGAAGATAACAGCGGTACATACTCCCCGGCTCTTGACCAGAACGGGGTTGCCTATCAATCCTTGAAGGATATTGGGTATTCTCTTGTCACCGGTTGGGACAAGTCGGTACTTGAAAAGAACAGCAATAAGGATACGGAGGCCACTTTTCCCAAAGAGCCCGACTTTCAAAGGCTGGCATCGCTGGTCAAAAAAGCCATCGGAACCCGAACACAGGGTAAGTTTGCGCTTCAGGCAGGACTGACTCGTGGGTATATCAGCAGCCTCGTGAATGGCAACGCAAAAGCTCAGCCGACCGAAAATACCATCAAGAAAATTGCAAGCGCAACGGATGCTGTCACGGAGAACGAGCTTCGTTTCGCCTGTGGGTATGAGCCCTTGCCTGACGACGGGAAAGACAAGCTCTCTATGCAGCGTGCAAGCATGTCTGATGACGCATGGCAGAAAGACAACGTGGATGCATTCCTCTCTTTTCTGAATGAAACGATTCCAATGTCCACTCCTCTTTCGTCCACTGAAATTCTTCAAGCTCTTTTCAAGGAAAAATACGGTGACAAGAACGACCAGATTCTGCTGGAAAAGGTCTCTGCCCCCGGCACCTATCGTGCGGAAGGTACGGCTGCTAATGTCATTCTACCCATTCGTCTATGTTGGTTCAGCTTCAAGCGGATGCTGATGCAGACCCTCTATGTGGGACTTATCGGGCATTACAGCAAAAACGATGAGCTGTACATTACCGGATACATTTCTTCCTGTCTCTTATACACATCTCCGAG
>ENA-OZGA01000214-OZGA01000214.1-human-gut-metagenome-genome-assembly--contig:-NODE-214-length-31828-cov-5.420703_pt1 | contig 31828 bp, 18 predicted proteins | sample MGYA00245112_ERZ653649 | MGnify/ENA primary metagenome ERZ653649 (study PRJEB26926, sample SAMN06165071) | human gut metagenome | biome: ENVO:00009003; feature: ENVO:2100002; material: ENVO:00002003...
TTCTCCCTCAGCGCGCCGGTTCGATGCAGACGGCGCCGAACCGGCCGCGCCGGCCGAAGGTTTCGACCGCTTCGACGGGCAGCAGGTAATAATAGTACATCGGAACCTCCGCCTCCAACGAGAAGACGTTCGCCCGACACATCCGCAGCCACTCTCCGACATCCGACGGCATTCCGTCGATCACGACCAGCGGCGCACGGTCGGCATAGGTTCTCCCGACGACGAGCGGACGTCCGTCGATCGTCGCCGAATCGGTACGAATGTCGAGCGAACGGAGGATCAATCCGTCGATGAACTGGAAAACCCTGCCCGGCACTTCGATTCCGTCGAGCAAATAACGGGCATCGTGCGGCAGCGGATGCCATAATCCGTCGGGAATGCGACCCGACCGGTCGATGCCGCCGGCACGGCGCAGCGAATCGTATTCCGCACGCAGCGTATAGGTGCGGATATGCACTGCCTGCCTGCGCTGCCGTGCGCCTTCCAGACTCGTCGCACTCCACCTGTACCCCGCTACGTTACCTTGCAGATGCGGCCGCACGCCCTTGCGGCGGTCGCGTTCGACGAAGAATTTCAACAGTCGCACCCGTTCGCGCCGTGTCGTATCGGCGAGTCGCATACGACGGTTCTTGACCCGCACGCGGCGGACGTTCCACAATGTAACCCGCCCGTAAGCCTCTTCGCGGGTTACGCGGCGGCGGTTGAGTTTGTAGGCGAACGGCCGCCCGGCAGCGGCCAGCAGAGTTTCCGCCGTCGCCGACGGCACGTCGGCCAGCGTATCGCGCCGTGCCTCGTCGAAACGCAGCACGACACCCTCCTCCTGCGGTCCTTGCCGCAGCGGCTCCTGTGCCGCAACCTCCCCGCCGCCAGCGACGAATCCCACCGTCATGATCCACCCGAAAATCCGATTACGCATAACTCTTCCGTTTTTGCAAAGATGAACTTTTCAAATCATAATTCAAACTTTTTCACGCTATTTTTCAAAACGAATATCCTCCCGCGACGCACACATGCGCCGCCGTCGGAAGACCCGCCGCAAAACAGGCTCCCGAGCTCCGCAACTGCGGAAACAGACCGACCGCGCGACGCCCGCCTCTACATGGAGGTCTTCGATATTGGAACACGATGAAAACCTAATTCCGGAGGAGTCGAATGGGACAAGGGAAAAGGCATTTATCGACCTTTTTCGGAGAACAAGGTGTTTGAAATATTCCGTGATATGGCATCCGATTACGGAAATCCGAAACCATCCCTTTTCGTATCGGAACATCTCAGTCCGCAGTCAAAGGAGGATGCGAGCGAACTGTTGCGAACAGAGCAGCGCTTCATTGCGGGTGGCAGGGCTGCGTCTTTCCGGCAAGGTCGAAAGACCCTAAGCACAGCAACAATATGAAAAGGGATCGTCCCGCAGAAATTCATGAAAACAAAAAACAGACAACCCTTTCAAGTTGTCTGCTTTGGTAGCGGGAGGAGGACTCGAACCTCCGACCTCCGGGTTATGAGCCCGACGAGCTGCCAACTGCTCTATCCCGCGATGTATCGTTCGATGCGGTGCCGCGGCACCCGATCTATCGCTTTTGTGAATGCAAAGATAAGGCAAATTTTCGAATCTGCCAAATAAAATCGCAACTTTCCCGTTCTCGCAGACCCTTTCGACTGCCGTACAGCCGTTTACGAACCGACCGCACGAGCGGGTATTCTCCGTATCTCCGCACTCTTCCGCCCGACAGCGGAAGAACGGCGGGCGACAGACAGACGAATGGCAGTCGGCCGTCCGGCGGGTCGTCAGGCTTTCAGGCCGGCGGACAGGCGGATTCAGCGAATCCGTTTGGCCACGATCTCGGCCAGATCGCACACCTCCGTCGTCGTGCCGCGCACGAGCGCCTTCTTGCACAACGGGCAGGCCGTGACGATCGCATCGGCGCCCGTGGCCGTCAGTTCGTCGGCCACCGACGTGGCGATGCGCACCTGATCGCCGTCCGAAATGACCGTATTGGCCACCGACGACCCGCAGCAGAGCGCATCTTCGCGCGTATGCGCCGGTTCGAGCAGCGTGCCGACCGCCTCGATCACGCGGCGCGGTTCGTCGTAGATGCCGCTGCCGCGCCCCAGTTCGCAGGGGTCGTGATAGGCATAGCTCGCCGCGCCGCGTTCCAGCCTCAGCCGGCCGGCGGACAGCAGTTCGAGGATATACTGCGAATGGTGGATGACGCGGATACCGTCGAGCCGGTACTCCTCGCGGAAGACTTTCAGACAGATCGGGCACGAGGTGACGAGCGTGCGGATGCCGTGCCTGCGGAAGAGCTGCGTGTTGTACTCCATCATGCGGCGCGCCGAGTCGGTTTCGCCCGAAAGTTTGAGCGGCCGGCCGCAGCAGACCCCGCCGTTGCGGTCGGCCCACCACACCTCCTCGCCGGCAGCCGTGAAGATGCGCTCCATGGCCGTCATCGTGCGCGGCGTGAGCAGCGTCATGCAGCCCGCGAAATAGCCGACCTTCCCTTCGCCTTCCGAGCGGTCGAGTCCCTTGAAGTAGTCGTAGCGCCGTTCGTCGGGGGTGTTGCGCATCGTGTCGCGCGAATTGAGCCGCAGGGTGTTGAGATCGATCCCCACCGGACATTTCGTCTGGCAGCGGCCGCACATCAGGCAGTTCTGCGCCACTTCGCGCGTCAGCATCCCGTAGCGGCGGTCGCGCAGAAAGTAAACCGACTGCACGTCGTCGATGCCCAGCACGCTCTGCAACTGGCAGGGGTCGATGCAGATGCCGCACCGCGAGCAGGCTTCGATCTGGAAGCGGTCGGCCGACGACTCCTTCTCACGCGGGCGCACGCCGTAACGACGCAGGAAGATGAGCGGGATCTCGGTGAAGATATGCATGTAGCGCGAAAACGGCAGCGCGACGAAGAAGACGCCGAGCGCGATCGAATAGAACCACCACGCCCCCTGTTCGAGCACGACGAGCGTCGACCGGCCGAGATGCTCGGCCATGAACGCCCCCAGCCCTCCGGTCAGGAAGCCTCCCATGCCGTAGATGCCGCAGGTGATGCTTTCGGCCGCGAGCCGCGCCGGAAAGACGAACCACAGTGCCGTGAGGGCGATCCGGTCGCCCGGCACGTGTCGGGTCGTGCGGCGCATTCCCATCGCCCGCGAGCAGAAACGTTTGGCCCATGCCAGCGCCACGCCCGACAGGACGAAGAGCAGCAGCAAGTCCATCACGAAATCGAAGAAGGGCTTCTCGCGCAGCATCAGCGTCGGCGCGAAGTACTTGAAGAAGACATGTCCCTGCAACGGCACCCAGCGCAGGCCGAGGTAGGCCACCGTTTCGATCCACCCCACCACGATGAGCAGGAACCAGCCGAAGGCCAGCGACATGTGCATGTATCCCAGCAGCGGATTGACGCGGAAGATACGGCGATGGAGCAGGCATTCGCCGATCACCTCCCCGACGGCTCCGAGCGTCCGCGGCGTCGGGATGCCGAACAGCACCCGCTTCTTGTCCGCGCGCGGCAGTTCGGCGAACCACACGACGTATTTCCACGCGATGACGGCGGCCATCACCAGAGCGCCGACGAGAAACGGCAGGCAGAAGGGTGCGTAAAACTTCATCGTCAGAAATCCCCCAGTTTACGTTTGATAAGCATCACCACGCCGCGCGTGTTGATCCCCCGCGGGCAGGCCAGCCGGCACTTGCCGCACAACATGCATTTGTTCATCTCCTCGTAGGCACCCTCGTACTCGCCGCGCCGCACCAGCGTATGCACCTTGCGGAAGTTGAACGACGTCAGGTTGCCCGCCGTACAGAGCGCCGTGCAGGCCCCGCAGCCGATGCAGGTCTGCAACTCGGGCATCTCGCGCAGGATCTCGTCGCTCTTGCGCAGATTGTTGCGATCCAGATCGATCACGCGCGGCTTGTTGATGCCGAATCCGAAATTCACCGTCGCCATCGTCCTATGCACGTTTGAGATATTCCGCCGCACGGTCGGCCGCCACGACCGCCTCCGACAACGACTCGCCGATATTCTTGGGCGCAGTGACCGCTCCGGCGTAGAAGATTCCGTCGACGCCGCTCTCGACATTGTGAAGAAAGGCGTCGCGGGGCGCCAGAAACCCGCTCGGCTGCACGCCGAGCCCCGCTCCGGCCGCGAAACGGGCGTTCGACGCATTGCTGCGCATCCCGACGATGAGCACCAGCATGTCGACCGACATTTTCAGCGGACGCCCCGTGAGCGTGTCCTCGGCCTTGATCTGCACGCGGCCGTCGATCGTCGGGCTGGCTTCCGAAATACGTCCCCGGATAAAGTGGATGTTGTATTTCTGCTGCGCCTCGCGGTACATCTCTTCGTATCCGGGGCCGAACATGCGGATGTCCATGTAGAAATTGAAGACGTCGGCGTCGGGAAACAGCTGTTTCATCTCCATCGCCTGCTTCACGCCCGTAATGCAGCACACCTTGGAACAGTGCTGCTGGCAGACCTTTTCGTCGCGCGAACCCACGCAGTGCAGGAAAGCGATGCGCTTGGGACGCGAGCCGTCGGCCTTGGCCACACGGCCTTCGTTGAGCATCCGCTCGATGTCCACCGTCGTAAAGACGTTGTCGTAGATGCCGTAGCCGTACTCCTCCTTGATCGACGCGTCGAACAGCGTGAATCCCGAACACAACACCACCGAGTCGCACGCGATCGTACGCCCGTCGGTCAGCCGCACGCCCTCGCGGGTAAACCCGGCGGCTTCGGTCTGCGTCAGCACCTCGATACCGCGCTCCGCGACGCGGCGGCGCAGTTCGGTGAGAATCTCCGACGCCGGGGTAAACGACGGGAACAGCACGTGCCAGCCCCGGAGTTTGCCGCCCAGTTCGGCCTCCTTTTCGATGATTACAGGTTCGATGCCCTGTTCTGCCAGACGCAGGGCCGTTTGCATGCCCGCAACGCCGCCGCCTATGACTGCCACTCGTTTCATTACTCTCTGATGTCGTATATTGTGTCCGTCGGGCAGCAGTTCACCACCGCCGACGCAGGTTTACCGATATATTTTCCGTTGCGGCCGAGGTATTTGGCCGCGGGGTCGTACTCGACGCCCATCTTGTCCAGCAGGGGTTCGACGTCGACCTGATGCATCTGCATGCCCAGCACCCAAGGATCGTAACCGAGCACCAGCCCGGCCATCTCCTCGTAGGTCAGAACGGGAATCCCGTGGCCATTCTGGCCGTAAGTCGTCCCCTCCATCTCGGCGATCGTGTACTGCCACTTGTCGAGGAACATCGCGCACCCCGGACAGTTGGCCACGATGAAATCGGGCTTGTAAGGGGCCATGCTCTCCAGTTTCTTGTGCGAATTGGCGATCGAATAGCCGCGGTTGGCCTGCACCAGATAGTTGCGGAACCCGAAGCCGCAGCAATGCCGCCGTTCGGGATAGTCCACGCACTCGCCGCCCCACGACTCGACCATGCCGGCCAGCACGTAGGGAAATTCCGATCCGCCGATACCCGATTTGGGGAATATCTTGGCGTAGTGGCAGCCGATATGCTCCACGACCTTCAGCGGTTCGCCCGTCTGGGCATTGACCAGCCGGTGTTTGGCCCGTGCGGCGATCTGCTCGCGGAAGTGGAAGACGACGTCCGACGTGTGGGCCAGACTCGCAGGCTTTTTGAATTCGCGCCCCGTGGCCTTGTAAAGGTTCTCGCGGGTCTTCGCCTCGGTCTCCGGGAACTCGTGCCATGTGGCCAGAATCTCCGTGTAGACGCCGAACGAAGTGATGCACGACGAAACGAGGTTTTCATACCCGGCTTCGGTCATCAGCGCGAACTGCCGCGCCACGACCGTCATGATCGTTTCGAGCGGCACGATGTCCGAGTGGTAGCCGATGCCCGTGCAGGACGAGTGCAGCGGATCGTCCGTCAGGTCCTTGCCCAGATCGTTGCGCAGCATGTCGATGAACAGCTTCTCGCTGCCGGGAAAGAAATTCTGGCGGATACAGCTGCGGGCGTAATAGTAGTGGTCGTCGGCAATCTCCTTCTGGTAATCCTGCCAACTCTTTCGTTTTATCATCTGCTAATAATGTTCGTTGCTGTTATTGAGGAAGACGTCCATCATGTACTTCTGATCGGCTCCCTCTTCGTAACCCAGTTCGCGGGCCTTGCGGTCGGAGTGCTCCTCGATGGCGTCGAACATCTCCTTGCCGCCGCTGACCTCGAAAATCCGGTGAATCTCGTCGAGCGACTTCTCGTCCAGACGGCGCAGCGCACCCGCGCCGTGACGCATGTAGACCGGCGTGAACTGACCGTAAATCTCCTTGTCGTTATCGTAAATCCACTGCCACACGGTTCCCTGTTCGGGATGCAGTTCGGGTTTGACGAGCCGCGGGACGATGCAGTAACCCGTGCGGAGGATGTTCTCGCCGATGATACGCTTGAGCGCCAGCTGCTGACGGCCCTTTTCGCTCTCGACGAAGAACCCCAGCTTCTGCGAAAGGGTCCGCAGCGCCTGAATCACATAGCCCGGCGTGTTGCCGCGCGGACAGCGCGGACGGCACGACATGCACTCGCCGCAGTACCAGATCGTATCGCTCTTCAGAAGCTCCTCGATGGCGTCGTCGTCGCGTGTCTGCACGATGTTCACGATCTGACGGGGATCGTAATTGTAGAACTCGGCAGCCGGACAGACGCCCGTGCAGACGCCGCAGTTCATGCACGACTGAAGGCCCTCCTTCATCCGCACGTCCTCCATCAGCATGTCGAAATATTTTGCCATTTTTCTCTTTTCTTTGTTCGTTCGCCCTTCCGCCGGCACCGAATCGCCGCATGCGGTCCGGACTGCCCGGCGGATTTGCACCGCTTCCCGCATCCGGTCCGGCAGTCGCCTGCATTCGCCGCGCAGTGCGAAAAAAAGCGTCCGGCATATGCATAAAAAAACCTTTGCGTCTGCAAAGGTAGGGATTACGGCCGAGCCGTGCAGTGGTATAAATACCTAATTTCGCCGCCGTTCGTAGGTCTCGAACGCAAAGGGATAGGGATAATTCGCGCCCGAAGCGAACGACTCGGACGACACGAGCCGCCACTCGGCGTCGTTCCATGCGGGAAAATGCGTATCGCCCTCATAGGCATGGAAAACCCGCGTCAGGTAGAAGCGGCCGGCCAGCGGAAGGGCCTGCGCATAAATCTGCGCGCCGCCGATGACGAAGACCTCCTCATCGGCCGGGAACAGCGCCACCGCCTCTTCGATCGAATGGGCCACCCTGCATCCCGGAATCTCCATCTCCTGCCGCGTGACGACCACATTGGTCCGGTTGGGCAGCGGCCGTCCGAGCGACTCGTAGGTCTTGCGCCCCATGACGACGGGATGGCCCGACGTAACGGACTTGAAGTATTTCAGGTCTTCGGAAATATGCCACAGCAGGGCGTTCTTATCGCCGATCACGCCGTTTTCGGCGACGGCTACGATGATGCTTACCATATATATTTATTAATGCGATCCGCCGCCGCAGTCCGCCTGAGACGTCCGGCCGCCCTGCAAAGATAGCAATAATTCGGTTCGGCGCAATGGCTCCGCCTGCGAACCGAAACCCCGCCCGGCCCCCGCATCCGGCAACTCCGCAACCGCTCCCGGCAATCGCAATCGTTCCCGAAATCGTTCCCGAAGATTTTATTCGCCGATCGTGCGGAATATCTTCCGGCAAATTCTATTTTTGTTCGTAAACTACAACCTGAGCTATGGAAATTCTGGACTACATAACCATCGCCGTCTTTGCGGCGGGCATCATGTTCGTCGGTTCGCTGTTCTCCTCGACCGGCAAAAACATGAAGAGTTTTTTCGCCGGAGGCGGCAACGTCCCTTGGTGGATCAGCGGACTGTCGCTGTTCATGGGCTTCTTCTCGGCCGGAACGTTCGTGGTATGGGGGTCGATCGCCTACTCGATGGGCTTCGTCGCCGTCACCATACAGCTCACGATGGCCGCGGCCGGATTCGCCGTCGGCCTGCTTATCGCCCCGCGCTGGAACAAAACGGGCTGTCTCACCGCCGCGGAATACATCACACGCCGCTACGGAGCCTCGACGCAGAAGCTTTACACCTACATCTTCCTTTTCATCTCGATCTTCACCACCGGCTCCTTCCTCTATCCGATCGCCAAAATCATCGAAGTGGCCGCCGGGATTCCGCTCTCGTCCAGCATCCTGATACTCGGCGTGTTCTGCATGATATACGTCTCGCTCGGCGGCCTTCGCGCCGTGGTCGTGACCGACGTGCTGCAATTCATCATCCTCTTCGCCGCGGTCATCATCGTCATTCCGCTCGCATTCGGCGAAGTGGGCGGCGTCCCGGAGTTCCTCGCACGGGTTCCGGAGGGATTCTTCACGCTCTTCGCGGGAGAATACAACTGGGTGTTCATCGTCGCGTTCATGCTCTACAACCTCTTCTTTCTGGGCGGAAACTGGGCTTACGTCCAGCGATATACGAGCGTGCGCACGCCCAGAGACGCGAAAAAGGTCGGCGTGCTGTTCGGCGTGCTGTATACCTTCAGTCCGATCCTGTGGATGCTGCCGCCGATGATCTACCGCGTCTTCGAACCCGGACTTTCGGGGCTTGAAAACGAAAACGCCTACCTGCTGATGTGCAAGCAGACGATGCCCGCCGGCATGCTCGGACTCATGCTCGGCGGCATGATCTTCGCGACCGCAAGTTCGCTGAACGCCACGCTGAACATCTCGGCAGGCGTCTTCACCAACGATATCTTCAAACGCCTCCGCCCCGCCGCCGGAGAGACGACGCTGATGAAAGTCGCCCGCATCTCCACGCTCGGCTTCGGGGTGCTGGCCATCGCCGTGGCGTTGCTCATCCCCAACATGGGCGGCATCGTCAACGTCGTAATCAGCGTGGCGGCACTCACCGGAGTGCCCCTCTACCTGCCGCTGATCTGGAGCCTCTTCTCCAAGAACCTGAACGGCAGGGCGATCCTCAGCACGACCGTCACCAGTCTGACCGTCAACGCCGTTCTCAAATTCATCATGCCTGCGGCCGTCGGCTTCTCGCTCAGCCGGGCCGAAGAGATGCTGGTCGGGGTGCTCTTCCCCGCGCTGCTGCTGGCCGGCTATGAAATCTATCACAAACTCTCCGGCTCGCGCGTCTGCGTTCCGATGCCTGCGGCAGAGAACGCAGCGGCGCCCGCCGCCGAGGACGCCGGCACGGATAACAACAACAGCATCCGCATCATCGGCGCCGGAGCGGCGATTTCGGGCTGTTTCATCTCCCTGATCGCGCTCCTGTCCGGCGGGGAGACCCTCGTTCCCCTCACGACGGGTATCGTCCTGACGGTATTGGGCGGCCTGATTTTCCTCACGACAAAAAACAAATAACATATGTTTATCGGTGAATTCGAAAAAAGCCGCAAACCGGCGAAAGTACACAGCCGTCACAGTCTGGTGATCGTGGGAGGAGGCCTTACCGGCGTATGCTGCGCCATTACCGCGGCCCGTGCGGGCGCCGACGTCGCGCTGATTCAGGACCGTCCCGTGCTGGGCGGCAACGCTTCGAGCGAAGTCCGCCTGTGGGCGCTGGGAGCGACCTCGCACATGGGCAACAACAACCGCTGGTCGCGCGAAGGGGGCGTCATCGACGAAATACTGGTCGAGAACACCTTCCGCAACCGGGAAGGCAATCCCGTGCTGTTCGACATGGTGCTCATCGACAAGGTGCTCTCCGAACCGAACATCACGCTTTACCTCAACACGTGCGTATACGACGCCGAAATGTCCGGCCGCACCGTCAGATCGGTCACGGCGTTCAATCCGCAGACCGGAACGCACCACACGATCGAAGGCGATCTTTTCGCCGACTGTTCGGGCGACGGCGCACTCGCCTACATGGCGGGAGCCGAATACCGCATGGGAGCCGAGGACCGCGAAGAATACGGCGAGAAGTTCGCGCCCGACAAGACCCGATACGGCGAGCTGCTGGGGCACAGCATCCTGTTCTACATCAAGGACACGGGGCGTCCCGTACGCTTCGAAGCTCCCGAATTCGCCTTGAAGGAGGTCGAGGAGCTGATTCCCCGGCTCCGGAATCCGGAGTATTTCAGCACCTCGCAGCACGGCTGCAAATACTGGTGGCTGGAGTACGGCGGACGGCTGGACACGATCCGGGATACCGAAAAAATCAAATTCGAACTCTGGAAAATCGTCTACGGCGTCTGGAATCACATCAAAAATTCGGGCAAGTACCCGGAGACGGAGAACTACACGCTCGAATGGGTCGGGCTTTTCCCCGGCAAACGCGAAAGCCGGCGGTTCAAGGGCTACTACATGCTGACCCAGCAGGACATCATCGAACAGCACGAGCACTACGACGCCGTTTCGTTCGGCGGCTGGTCGATCGACCTGCACCCCGCCGACGGCGTTTACGGCGCAGGGCGCGCCTGCAACCAGTGGCACAGCAAGGGCATCTACCAGATTCCCTACCGCTGTCTGGTGACGCCCGATGCGGACAACCTCTTCATCGGGGGCCGCATCATCAGCGTCAGCCATGTGGCCAACGGCTCCACGCGCGTCATGTGCACCGCCGCACACGGCGGGCAGGCGATCGGCATGGCGGCCGCAATCGCCCTGCGCGACCACCTCAAACCGGCCGACCTTATCGGCAGGGAGCGTATGGGCCAGCTGCAGTCCGCACTGCTCCGCACCGGACACTTCCTGCCGGGCAAACGGTTCGGCCGCGGCATGCTGCCCCCGAAGGCCCGGATCAGCGCATCCAGCGAGTTTGCGCTCGAACGGCTGCGCCCCGACGGCACCCGCTTCCGGCTGGACTGCTCCGCCGCCGAGCTTATCCCGGTCGGCGGCCCGGTTCCGGCCGTCGGTCTCACCGTGCAAGCGGACAAGGCGACCCGGCTGACGGTCGAACTGCGCAGTTCGTCGCGCAGGGGCAACTACACCCCGGACACAACCGACAAGCGGCTCGTTTTCGACCTCCGGGAGGGAGAAAACAGACTGACCGTCGATTTCGGAATGCGCTACGAAGCGCCGCAGTACGTCTTCATCTGCTTCATGGCCAATCCCGACGTAAGCATTCCGATGAGTTCGGAGATCGTCTCCGGCCTGACTTCGGTATTCAACACCGTCAATCCCGCGGTCTCCAATTTCGGCAGGCAGACTCCGCCGGAGGACATCGGGGTCGATGCGTTCGAATTCTGGTGTCCAAAGCGCCGTCCCGAAGGGAAAAACATCGCGCTCGAATTCTCCGCGCCGCTGACCTGCTTCGGGGCTGAAAACCTCCTCAACGGCTACTTCCGGCCCTACATACAGCCCAACGGCTGGATCCCGGCCCCCGACGACCGAACGCCGTCGGTCCGCATCGACTTGGGCGAAGAACGGACCGTCCGGCAAATCAGGCTGTTCTTCGACACCGATTTCGACCACGCACTGGAGAACGTGCAAATGGAGCATTTCGATTCGGTGATGCCCCAGTGCATCCGCAACTACCGCATTACCGACGGCGACGGGAACCTCCTGTTCCGCACGGAAGGCAACCACCAGAGCTGCAATACGATTGCATTGGACGCCCCGCACACACTGCGCTCGATACGCTTCTGGCCGGAAGACTCCGCCCCCGGAAGGCACAAGGCCCTGATGGGGATCATTGTCGAATAAATTGCATAACTTCGAACCGGAAACCGAAACCATGAAACCGCACTTCAAAATATTCTCCGCATTCGTCCTGCTGCTGTCGGCCGCCTGCACGCCCTCCGACGAACTGGCCGTCAGAAACAAAGAACTGGAAATCCGCTGGGAGCAGACCGCAGAAGGATGGAAAATCTCACGGGTCGCCGACCGCAAAGACCGCTGCTGGGGAGTGCCCGACGGAGCGTATACGATACTCTTCAGCAGCGAAAAGCCCTCGGCGGAACCGGAAACGATCACCAACCGCGGCGGCGACACCATGAACTTCGACATCGCGCGGTTCCACTACATCGCCAAGGATTTCAACAGGGCGGTCTCTTCCGTGCCGATGAACCGCGCGGGCGAAGCGCTGCGCTTCTACCCCGAAAAAGGCTGGAAAGAGGGGCGCACCGTCTGCTTCGAAGCCCGCAACGAACTGGGCCGCCTGCGCACGACATGGAGTCCTGACCCGGATTATCCGGCGGACATACGCATCGAAAGCGTGTTCTACCCGGCTCGCAAGGGGTACTATTCGGTAAGCACGCCCACGCTGGCCGTACTTCCCGAAGAGCGGCTCGGCTGGAGCGTCGTTCCGGGCTTTTTCCAAGGCGACTACATCCAGCCCGTATTCCACCTCGCCTACATGTACGGACAGGGACTGCCCCACCTGCCGGTCATATGCAACGACAATACGGTCACCACGATGATCACGTCCATGACCGAAAAAGCGGGCAATACGCTGGCGCTGATTCCCGACAACGGCTACCCGCGTTCCGAATACAGCGGCGACAAGCGCACGCACGGCATCTCGTGGCGGTGCGGCCTTTCGCACATGAACCGGCAGGGAGAACTCTCCCCGACGCTCTACTACCCGGTGCTCGGACAGGAGGGGTCCGAAAAGCAGGCGGGAGACTCCGTCCGGTTCGGATTCCGCGTCAGCATGACGGACAAGGGGTGGTACGAAGCGCACAAACACGCCGTTTACGACATTTACGGTCTGGGCAACTCCCTCGCGCTCAAACATACGACCCTCCCGCTCTACAAGCGCATGGAAGCGATCTGGGACTACATTCTCGACGACTCGCTCTCCTTCTGGCGGACCGCCGGCTACAAGGGGCTGACCATCGGAGCGCAGGACTATCTGGGCGGAGTCGTCGAAGCCGACCGCGACGCCATGAAGAATTCCGACATCGGCGCATCGTGGATGCTCGCCTCGATGACCGGCGATCCGCGGCTTACCGAAGAGCGGCTTCCCTACATGCGCAACTTCAAACTGATGCAGCAGGCCCCGGCCGGCGATCCCAACCACGGCGCGGCCATGGGACAGTATTACCTGTGGAAAAAGCAAAAGTTCGTCGAAGAGTGGGGCGACCATATCGAACCGATCGGCATCACGTACTATACGCTCATGGACTTGGGCAACATCCTGCTCTTCGAACGGGACGACTCGCTGCTGCGCAGCAGTTTCCGGGCCGGAGCCGAACGGCTGCTGTCACTGCAGCAGGCCGACGGCGGTTTTGCCGTGGCCTACGGCAAACACGACGGGAAACCGCTGTTCACCGACCTGAAAGACCTCCGGCCCACGTTTTACGGCTTCGTCGTCGCCTATAAGCTGCTCGGCGAACGCAAATACCTCGACGCCGCGGTGCGGGGCGCCGACTGGTTCGTCCGCAACGCCGTGGACAAGGGGGCTTTCACCGGGGTCTGCGGCGACGCGCGCTTCATCAACGACTTCGCCACGGGACAGGCCGCGCAGGCCCTGCTCGACATGCACGGCCTGACCGGAGAGACCCGATACCGCGACGCCGCGCTCCGCACGGCCCGGATGTACGCCACGTCGATCTACACGCATCCGACGCCGGGCGACCGTGAAATCGAGTACAAAGGGCGGAAAATGCAGGAATGGCAGATCAGTCAGGTCGGTCTCTGCTTCGAGCACGGCGGCTGCGCCGGGTCGGCGGTCAAGAGCGGCCCGATCCTGCTCACCAGCCACTGCGGCATGTTCGTAAGACTGTACGAAGAGACCGCAGACCGGCTCTTCCTCGACCTCGCGCGGGCTGCGGCTACGGCGCGCGAAGCGCACCTCGCACCGGACACGCACATGGCGACCTATTACTGGAGCCAGTTCGACCGGGGTCCCGGTCCCTTCCCGCACCATGCGTGGTGGCAGCTGGGGTGGATCGCCGATTACGTCTTCGCCGAAGCCGAAATGCGGAGCGGCCGCCGAATCTCGTTCCCCCGCGGTTTCATGACCCCGAAAGTCGGTCCGCAGCGCATCTTCGGATTCGAACCGGGAACCGTATACGACGAGCAGGCGAATCCAATCATGGTCAAAGGACTGTTCGAGGCAGACAATACCGACATCGAAATTCTTTCGGCCCTGACGACGGACCGGAACAGGCTATTCCTGATCCTGATGAACAGCACGCCACGGCCCCAGCATACGGCGCTGACGGTGCACCCCGCGGCCATCGCCGGCAGGCGCATCGGCACCGCTTCGGCCGACGATCCCGCAACCGGACGCAAAATCACGCCCGGCGGCGACGGAGCGTTCGGCATCACCCTGCCGGGCTACGGAATACAGACCCTGAAATTCGACCTCGAACAATGACCAAGACCGGCCGCATACTGCTGATCATACTGGCCGCGGCGGGAGCGTGCCGCCCGGCGCAGGCGCAGGAATTCAGGGTGAAACCCGACCATACGGTCGTGTTCGGCGGGCAGCACCTCCTGCCCGACTATCTGCCGGAATTCACGGTCCTCTTTTCGGCTGCGGACCCGCAGCTGAGAATGCGTCCGGCGGACATCCCCGACGTTCAGTACAACGTGGCTACATGGCTCAGCGACCGCCCGGACCTGAACCGTACGGACCGCAGGGCCGATCAGTCGGGCGACGGCTTCGACGATGAAATACTCGAAGGCTCCGTAGAATCGCGGACGGCCGACCTCTTCAACGCAGGGCGCATCATCGTCGTCCGCCCCGTCTCCCACCGTGCGGAAGGAACAGACAAGATCACCTTCGGCTACCCCGAAAACGACCTTTTCCGCATCGCGGCGGAGTTGACGGCCGACACCGCGACGGGCCGGCCCCTGCTCACCTACCGCCTCACGGCGAAAACCGGAGGCTGGTATTCGGTCGGATTCACCGGTTTTGCGGGGAGAGACCCGAAACGGACCGACGAAATCTGGCAGCCGCTGATCTGGCAGGAGAAACGGGTCCCCGACAAAAGTTACCTCACGCTCGCGTTCCGGTGTCCCGTCCCTTCGGCGTTCGTCACCTACCGCAACGCGACATACGGCATTCTGGCCCACCCCGCCGAATTCCCGTTCGATCCGCTGCCGACGGCCGCCAACAGCCGTTTCGGCGTCGCCGTGCGCGACCGGCAGGGATTGGCCTCGCCGATGCTGTTCGCCCCGGTTCCGGGCGGCATCGGCTCCGAAACGGCTCCGGGCGGGGAACTCGTCTTTTCCGCATTGCTCTGCGGAGAGCGGGGCGACACCACGGATGCGCTCCAAAATGTCGCAGAGAGTCTGTTCGGCTTCACAGGCAACCGGAACAATGCGCTCGGTTCGCTCAACGAGACGATCGAAAACATGATCTCCTACGTACTCGGCCCCTACAGCCGTTTTCTGGACAAGGAAAAGGGCTGCACCTATGCGACGGACGTTCCGGGCGCGGTGAAAAACGTTTCGAGTCTCAATCCGCTGGAAATTGCCGTCCTGAACGACAACCGGACGATGTTTCTCGAAAGGGCGCTTCCGGTATACGAATACGTGCTTTCGCGCGAGAAGCTGCTCTTCTGCGCCGACTCGACGCAGAACATCCAGTACCCTTCGCGGCGCATGAACGGCCCCTGCTGCCCGGTCTCGGAACTGACGGCGCTCAGCAGCATCCTCAAGGACAATGCGCCTTACCTGCTCTCCTTCGCCGGAAAAGAGTACCACTCCACGCGCGTGCGCAATCTGGACGTCGTCGAGCAGGGCGGCACATGGAGAAACGCCATGCACCTTTACCGGGCCACCGGAAAGCCCGGATACCTGAAAAAAGCCGTCGCAGGGGCCGACCGTTACATCCGCCGGCGCATCGACACGCCGGCCGCCGATTTCCGCGACCCGGAAGCCGGGGGATTCTTCTTCTGGACGGGATTCGCCCCGAAATGGATCGACCTGCTCGAAATGTACGAACTGACGGGCGACAAGACCTACCTCCGCGCCGCCCACCGCGGGGCGAAACTCTACACGCAGTACGTCTGGTACTCCCCCGCCGTCCCGGACCGGGATATTTTGGTCAATCCCGACGGGAAGGCCCCGCACTACCAATACCTCAAGTCGAAAGGACATGCGCAGATGGACGCTCCCGCCGAACGGGTTCCGGCATGGCGGCTTTCGGAGATCGGGCTTACCCCGGAATCCTCCGGAACGAGCACCGGACACCGGGGGATTTTCATGGCCAACTACGCCGCATGGATGCTGCGGCTGGCGCATTACACGGGCGACGGGTTTCTGGCACGCACGGCGGACCACGCCGTCATAGGCCGCTACCGCAATTTTCCGGGCTACCACATCAACACGGCCCGCACGACCGTATACGAAAAGGCGGACTATCCGCTCCGGGGCCACATGGAACTGGGCGCCAACTCCTTCCACTACAACCACATCATGCCGCACATATCGCTGCTTTACGATTTTCTCGTCACGCAGGCCCTCTACCGGAGCGGCGGAAAGGTGGATTTTCCGGGTGAATTCATCGAAGGATACGCCTACCTGCAAAGCAGGTTCTACGGTCACCTCCCCGGCACAATCTACGGCCGCGAAGCCCGGTTGTGGATGCCGACGGGGCTGGCGGCACCGGACGACCGGCAGCTCAACTACATTTCGGCCGTCGACGACGACGCGCTGTATATCGTTTTCATGAACCAGTCTGCTGAAACCGTCGAAACGGACGTCGCGCTGGACTACGCCCTGAGCGGACATTCCGACGGAAGGCACTACAGGACGCAGGTCATAGGCGGCAGCGGCGCATCGGGCCAGCTCGCCGACGGACGTTTCACGGTCCGCGTCGCAGGAAACGGGATCGCCGCGGTCAGGATCGAAACCCCGGCCCCGGTCCGGCCGCAGCTCGCCGCACTCTTCACCGCAGAGACGCGCTGGCAAACCCCTTACGCCGCAACGCAGGACGACGCCGTACGCTGCATGCGGGTCGGTTTCGGCCGGGCCGCAAACAACGTATTCATCTTTCTCACCCAAGACGACACGCAGTTGCGGAAAGTCTGGTTCACCGTAGACGGACGGACGACCGAAGACACCGACTATCCGTTCGAACATACGGCACCCATCGACGGGGAGCGGACGGAAATAACGGTAAAAGCCCTCACCCGGCAGGGCCGAATCATCGAATGGGAAACTCTGGAACTTAAAAAATAACGCAACGTGAGAAAAACAGCATTTTTCGCCTTCATGGCCCTTCTGTCCGCAGGCTGCGGCGGCACCGCACAAAAAAGCCCTTCGGGCAACATCCGGGCAGAGGTATTCGCCGGCAAGGAGGGGTTGTACTACACCGTAACCCACGACGGCCGCACGGTCATCGACACCTCGGCCATGGGCGTAACCGTCGACGGCACGGAGCTGTTCCGCGATGCGGCCCTGCGCCCGGCAGGCACGCGGAAAATCGACGAGACCTACTCCGTCACGGGACGCAAAGCCGTGTCGGAAGGGCGGTGCAACGAATACCTCTTCGACGTGACGCACCGTCCTTCGGGCTATAAATACCAGCTCCAAACCCGTCTCTACGACGACGGCTTCGCCTACCGGTTCGTCCTGCCGGGAGACGGCACGCGGACCGTCAACGGGGAAGCTGCCCAATGGCGGCCGCCCCACCAGAGCAGAGTCTGGTTCGCCGAACGGAATTCCGGGTGGAAACTGCTCACCTATGCCGGAGAGTGGATATCCACGACAGCCGACAGCCTGCACATCGTCTCCCGGCAGGGACCGGTGCAGACCATGCCGCTGCTCTACCGAACCCCCGACGAATACGTGATGATCGCCGAAGCCGCGCTGTACGACTACAGCGGCATGCGTTTGCGCGCGGAACCCAGAGCCAGCCTGCGGGCCGACTTCACCGAACAGGAGGGATTCGAGCTGTCAGGCGACATCGTCACCCCGTGGCGCGTCACGATCATCGCCCGCAACCTCGACGCACTGGTAAATACCGACATCATCACCAGTCTCAACCCCGCTCCCGACCCGGAACTGTTCGCCGATACGTCGTGGATCGTCCCCGGACGCTCGCTCTGGAGCTGGTGGAGCGGCATCGACGGCGGCTTCATGACCCTCGAAGGCGAAAAGCGGGTGATCGACACCGCAGCGTCGCTGGGCATCGAGTACAGCACCGTCGACGACGGGTGGGAAGAGCGTCCCGACAAATGGAAATTCCTGCACGAGCTGGCCGGATACGCCCAATCCCGCGGCGTAGGGCTGTTCGTATGGCGCCATTGGGAGAAACTCAACGATCCGGCGGACGACTACCGCCAGATGCGCGGCTTTCTGGACTCGGTCGCGGCGATCGGCATAAAGGGCGTCAAGGTGGACTTCATGAACGGCGAAGGCATACGCCAGATCGACTTCAACACCCACCTGCTCAAAAATGCGGCGCGGCGCAGGCTGCTGGTCAATCTCCACGGCTGCCAGAAGCCGACGGGCGAAATCCGCACCTACCCCAACGAAATCACCCGCGAGGGCGTGCGTGGCATCGAACTCAACCGCATCACGGCCAACTACGAAAAGCGGATGCGGGACGAAGGCCGCACCCCCGATCCGGACCGCTACGTCCCCGGCGACGAAAACCAGAACATTCCGGCCAGCCACAATGCGGCCCTGCCCTTCACGCGCGGCGTACTGGGCGCCGCGGACTACACTCCGGTCGCGTTCACCATGCCCGGCGGCACGACGGCCGCCCACCAGCTGGCGTTCGCGCTGCTGCTCGACTCACCGCTGCTGACGATCGCCGAAAATCCGTTCGTCCTCTCCGGCGACGAGCGTTACCGCCCGGCGCTCGACATCATCCGCCGCCTGCCGACGGTATGGGACGAAACGGTCGTACTGCCGCAAAGCGAAATCGGGCGGCTGGCCGTCATCGCCCGCCGCAAAGGCGGCACGTGGTACATAGCCGGTGTGAATACCGCTCCCGCCGCGGTGACGATTCCCGCCGGATTGATCCCCGCGACGGCCCGAAAGGCGCAGATCGTCCGCGATGCGGCGGACGGTTCGCTGCAGACGGCTGAAGTCGCACTGCCGGCGCCGGAACCCCTCGTCATGCAGTTGCCGGAGAACGGGGGATTTATCGTCGTGCTCGAATAATCTTCCGGGAAGCGGGAATCTTTTATTTTTTGTAAACTGTAAAAAAAATACTATTTTGCGTGAAAAAGCTGGAAATGATAAAACATGCCACGATAAAGGATCTCGCCCAAGCTCTGGGCATATCCAAATCCACTGTTTCACGCGCTTTGGCCGATCACTCCGACGTCAAGCCGGAGACCAAACGGCTGGTGCTCGAAATGGCCGAAAAGATGAACTACCGGCCTAATCCGTACGCCCAGAACCTGATACGCAGACGCTCGAAGGTCATCGGCGTCGTCGTACCCGAATTCGTCAATTCGTTTTTCCCGCGCATCATCATCCAGATACAGAAGGTCTTCGAGAAGGAGGGATTCAACGTCCTGATCACCCAGTCGGGCGAATCCGCAGAGATCGAGCTCAAGAATCTGCATCTGCTGGAAAACAGCATGGTGGAGGGCATCATCCTCTCCGTCACCGAGAAGGACCGCAACGACGAATATTACCGGAGACTGATCGACAACGGAATCCCGATCGTCTTCTTCAACCGTCCGAGCAACGAGGTCGAAGCCAGCAAAGTGGTCATCGACGATTTCCGGATGGCGTTCTTCGCCGTGGAGCACGTTCTCTACGCCAACGGGACAAAGCGCACCCGGCCGCTGCACCTGATGGGACCGAAAGGGATTTTCAACTCGGCCACACGCCACCAAGGTTACAAGCAGGCGCTCAGCAAACACGGCATCGACCCCGCGCCCGATACTTTCGTCCAATGCAGGGACATCTCCCGCGAATGCGGCTTCGAGACCATGAACGCGATACTCGACGGCGACCGCATTCCCGACGCGGTGTTCTGTTTCAACGACCAGCTCGCCATCGGGGCGCTCAAGGCGATCAAAAAACGGGGTTACCGCATTCCGGAACAGATCGCCGTGATGGGCTTCTCGGAGTCGCAGTCGGCCCTGCTGACCGAACCGCAGCTGAGTTCCGTGGCCCAGCCCCTCGACCTGATCGGCGAAACGGCGGCCAACCTGCTGCTGGAAAAGATCAAGAATCCCGACGCTCCGGACCGCACGGTGGTACTCGACGCACGGATCAACATCCGCGAATCCACCGACGTAAGGCCGCAGCAATAGCGGCACGCACATTCGGCGAAGCGGGAGAAGCATCCCCAGAATAGCAGAATCAGCCTCAATTCCGTCCTGAAAAAGTTTTTTCAGGGCGGTTTTCTTCCTTTTTGGGACTTTTTCGGGAACGCTCCCGGCCAATCAAACCGTTCCCGAAACCGTTCCCGCTAATTTATTTCACGACACGGGGGCCAAAAAATATTCATCCTGATAATTTTGCTTATAGGATCAGGCGATTTATCCGCCGCATGCAACCAACAAACAAACCCTAAAATATGAAAAAATTTCTTTACGCTTTTCTGATCACCGCCGTCGCTGCCGTTCACTCCGGCTGCAAAGACGACGAGGAGACATTCGTCCATGTCGAGAAAGTAAGCATCGACGTTCGGGAACTGCACCTCAACCCCGGCAAGACGTACCAGCTTTCGGTCACGATCGAACCGGCGGACGCCACCAACCAGAGAATCGCATGGTACAGCTCCAATACGAACGTGGCCGCCGTCGACAAGAGCGGTCTGGTCACGGCGCTGGCTTTCGGCGAGGTGACGCTCACGGCCGAAGCCAACGACATGCACATCAACGACGCGATCCGTCTCACGATCGACGACGTGGACAACAGCATTCCCATCGAAAGCCTGACGCTCGACGCCGCGTCCAAGACATTCGACTTCGCGGCCGATCCGGGCGTCGGAGCCTTCCGGTTCGCCCCGGCGATCCTGCCGGAGAACGCCACGAACAAAAAGCTCAAGTGGACCTCCGACGATCCGCTCGTCGCCGGAATCGACGACAACGGCCTGCTGGTCCCCGTATCGCACGGCAAAACGACCATCCGCGTCTCGACCACCGACGGCGGAAATAAAACCGCCCGGTGCGAAGTGACCGTGATCGGCGTAAAGGACCGCAACTACGATTCGGCCGACGACTATTACAAGATCATCTACTTCCCCGTGAACATCACCGTCAAGGACGAGAACGGGCAGGATACGGAACAGACATGGCTCGACCGCAATCTCGGCGCAAAGGGCATCGCCGCCGCATCCAACGACCACACGGCCTTCGGATCGCTCTTCCAGTGGTCGCGCAAAGCCGACGGACACGAAAAGACCAACTGGACATCGCCCACGGCAGGTTCGTTCGTCAACGCCCTCGCACCGCTGAACACCCCCACCGCCGACCGCCGGGAGTCGGGCCGGGAAGGTTTCATGCCGACCAACAAGGAACCCCACGATTGGGCGCGCGACGACACGTCGAACCGGGACGGACTCTGGGGCGGCCGCTTCGAGGACAAGACGTATGCGGCGCCGCTCGATGCCGCCACGCAGGACAACAACCCCTGCCCTCCGGGCTACCGCGTACCGACGGTGAACGAATTCATCGAAATGGCCAAAGCCGTCACCGGACTCGAAACGATGGTCTACGGCGACACCTCCTACAAGGTGACCGATCTGGCCGCCGTATTCGCCCGAAGCCCGCTCAAGATGCCGTGGGCAGGACAGGCCGTCGTCGGAGGAACCGTATCGGGAGGCCGCGGCGTCTACTGGACGAACATGCCCATCATCGCCGGCGCAGGCAACATCTTCACCAATGCGGCGCGTTTCATCATGCTCAACGGCACCAGCGTATACCTGAACAACTACCAGCGCACCAACGCCTACTCGGTGCGGTGCATCCGCCACACTCCGCTCGACAAGGAGTCCGCCGAAATGAGATAATTCCGTGTCCGGCATCTCCGGAGCCGCCCGTATCCGGGACGGCTCCGGGGGCATCGGACCCACGACATACCATCCAGTAAAAACCAACCCGAATATAACCATGAAGAAAAGTGTACTACTTTTACTATTATCGGCCCTGTTTACGTGCGGCAGCGTCTATGCCCAGCTTCGAGTAACGGGCACCGTGCTGGACGCCGCGACCGGCGAACCGATGGCCGGCGCGAGCGTGATCGAGCAGGGAACCACCAGCGGAACCACGACCGACACCAAAGGCCGCTTCGCCATAAGCGTCAAAAACCACCAGTCCGTCCTGACCTTCTCGTTTATCGGCATGGTACCGCAGAACATCATGGTCGGCAGCAACACCGATCTGCGGGTCGAACTGCAGCAGGATGTGACCCAGATCGAGAACGTCGTCGTGCAGATCGGCTACGGCGACGCCCAGAAGAAAAACGTCGCCGGCTCGCTGGGCGTGCTGAGCACGTCCGAGATCACCAAATCCAAGGGCACGAGCTTTATGGATGCGCTCCAAGGACGCATGGCAGGCGTACAGGTCAGCTCCAGTTCGGGCGAACCCGGCGCGGGCATCGACATTACGATCCGCGGCGGCAACTCGATCAACGCAGGAACGCAACCGCTGTATATCATCGACGACGTGCAGATCGACGTCAACGCCGACGAAGTAGCCACAAGCAGCTACACTTCGGCCAACGTGCGCTACAATCCGCTGGCGGGCATCAACCCGTCGGACATCGAGTCGATCACCGTCCTCAAGGATGCGTCGGCGACGGCCATTTACGGATCGCGCGGAGCCAACGGCGTCGTGATCATCACCACCAAGAGCGGGCGCGGCGAAAAGGCCTCCGTCGATTTCGACATGAGCGTCGGTCTGGCCCGGATGTCGAATACGATCGACGTGCTTCAGGGACAGGAGTTCGCGGACTACCGTTTCGCCAAGTTCCCGACCAGCGATGCGTGGGGCATCGACACCAACGGCGACGGCCTGCCCGACCGGGTGAGGGACTTCTCCGACTACCCCAGCCGCAACTGGCAGGAGGAGGTCATGCGCACGGGTATCATCCAGAGCTACAACATCGGCGTCGCTTCGGGCGGCAGCGCGAAGACCAAGGTGGCCGCTTCGGCAGGCTACCTCAATCAGGAGGGCATCGTCAAGAAGAACCAGATGGAACGTTTCACGGGCCGCATCCGTTTCGACAGCGACCTCAGCAAGCGGTTCACCATCGGCGGTACGATCAACTTCTCCCACATCGTGACCAAGGGAGCCGTCACCAATGCGGGCGCCAACTCGTATAACGGACTGGTGCAGAACTTCGTCCTCTACAAACCGATCTTCCTGAGCGAGGACGATGACGAAGCCTCCAACCCCGAAAACTACAATCTGACCAACCCTATCACCTTCATCAACGACTCCTACAAGGCTTCCACCCAGAACCGTACGATCGGAGACCTCTACCTCAAATACAAGATCCTCAACAACCTGACACTGCGCATCAGCGGCGGCGGCACGATCCTGAATTCGAAGACCGAGGAGTGGTATCCCTCGACCACCTCGTGGGGGTACTCCAAAAACGGCATGGCCGTCGTAGCGGAAAGCGGCGCCGAATCGTGGCAGACCTCCAACACGCTGACCTACGCCATCTCGCGCGGCAAGCACTATTTCAACGCCGTACTGGGATTCGAACTGCGCGGCTACACCGCCACGCGTCTCAGCACCCGCGCCGAAGGATTCGAAAACCAGAGCTTCAACGGGGCGTTCGACATCGGTCAGGGTTCCGTATTCCCCGAAAACGTACAGACCAACCGCGAACGCAACACCTCCGAATCGGAATTCCTGCGCCTGAATTACACCCTCGCCGAAAAGTATATCTTCACGGCTTCGATCCGCCGCGACGGTTCGTCCAAATTCGGCAAGAACAACAAGTACGGCTACTTCCCCTCGGCCGCTTTCGCATGGAGCATCGGCAAGGAGGAGTTCATGAAGCAGCAGAAGATTTTCAGCGACATGAAACTGCGGCTCAGCTACGGCGTGACGGGTAACGACCGCATTCCGGCCTATCAGTCGCTGAGCCGTACCGACAAGACCTACTATTCGGGCGACAACAACTCCGTGCAGCTGGGCCTGTCTCCTTCGGAGATATCGAATCCCGACCTCAAGTGGGAGACGACCTACCAGCTCAACGGAGGTCTGGACATCAGCATGTTCCGCAACCGTCTGAGCATCGAGGCCGACGTTTACTACAAAAAGACCAAGGACATGCTCCTGCATGCCGACGTTCCCAGCCAGATCGGCTCCTACCGTCAGTGGCAGAACATCGGGCAGGTGGACAACAAGGGTTTCGAGCTTACGATCAACACGGTCAATATCCAGAAACGCAACTTCACATGGTCGACGAGCCTGAACTTCAACCTCAACCGCAACAAGGTCGTATCGCTGGGCGACGTCAGCTCGATCCCGGTCAAGGTCGCCGGCGGACATATCACCGAAGTAGGCCGCGTCATGGTGGGACACCCGATCGGTTCGGGCTGGGGATACGTCTTCGACGGCATTTACCAGCAATCCGACTTCGACGAGCAGGGCAACCTGAAAGAGGGCGTGCCGTCGTTCGCGGGAATCACCGTGAAGCCGGGCGACATGAAGTTCAAGGACATCGCAGGCAACGACAACGTCATCGACCCGAACAACGACAAGACGGTCATTGCGAACAGCGACCCGAAGCACTTCGGCGGCATGACCAACAGCTTTACGTTCAAGAATTTCGACCTCAGCTTCATGTTCCAGTGGTCCTACGGCAACGACATCATCAACATCGGCCGCTACCGCTACGAGGGTTTCGTGGGCTACAACAACGTCTCGACGGACTACTGGCGCAACCGCTGGACGGAGGAGCGTCCGGGCAACAGGTATCCGTCGCTCAACGGCGAGGGCAAGACCGAAATGTCGAGCTACTACGTCGAGGACGGCTCCTACCTCCGCCTGAAAAACCTGACGGTGGGCTATACGCTGCCCACGCACATCACGCGCAAAATAGGACTCTCCCACCTGCGCGTTTACGTCACGGCCGAAAACCTCTTCACCTGCACGGGCTATTCGGGCTATGACCCGGAAGTATCGTTCTGGAACCGCCTGATTCCCGGACTGGACTACACCAACTACCCGCGCGCACGGTCCGTATTCTTCGGAGTTTCAATCAAATACTAAAACAGCGATATGAATATGAAAACGTTCTATTCGAAAGCACTAAAATACACGGCTGCGCTCCTGCTCTGCACGGCGACGGCGGGCTGCACCAGTTTCCTCGACGAGAAGACCTATTCGTTCGTTTCGGGCGACGACCTCTACACCACCGCCGCGAATGCGGAACTGGCCCTCACGGGCGTATACGACATACTCAACGCAGGTGCGATTCAGGGAACCGGCAACCAGCCCCTCTGGGGACGCGGCATGCACTACCTGATGATGCTCGGCGACGAGATCGCTCCCAACGGCATCAGCGACCCGCACCATCAGATCATCGCCAGTTGCGGTTACAACGAAGAGGCCGATTTCGTCTCGATGGCATGGTTCGGACTCTTCGTCGGCATCGACCGGGCCAACCACATCATCCAGAAAGTGCCGGCCATCGACATGGACCCCAAACGCCGCGACGAGATCGTCAACGAAGCGAAGCTGCTGCGCGGCCTTTACCGGCTCTATCAGGCGTGGCTCTGGGGCGAAGTGCCCCTGCCCAATACGCCCAACTCGTCGGCCGAGGCTCCGCGCGAACCGCTCGACAAGGTTTACGCCAGCATCGAGGAAGACCTCGACAAAGCCTACAAGGAGCTTCCCGACCGCAATTCGAACGTAAACGGCCGCGTCAACAAATGGACCGCAGGCGGCTATCTGCTCAAGATGTATACCTATCTGGCCTCCTGCAAGGAGAACCGCGTGGGGCGGGAACTCGGCTCGCCGACCAACAGTTTCGACTGGGTCGATGCCGAAGCGTGCTGGAAAAAAGCCGCGGCCATCGCCGAAGATATTTACGCACACAGCGGCTACAAGCTCATCAAGCCCTACCACTACAACTTTCTGGCCGACACCAAAAGCAGTCAGAAAGAGGAGTGCATGATGGTCGTACAGACCGGAGCGGGCGGCTCGAACGAATATTTCCTCTTCGCCTACTGGGCCGGGCCGCAGGGCAACGTCGGCACCAACGGAGGAGGTTACGGCTGGATACGCCCGACGGGCGAGCTGTCTGACAAATACGTGACCGAGGACAGCCGCATGGGCTGGAACCTCTGCGGCAGTCTGGGCAACAACGTCACCGACTACACGACGATCAACGGAGCCAAATACTTCAGTCCCGTGGCGCTTTACGCATCGGGCGCCAACCTCTGCCACGGCAAATTCCGCCAATCGGACCCCGCGGTCAGAACGTCGCAGGGCATTCCGACGTGGGCAAGCAACATCGACTTCCCGATGCTCCGCTTCGCCGACATCGTTCTGCTGTACGCCGAAGCGCTTTACAAGACGGGCGACGAATCCCTTGCGCGCGAACTGGTCGAGGAGGTGCGCGAACGCGCCTGCACCGATACGGACGGCAAACTGGACGAATCGGCGCTCAACGCCATGAATTCGGCCTACTACAAGACCGACTTCATGGAAGAGCTGCTCGACGAACGTTCGCGCGAACTCTGCGTCGAGGGGTGGCGACGCATCGACCTGATCCGCACGGGCAAAATGACGGAAGTCATCGGCAACATGAAAACCGTCAACGACGCCGGCAACAAATACTACTACTTCGCCCCGCAGATGGAGCCGATCAAGAACAACTACAAACCGTACAAGATCTGGATGCCGGTGCCCAAGCGCGAACGCGAAGTGAACAAAAACCTGAGCCAGAATCCGGGGTACACGCAGACGATCTGACGATTCCTGCCGACGAACTCCGACAACGAACCCTATTCAGATGAAAAAACTGACTGTTTTCTGCGCTGCCGCATGTCTCGCGGCATCCGCGGCGGCGCAGAATCATCCCGATCTTCACGAGGTCCTCGACCGGCAGAAAGGCCGGAACCTCATCGAAATACCCAAAGGCACCTACACGCTCGACGTGCGCAGCAACGGGCCGTACAAGTTCCACAACCTGACCGACGTCCACATCAACGGCAACGGATCGACGGTCATCTGCAACAATCAGGAGCAGGCGTTCAGCTTTTACAACTGCGTGCGGGTGGAGCTGCGCGACCTGACCATCGACTACGATCCGCTCTGCTTTACGCAGGGCGAGATTACGGCCGTGGCCGAAGACGGAAGCTGGTTCGACGTCCGGATCGACGAGGGGTATCCCGTAACCGGTCTGGCCGCCAACCGCGTGCAGTTCTACGATCCGCAGACACGCCTGCTCAAGCGCAACAGCATCACCACCTACACGAGCAACTACTCCGCACTCAAGCAGCTCGGTCACAACCTCTTCCGGGCCGTCAAGAACGGAACGTGGAGCGCAGGCGAGCAGGTCGGGGATCTGGTGGTCATGGACGTCAAGACCGACAAGCCGAACGCCGGCGTCCATACCGTCATGCTCAACAAGTGCTACAACACCAAACTCGAAAACGTCACGGTATACGGGTCCAACACCTTCTCGTTTTTCGAGAAAGAGGGCTACGCCAACGAGTACAGAAACTGCGTCGTCGACCGCGGCCCCATGCCGCAGGGCATCAGGCCCCGCCTGCGTTCGGGCAACGCCGACGGCATACACAGCAGTCAGGCACGGAAAGGCCCGACCGTCACGGGGTGCAAGGTAGGCCACAACGGCGACGACTGCATCATCGTCTGCGGACGCTCGTTCCCGGTCGGATCGGCCGACGCCGCGAAGGGTACGATCGACTTGGTGACGCGCGAAACCCACCCCGTATTCCGGCGCGGCGACAGACTCGTCGTGGTCGGTTACGACGGGAAACGCAAAGGCGAACTCCGGCTGGTTTCGGTCGGCCGCTTCGACCCGACCGAAGAGCAGCGCAACGCCGTGACGACGGGTTATCCCTCGCTGCTGTCAAAAGCCTCCTACAAACTCGGATTCCGGCTCAAGGTGAAGCAGATGCCGTTCGAAATCGGCCCCGGCGACGTGGTTTTCAACGCCGACGCCGTCGGCAGTGGATTCCTCGTCAAAGACAACGAAGTGGGCCACGTACGCTCGCGCGGAATCCTGATCAAGGGTATCGACGGAGTGGTGGCGTCGAACAGGATAACCGGATGCGCCATGCAGGGAATCCTCATGTCGCCCGAAATCGAATGGATGGGAGGAGGCTTCTCCTCGAACGTGCAGATCATCGGCAATACGATCGAGGAGTGCATGTTCGAACGCGGCAATCCGCGCATGCCTCCCGGAGCGCTGTCGCTCTTCTACATCACGGGCGACGCGAAAGTCGCGGATCCGGGCGCATTCATGAACATCACCGTCCAGAAGAACAAGGTGACCGACTGCCCCTGCCCGGCAATCGTCGTCACGTCGGTCGACGGGCTGAAAATGTCGGACAACGAGGTCGAAAACTCAAAAGAGCTGACGCGCAGCCACGGAGAGCGGTACGGCGCCGACACGGGTGCGCCGGTCTGGGAAAAGAACAACATAAAGAAATAGCCATGCGCATGAAACCACGCTTGGGAACGGTCATACTCCTCTTGAGTATGGTCTGCGGTACGGCATCCGCCCGAACCGGGGTAATCGACATCGCGGACTACAAAGGCCGGTACGACACGCAGGACATGACCCCATTCGTCTACACCCTGCTCGAAAGCCTTCCGGCAGACAAACCGGTAAAACTGGTATTCCCCCAAGGCACCTACCATTTCCGGCCGGAATTCGCCGCCGGAAAATACCACTGCATCACCAACCACGACAACGGATACCGGCATTTCGCATTCCCGCTGACGGGACGGCGGAATATCGAGATCGACGGCGGCGGCGCGGAATTCATTTTCCACGGTCGGATCATCCCGTTTCTGATCGAGGACTCGCACGGCGTGACGCTGCGCAATTTCACCGTAGACTGGGAGGTTCCCTTCACGCTGGAGGCGAAGGTGACGGCCGCGGATGCGGAGACGCAGCGTGTCGAGATCGAGATTCCGGACGAGTTCGGCCATGCGGTCGAGAACGGCAAGCTCATCATGCGGGCGGAAGGCTGGGAAGAGCGTATTCCGGGCGAGAACATCGTTTTCGATCCCGGTACCATGGCCACCGCCTACCGCAGCGACGATTACTACATCCCCAAGCCGGACAACTTCGACATACGGGTTACGCCGACGGCTTCCGGCCGCTATGAACTCCACACCCGGTTCGTGCGCGCCCTGCCGCCCGTCGGAACGATCCTGACGTTCAAAGGCGTCTTTACCCAGAACCGGCATTCGCCCGCCATCCACGCGACCGCATCGTCCGGCGTTCTGGTCGAAGACGTAACCATCCACCACTGCGGCGGCATGGGGCTGATCGCCGAAAAGACCGACAACGTCACCGTCCGCAGGCTGCAGGTGGTCCTGCGGAAGGGAAGCCCCCGGATGATAACGACCACGGCGGACGCCACGCACTTCTGCAACTGCCGGGGAACCGTCCTGATCGAAGAGTGCGTTTTCGAGAACATGCTCGACGATGCGACCAACGTACACGGCTCCTACGTCCGCGTGACCGGCATCACGGCGCCCGATCAGGTCATCGCCCGCATCAACCACCCCCAGCAGGCCGGATATGAGTTCGCCGGAAAGGGCGACGAAATCGACGTGGTGGACGCAGAGACCCTGCTTGCGAAACACACCCTGCGGGTGAAAAAATCGGAACGCATCAATGCCCATTACATCCGGCTGACGTTCACCGCTCCCGTCGAAGGCCGACTCACGGTCGGCGACGGGCTGGAAAACATGTCGTGGTACCCGGAACTGATCTTCCGGAACAACGTCGTGCGCAACAACCGGGCGAGAAGCATTCTGGTCAGCACGCCCCGGAAAGTCGTCGTCGAGGGCAACACCTTCTCGTCCATGATGTCCGCCATTCTGTTCGAGGGGGACATGGACCACTGGTACGAATCGGGAGCCGTGCGCGACGTGACGATCCGCAACAACAGGTTTCTCGACGGCACATACGGCGGCGCCGATTTCCCGACGATCTTCATCAACCCGCACCAGAAAAAAGAGGTTCCGGGCCATCCCTACGAACGCAACATCACCATCGAAGGCAATCTGTTCCGGACCTTCAACGAGCAGCTGCTCCGGGCGAAATCCGTCGGAGGACTGATTTTCAGAGACAACACCATCGAATTATCGGAGAAGTACAAGCCCTACAACGACCTCCCGACGATCGACATCCGCAGCTCGCAGCAGGTCATCATCGAAAACAACCGCTACAAAAAGCCGGGGAAAATCAGCATCGTCCGGAAATAACGGTCAGCGAAACAGTCAGCGAAAACAGGCGTCCCTGCAAAGGGGACGCCTGTTGTTTTTCGGTTCCGGCGGATCAGCGCGCAAGTGATTCGCCGCCCCTGCCGGGAGCAAAACGATTCAGAACGACATCGGCGCCTTGATCGCCGGCCACGGATCGTAGCCTTCAAGCGTGAAATCCCCGTAGCGGAAGTCGAAGAGCGACTTCACGGCAGGATTGAGCCGCATTACGGGCAGCGGACGGGGTTCGCGCGCAAGCTGCTCGTCCACCTGCTCCAGATGGTTCAGATAGAGGTGCGTGTCGCCGAGCGTATGGACGAATTCACCGGGCTGCAGGCCGCAGACCTGCGCCGTCATCAACGTCAGCAGGGCATAGGAGGCGATATTGAACGGCACGCCCAGAAACGTATCGGCACTGCGCTGGTAAAGCTGGCACGAGAGTTTTCCTTCGGCCACGTAGAACTGGAACAGCACATGGCACGGCGGCAGGGCCATATCCTCCACCTCGGCGACGTTCCATGCGGAGACGAGAATGCGCCGCGATTCGGGATTGCTCCTGATAAGCCCGACCGCCTGCGCGATCTGATCGACGACGGTGCCGTCGGGCTTGGGCCAGCTGCGCCACTGATAGCCGTAAACGTGGTTCAGATCGCCGAATTTATACCCTTCGACCGGCGATTCGACTCCCTCCTGCGCCGCCCGCAGAAACGTGTCGCGGTCGACAGGCAGCACGCCGTGGCGCACGCAAAGCTCGTTGTAATAGCGGAATGCATCGTTATCCCAGATATGCACCCCGTTGTCCACGAGGTATTTTATATTGGTATCGCCGGCCAAGAACCAGAGCAGTTCGTGGATCACGCCCTTCAGAAATACTTTTTTGGTCGTCAGCAGGGGAAAGCCCTCCGCCAGATCAAAGCGCATCTGATGTCCGAAGACGCCTTTGGTACCGGTGCCGGTACGGTCGCCGCGCACGACGCCTTCGGTCTTGATCCTGCGCAGCAGATCGAGGTATTGTTTCATCGTTCTTCTTTAATAGACATTTCTTCCGCGCGGAGCAGCGGGCCGCCCCGCACCCCCCGCACTAACGGAACGCTTCGAGCCTTCTCAGCGTCATTTCGCCCGACGCGTCCAAAACGGCATAAGAGGGATACTGTTCCCAGCAGCCGAGGTTTATCACATGCAGATTCCCTTCGCGGAAGTCGCGCGGGAAGTGCATATGCCCGAAAACGAAATGATCGACATCGTGCATGGCGGCATATTCGCGGGCGTATTGGATCAGCGGCTCGGTAAGCGAGACGTCGAGGGTGTCGGCGGCGTGCGACTTGCGCGACTTGCCGCTCCACCAATGGCCGAAACGCATCGCCCAGTCGGGATGCAGCAGCCACGAAAAGAGCCAGCGCAGCGTCCGCGAACGAAATACGGTGTTGAGCAGTTTGAGCACCGGCTGTCCGTCGATCTTCATGTTGTCGCCGTGGGCGATAAAGAGATGTTTGCCGTTCAGGCAGAACCGCTGTGGCGAAGTGTAGACTTCGACGCCACATTCGCGGGCGAGGTAGTCGCCGACCCACATATCATGGTTTCCGGTAAAAAAGACGACCCG
>ENA-OZGA01000229-OZGA01000229.1-human-gut-metagenome-genome-assembly--contig:-NODE-229-length-30010-cov-7.339776_pt1 | contig 30010 bp, 22 predicted proteins | sample MGYA00245112_ERZ653649 | MGnify/ENA primary metagenome ERZ653649 (study PRJEB26926, sample SAMN06165071) | human gut metagenome | biome: ENVO:00009003; feature: ENVO:2100002; material: ENVO:00002003...
GTCTCGTGGGCTCGGAGATGTGTATAAGAGACAGGAATATTACGAACAGAACCGCCGCAGCGTGAAGCGCATCACGCGCTTCGACATCCTCGACCTGCAGCACCGGCTCCCCCGCTGTCTGCTGCAATTCCCCTACGACGTTCTCAACCGCATAAACCGCCGCAGACTCCTGAAGTCCAACACCGATCTCACGACCTCGATCCGCATGGACGACTACCGGATCGGCCCCGTGACGGACGAGAGTTTCGATCTGTTCTTCGTGGCGGAAAAATAGGCGCAACCATCTGATAAAAACCAAGGGCTGCCCCACTGCGGGGCAGCCTTTGCCATATCCTGTCATCCCGAACATACATTCGACATTGCAGACCGCGCCGCCGAAATCAGCGGCCGCAACGGTCGCGCGGGAACTGAATTCCGCGGCTTCCGCGGTTCCGGTCCGGCAGTTCGCAGCCGCCGTCCCGCACACGTTCCGGCGGCTCCGGCACACGAAATCCGAGGGAGCGGATGCCGCGGCGCGGCAGGCTCCGGGACCGACGGCGGCAACTGGTGCGGCCGGCGGTTCCGCCACGAAAAGAGACGAAGTTTCAACGGCTCGGCGGGGATGTTCCGCCACCTGATTTCGAGGCCCGTATTTACGAAAAAATTGCCGAGAAGCAGACGTTTGCGATAAAATATTGTACAGAAAACAACATTACATTTTAATCTTACCGCACTGATTATCAACATGGAAATTCGTTAAAAATCTTATCTTTGGCTTTCAAAAATCCAACGATTTGACTGCTAACGACATGCATATCAGGCCGGTTATCCGAATCTGGGAGTTCTGCAATAACTTAATATAAAAAAGGGATTGCAGCATGCTCATAAAGAATCATTCGCCTTAACGAAGACCGACTCCGCCAAATCTCAAGCATTAACTATTAATCCACCTCCATATGGAATTCATAATAACGATTCTCGTCATGGACATATTCATTGTCCTCATAATATATCGACGCCTGCGCCACCATATCCAATACGTTTCAGGACAGGCAAAAGCCAGACTGAATTATATCCGTATCCTGATCGATACCGTATATACCTATTCCCACCAGCCGGAACTGCTGCAAAAACACCTGCAAAAAGAGATATCGATCAAAAAACTGCTGGCTTATCATGTGATCGACAACCGATGCGACCGTCTTTTCTCCGCCAGAATGAAAGTGAACAGCAACGACCAATTGCTATACATGCTTCATAAAGAGGGATTTTCACCGCGGGAGCTATGTATCATATTCGAATTGAACAACCTCAATTCGGTATATGTCAAATGCCACCGAATAAACAAGAAACTGCATGCGGGCGACATGCAGGAAGTGCTTTCGAAATAAACGACCAGAAGCGGGCCGCGTGTCCGCAGCGGCCGGAAGCCCAGCTTCCGGCTTTTTTCGTCCCCTCCCGGCAACGTATTCTTCATAGCTGCGGTTCGGAATCCGCCGCCCAGCTTTTAGGCAAAAGCGTCCCCGCCCCGGTTCGGCAGACCGACTTTCGATCTGTTCGGTGAAAACGGATCCTTGGAAAAAACGCCGTCCGGTCCCTGCATTCGTCCCGTTTCCTTCGGACCGGCAGGGAGCCGGCGGAAAGGCCACGGGAAGGCCGCGGCGGTCAACTGCGGGGCGACATTTGACAAATATTTGAAATTCAGCAGGGTAAATAATAAAAAAGTCTCCGTTTTTCCACCCGGTTCAGCGCCCTTATTACATGAAACCTTCGTAACAGGATATTTTTCGTTTTGTAAACTAAAAAAAATACGAAATATTTTGCATAGTAAAAACTAATTCGTATTTTTGTTTTGAAACGAAAGGCATTATTTTCATATTGAAATTAAAAAGAGGCTTCGGGAACGGAGAATGAACATTGCAATGAACGCAGAAATCAGCCGGACCCTAAACAACTGACCATGAAATCGAAACTGCTGCCAAACCGGATTCCGGAACTCTCCGGAATAAGAACAACAGCGATGGCCGCCGCCGATGCGACGGCACATGCACCCGCCGCGAAATGCCGCCGCCACGGCCCTGCGGCAACCGTCGGAGACGGTGTTTCGGACTGCACCTCCCCCGGACCGGCAACATTCCCTGCCGGAAAAAACCGAATCGAATCCTGAATCCGCTGATCGCTCCCTGCGCTTTCCGTACCGCGCAGGGAGATTATACCTATATATATTTATTCCGGAACATTCAAACAACTTAAACATCTAACCAAAAACAAATGCTTATGAATTTTAAATTCTACGTTAAGAGGTTTTTGTTATCCCTGTTTCTGGTGCTGGCATCGACGATGCTCTACGCCCAGAAGAAAGCGGATATCACAGGAACCGTCTACGATTCGGACGGCACTACCCCGGCGGTAGGCTGCGCCGTAACGATCGAGGGAACGCCGACAGGTGTTATCACGGACATCAACGGCAAGTACAAAATAAGGGGGGGGGAAACTCAGACCCTCGTTTTTTCTTCGCTGGGTTATAAGACCCAGAAGATACTAATAGGCCCTAAAACGCGGATAGACGTCACGCTGGAGGCCGACAGTCAGGAAATCGAAGGCGTCGTCGTAACCGCACTCGGTATCAAGCGAGACGAAAAAGCGCTCGGTTATGCCGTTACGAAGGTGGACAACGACGTACTCACCAGCACGGTATCGAGCAACTGGATGAATGCCCTGTCAGGCAAGGTCGCCGGTCTGAACTTCGATCAGGCGTCTACGGGCCCCGGCGGATCGATGCGCGTGACCCTCCGCGGCGAAACCTCCATCAACATGAACGGCGGCACGGCCCTGTTCGTGGTCGACGGAGTGCCCATCACCAGCAGCACCACTTCCAGCACGTCGGAAAGCGCATACAACTCGACCGACGGCGCCGTAGACTTCGGTAACGCCGCGGGCGACATCAACCCCGAAGACATCGAGAACGTATCCGTACTGAAAGGTCCCGCCGCAACGGCATTGTACGGATCGCGCGCCGCAAACGGCGCCATCATCATCACGACCAAATCGGGTCGCACCACCAAAGGCATAGGCGTTACGTTCAGCTCGTCGGTTTCGTTCGAGAAAGCCGGATTCTGGCCCGATTTCCAGTATGAATACGGCGCAGGACGCTTCGGCGGCAACCCCTATTCGTTCTACAGCGTAGACGGCGTGTCGCGCAACTGGTCGTCCTATGCCTTCGGCGACAAGTTCGACGGCCATCTGACCTACGAGTGGCCCTCGCTGAACGACGACGGCACCTATACGATGATGGAGTGGCGTCCGCGCAACTTCTTCGCGGGATTCTTCGACACCGGCGTAACGTGGAACAACAACATCTCGGTCAGCGGCAACAACGGCAAAGGCACCTCGGTCCGGGTTTCGGTAACCGACGTGCGCAACGACTGGATCGTTCCCAACACCGGTTACAAACAGCAGACCTTCTCGATATCGCTCTCGCAGCAGATCAACAAGTACATCAAGCTGGACGCCAAGGTGAACTATTACCGCAAGGACAGCGACAACCTGCCGATGACCGGTTACGGCGGCTCGTCGATCATGTATCCGCTGCTGTGGAATACGCCCAACGTGGACGCCCAGTGGTTCAAGGCGGACTACAAGAAGTGGGTGCGCGAAGGCGGTGACCTGAGCAAAAGCACCCAGCACGTATCGGCCAACGGCAACAACCCCTACTACACGGCTTACGAGCAGCTCAACAAACTGGACCGCGACCGCGTGTTCGGCAATCTGGCAGCGACGATCAACTTCACCGAAGAGCTTTCGCTGATCCTGCGATGCGGCATGGACCTCAACAACGATTTCCGCACCCAGCAGAAACCCAAGGGCGCCAAGACCTACATCAACGGTATGTACAAGGAGCAGACCGTGTTCGACTACGAGATGAACAACGACTTCCTGCTGCGCTATACCAAGAAACTGAACGACTTCGACCTGAGCGCATCGTTCGGCGGCAACAACATGATGCAGTCCTACCGTTCGAACACCTCGCTGGCCGAGAGTCTGGTCGTGGACCGCGACTACCGCCTGAGCAACTCGGTGGACCGTCCCAAAGTGACTTCCATACGCCGTCAGAAGTCGATCAACAGCTTCTACGGACTCATATCGGCCAGCTGGCGCAACATGATATTCCTCGACGTCACCGGCCGCAACGACTGGTCGAGTACGCTGGCTCCGGGCAACAACTCCTATTTCTATCCTTCGGTCAGCGGCAGCGTCATTCTCAGCGACCTGCTGCACATCGACACCCCGATGGTCAATTTCCTCAAGGTGCGGGCTTCGTGGGCCAACGTGGGTAACGACACGTCGCCCTATCAGCTGCTCAACTACTACAACAACTCCTCCTTCACCGGCGGCTTCAACATGCCGACCAACAAGGCGAACTACAACCTCAAACCCGAAAACGTCGAGAGCTGGGAGTTCGGCGTCGAGGGCCGCTTCTTCGACAGCCGTCTGACGTTCGACGTGGCGTTCTACAACGCGACCACCACGAACCAGATCATTTCGGTGCCCGTAGACATCACCACCGGCGTCTACAATACGATCGTGAACGCGGGCGAAATCAACAACCGCGGCTGGGAGGTATCGGCCCGCATACAGCCCGTGAGGAACAAGAACATCCGCTGGGACATGAACTTCACGTGGTCGCGCAACCGCAACAAGGTCGTGGAGCTGGCTCCGAATCTGGATTCTTGGACCATCGCAACCGGTCCCCGCGGCGAAATCCGCGCCGTTCCGGGCGGATCGCTGGGCGACCTGTACGGTTCGGGCTACGAGAAGGCCCCCAAGGGTTCCTACGTCACGGCCGACGACGGATCGACGATCGACGTATCGGGCTGGGACATCGTCGATTCGGACGGTTATCCCGTACTGGCTTCGGAATTCGAGAACCTCGGCAACACGCAGGCCGACTGGAAGGCGGGCTGGATGAACTCGATCTCCTACAAGAATTTCCGCCTGAGCTTCTCGTTCTCGGCGCAATGGGGCGGGCAGGCCTACTCCTTCACCAATGCCATGCTGGGCTATCAGGGTAAGATAAAGGCGACGCTCCCCGGCCGTTACGACGGTCTGATCCACAAGGGCGTGAACCAGAACGCCGACGGCACCTACTCGATCAACAAGACCGTGACGGCCAGCATCGAGAGCTACTACAACCTGCGCGTGTTCAACCGCGACAACGTGGTGAACAACACCTTCAGCACGTCGTTCCTGAAGATGAAGGACATACGTCTCGAATATTCGCTTCCCAAGAAGATCGCGGCCAAGACCAAGGTGCTGCAGGGCGCTTCGATCGCCTTCTTCGCCACGAACCTCTTCTGCTGGACCAACTGGCCGCAGTTCGACCCGGAGATCGCGACGATGAACGGTTCGGAAATCACCAAGGGTTTCGAAACCGCGGCATTCCCGATGACACGCACGTATGGCGTTAATCTTAAACTTCAATTCTAATAAGACGATGAAACGAATCAATTCATATATATTGACCGGGGGAGTAATAATCTTGGGATTGTGCGGCTGTACGAGCAATTTCGACGATTACAACAAGGACCCCAACCGGGCGGAGGTCGGCAAGGCCAACTCCTCCCAGATGCTCGAAGACCTGATTTTCGAGGGCGCCGGAAGCATGAAATACCGCACGTGGCGCCACAACAACGAGTTCATGCAGTATACGGTGGAGACCAGCACGCTGAATCAGCTGCACCGCTTCGTGCTCACCGACAGCGAATTCAAGGGCGCGTGGAACTTCTGCGGACGCTGGGCCGTCAATGCCATAGAGATGTACAAGCTCGCGGAGAAGGAGGAGAATACCAACGCGCAGGCCATCGCCCTGACCATGAAGGCGCTCTACCTTTCGAACATGACCGACCTATTCGGCGACATGCCCTTCAAGGAGGCGTTCAAAGGAATCGAGGAGAATATCATGCAGCCGAAATTCGACGATCAGAAAGTCATCTACGACTCGCTGCTGATGGACCTCGAAAGGGCCAACACGCTTTACACGAAGACCTCCACGATAGACGCCAAGCGCGACCTGCTCTACAACGGCGACGTGACCAAATGGCGGAAATTCACCAACTCGCTCTATCTGCGTCTGCTGATGCGCGTGAGCAACCGCAGGGACATGAATTCGGCGGAACGCATCAAGACCGTATTCGAGAACCCCTCGCAGTACCCCATATTCGAGAGCAACGACGACAACGCCACGCTGAAATACAGCGGCACGCGCCCGTTCGTCAATGATTTCGGCGACAACGCCACCGACGACAGCGCGATGGGCGAACGTTTCATCAACATCATGGTGGACTCAAGCGACCCCCGCATCTCGGTTTACTGCAACCGCGTAAGCTCCGGAGCCAACGCGGGCGGTTACGTGGGAATCACGAGCGGCGCCCCGGCTTCGGTCATCTCCAAACAGTCGGCCGACGGCGCGTCCAACAGCAACAATACGACTTTCAGGCAGTACACCTCCCCGTACACGTTCATGACCTATTCGGAGGTGCTGTTCATCAAGGCCGAGGCCATTCAGCGCGGAATGATGGACGGCGAAGCGTCGGAGACCTACTATGCTGCGGTTACGGCGTCGCTCAAGCAGTGGATTCCCGACATCTCAGAATCGGCCGTCGAAACCTTCCTGCAGAACGGAGCCGTGGCTTACGACGCTACGACCGAAATCATCATCACCCAGAAATACGTTTCGCTGTTCACGGTGGGCTACGAGTCTTGGCACGAGTACCGCCGGACGGGGTATCCCCTGCTGGTGATGGGCGAAGCCATCCGCAACGACGGCGTGCATCCGACCCGCTTCCCCTACCCGCTGGTGCTGCGTTCGTCCAACAAGAACTATGCGGCCCAGCTGGCCAAAATGGGCGAAGACAACATGAAAACGCCGGTGTGGTGGAGCCGCAAGGCCGTCAAGCTGGAGAATCCGGAGGAGGACAACAACCTCGGTTACACCGGCCACAAATGGGATGCGGACATCAAATGGTAAGAGTGTCCGTAAAACGAATCGCAACCGGAAAGGCAACGCAGCATCCCGGTCGAGTTTTGAATTTAACCCGTAAATAACGAAAAAACAATTCATATGAAAATAAAACAATTCATCTCCGGAAGATGGCCCGGCCTGAAGGCGCTCGCTCTCTGCGCGATGGCGGCAACGGCATTCGTCGCCTGCAAGGACGACGAGACCGACGTTGTCCGGGATCCCCATATCACGCTGTCGGAAGACGCTTTCCTGTATAACGCAGCCGGAGAGACGCACAGTTTCACCGTGTATTCCAATATCGACTGGAAGGTCGAAATGGCGGACACCTCCCAGACGTGGGTCAATATCTGGCCCAAGGAGGGTTCCGACGACGGCGTTTTCGCCGTGAAGGTATCCAAACAGCCGTCCAAGGACCCCGTACTGCGGGAGGCCCGCTTCCGCGTCGTGGGCAAGCACGAGCACGACAACATCATTCAGGAAATCACGATTTCGCAGCGGGACGTCGATCCGGCGCTCAAACTCGGAGTGACCACGACGCCTCCCAAGGTGGTTATCAACAGCAACGGCGAGGAGAAATATTCGGTCGGCGTCACCTGCAACGTGGAGTGGACGGCCAAGGTCGGCGACTCCGGCGAGGGTTGGATCACGATCGACGAGATCAGCGACAACGAAATCAAGTTCTCCGTACCCAAGTATGCGGGAACGGTGCCCCGCACGGGACGTATCGAATTCAACGCCACCACCGAGCGTATGACGACGGTAGAGCTGATCGTCTACCAGAGCATTCCGCTGGATATCGGCGAAAACGCCGAACTCAAAACCATTGCCGAGGTATACGAGAAACTGGGCGGCCTGCAGGGAACCGTTCGTGAGAACGTCAAGATACAGGGCACCGTGATCAGCGACCGTGTATCCGGCAACTGCCCGAATCCCGCCGCGTTCTTCGTTCAGGACGCCAGCGGACGCGCCATTCAGTTCCGCGTTCAGGAAGGCTCGCACTCGCTCCAGCTCAATTCGCTGGTGACCATACCGCTCATGAACACGCAGTCGGTGATCGACGACGACGGACAGCCCTACATCACCATTTCGACGGAACGCATCCGCGACGTCATCACCACGGGCGGCGCTCCGATCGAACCGAAGGTGATGGAAAGCACGCAGGGCCTGACGGACGAAATGCTCGGTACGCTGGTAACGATCCGAAATCTCCAGTTCGTATTCCCGCACGGAACCTACTACAACGCCAACGAAGGCTCCATTTACAGCGGCGGACGTCCTACCGACCTCGCCCAGCTGCTTCTGGACCGCGACGGCAACACGATCAGCCACTACGTCTACGGCGGCACGAGCGTCGAGACGGGCGCCATGTTCAAGCATTACGAACTGCTGACGGACGATCCGATGCTGGATATAACGGGTATTCTGATCAAGGTCGAAAACGAATGGGCGATCCGCATGCGCAACATCAACGACCGCGACAAACTGACCGAAGCCCGGCGTTACGTGCCCATCACCGAATTCTACTGGCCCGAAACGCTTCCCGACAAGGAGATACTCGTTCCCAAAGTCGGCACGGGACAGCTGTTCGTGAACTTCGCCCCCAAGGCCGTCATCGCGCAGAGCACCACCTTCCGCCTTTACAGCGGCGCCGCCTATGTCCGCGTCGATGCGTCGGTCAACGGCACCGAGAAGGGATACTATTCCGCCAACTGCGGCGGCTGGGGCGCCCAGTCGAACGACACCTATACGCCGACCCAGAAGGCATGGTACTTCGAGACTTCGACGGCAGGCATTTCGGATGACCTTTACGTATGCTTCTGCACCACCAGCTCGCAGTCGGGCCCCGGTCCCTTCTCGATCGAGTGGGCTGCGGCCGAGGCCGGTCCGTGGACCTTCGTAACCGACTACAAGGCCGGAAACTGGGAGGTAATACCCGGTCCCAAGAACTTCGCCTTCAAACTGCCCGACGGTTGCAAGAACCAGTCTTCGCTCTGGCTGCGGTTCCGCGTCAATTCCGACGAGCGCGTGGACGGCAAGGCAGCCAACAGCGCGACGGGTACGAACCGCATGATCTATACGAGCCTGAAGAAAAAAGTCAATTAATCCGGTGTAACGCAGGATAATCTTGCCGGACCGCTCCCCTCCCGGAGCGATTCGGCAGGATTAGACAAAAATCTAAACAATGAGAAAAATGAAACGATTGATAAAATTCAGATTACCGTATCTGTTCGCAGCCGCATTTCTGCTGTTGTGCATCGGAATCAGCTGTTCGGAAGATCCGACATGGACCAAACCGACGCCCGAACAGGAGGAAATTATCCCCGCCGTCTTCATCGAAGATCTCGTGATGCCCGATGCGGAGGAGATCTTCATCCCGGAGGACCCCATCAAGATCATGGGAACCGGATTCGACAAATACGACGTATTCCTGTTCCGCTCCACGTCGGAAGACCCTGCCGAGGAGACCAAATATTTTCAGGCCGAGATCAGCGAGGTGGCCGAGGATTACGTCATAATAACCGTTCCCAAAACGATCGACCTGCGCTCGTACGAGCTTATCCTGAAGCGTTACAACAAGCAGCAGGTGCTGGGGCCGATGACCATCTACAAGGCGCACTTCCCCGCGATTCCCGATCAGGCGGGCATGACCGTCAAGGGCCGCGTCTACTGCGGGAAAAAGGCGGTCGCAGACGTGGTGGTGTCCGACGGAGTCATCGTCACCAAGACCGACAAGGACGGCGTCTATTACCTGCCCTCGGAGAAGAAGATGGGGTACGTATTCGTTTCCATCCCCTCCGGATACAACATCGAGAGCGAAGCGGGTTATCCGGCCTTCCCGGCCATGAGCCAGCAGCTGCTCAACGAAGACAACGAGCAGCACGATTTCGCGCTTACGGAGATCCCCGGCGGAAACACGAACCATGTGATGATGGTATTCACCGACCTTCATCTGGCGAGCAAGACCCCGAACACGGCCGGCAAATATGCCGACATCGACCAGTACAAGAACAAGTTCATGCCCGACATCACGGCCGAAATGGCGCAGTATGCGAACGTGTATGCGCTCTGTCTGGGCGACATCACGTGGGATGCGTTCTGGTACAAAACGATGAATCAGGGTCCTGAGAACATGGTGGAGGTACGCTACCAGCTGCCGAACTACAAGGACTTGATGAAGAACTTCCCCTGCCCGGTTTTCAACGTGATCGGCAACCACGACAACGATCCGAAGGTGGTCGGAGACTACTTCACGGAGTTGCCTTTCAAGCAGCACATAGCCCCCACCTACTATTCGTTCAACATCGGCGACGTACACTACATCGTTCTGGACAACGACCAGTACGACAATTACAACGGCGGCAGCCGCATCGAGCGGATCGGGCTGCTCGGCGACTCCGACCCGCAGAAATGGCAGATGGCGTGGGTGGCCGAAGACCTGAAATACGTGGACAAGTCCAAGAAGATCGTGGTCGCCATGCATGCCCCGATGACCTCGGCCGGACTGAACCCGATCGTGACGCTTTCGGGCGGAAACGACCTGCTCGGTCTGCTGCAGGGGTATCAGGTGGAATTCCTCACCGGACATACGCACAACAATCACCACGCGAAGATCGCCGAAGGCGTACGCGAGCATAACGTAGCGGCCGTATGCGGCACGTGGTGGTTCAACGTGAAAAGCGCCAACGGAGGCGCCGACTACGACTTGTGCAAGGACGGCTCCCCGACGGGCTACGGCGTATTCAAATTCAACGGAACGGCCGTGCAGTGGTACTATAAGGGGATCGAGGTGGCCCGCAACGAGCAGTTCGCCGTATACGACATGAATTTCGTGAAGAGCGACTACAAGAGCGCCGTGGGCGCCAAGGCCAACGAAGTGCTGGTCAATGTATGGAACTGGGACGAGGACTGGACGGTATCCGTGACCGAAAACGGACAGCCGCTCACGGCGACCCGCGTATACCGCAAGGACCCGACGCACTACACATGGCAGAAAGACGTACTGGAACCGGCCCATGCCCCCGGCTCGCCCAACAGCACCTACCTCACGGGCTACAATGCCCATATGTTCTCCGCCATAGCGCAGGTTCCCGGCTCGACGATCAAGGTCGTCGTAACGGATCCGTTCGGCGGCGTCTACGAGAAGACGATCGTACGGGAAATTCCTTCGAATCTGCCGGCGCAATGGGTATTTACAAAGGGCGTCAACGTCGATGAGTTCGTGGTGGACAACAAAATGCCGTCGGCGACCGGAAAGGGCTATATCAGCTATATCAGCAACTGCGATCCGGCGCTCGACGTAAACAACAAGATAGCCCGTGCCAATACGGCCGGCGAGCCTTATATCACGGGCGGATGGCCGGGCGACTGGTGGCTGTTCACCATTCCGGAAATGACCATAAAGGCCGGAACGGTCATCAACGCCAAGTTCCACGCACGCGCATCCGGAACCGGTATGAAATACTGGATGCTGGAGTACTACGACGGCGGTGAATGGAAGCCCGGAGCGCCCTTGCAGACGACGACCGTCGGAGAGGGCGATCAGGCGCAGACGTTCTCTTACAATTACGAAATGATGAATACGGACCATTGCCTGATCGACCGCAACATGACGTTCGAGCATGCCATCAATAACGGGGATATTCTGATCCGGCTCCGTTGCATGGCCAACTGGCAGGCCAGCGGAAAGGGAGCCTTAGCCGCACCCAACGGCGGTACGCACCGCATATCCGTACAAAACAACATCAACCCCACGATCTCGATCGTTCAGTAAACGGGATCGGACAGCAAACAGAACGGCCGCTTCTTTCGGGAGCGGCCGTTTTATATTTACAGCGATCCGAAAAATCACCTGCAATTCTCTATAATATTCCTGCAGCCACTCCGAAGCCCCCCCCCTAAAACCGGGGGAGGAAAAGCGCATAAACCAATGATTGGCTGGTTCACAAGTCGGCAGAATCAAACTCCAATCTTTGTCTTGAGAAGAAGTATATGCAAAAAAACTCCGGTCAAATAAATTTATCCAAATATGCATCACACTAATAATCAATTAGTTTTAGACTAGAAATTCTAAGATAAGATTTAAACATGCAAATATGCTCATAATCAATAATATATGCGATAAAATGTAAGATTGCTTTTTTGTAATAATCCAATGCAAATCTTTTTGCGCATATTATTTTTGTTATACACCTGAATACTGTACATTTTTCCTGCTGCCCCAACCAGATTATCCTCCTTTCCATAATGACTGCAAGATCAAGCGGAATATCAAATACGAATCAACCACTAATCCCCTTAATTATGAAAAAGAAATTATTAATCTCGTTCTTATTTCTTTCGGGTTTATGCTGTTCAGCACAAGCACAGCTTCAGCCCGTTAGAAATGTCCCTAGTCCTGAAATTGCTGGGTTAGGCGAATATGGCAAGGTTCCGGTTAGCCTTTTTACGGGGACACCGAATATTTCCATTCCTCTCTACAAAGTCGAGGTAGGTAACTTTTCATTACCTATATCCGCAAGTTATCATCCGTCATCTGTCAAGGCGAACAGTCCGTCAGGCTGCTTGGGATTAGGATGGAATCTCATGGCAGGGGGATACATCACCAGAAAAGTAAATGGTATTCTTGATGAAAAATATTGCACTGTCAACAACGGTAAAGTTATAGCCCCAGGATATTATTCAAATGCATATAGGTTAAAAAATATCAGTACTAAAGAATTTGAAAATCTTAACAAATATGCTGTAAATCAAGAAGAAGATAAATTTTTTGAGATTTCTGCAGATGAATTTGCATTCGATTTCTGCGGCTATACGGGTAATTTTTATTATAACCAAGATGGCGGCTGGACCGTTGTTTCCGATCAGGATATCAAAGTCTTATTTGATCCTCAGGAGGACGGATTTATTACTCCTGATTTGTTAACGCAAGTAAAAAGAATCGACTGCAGCGAATGGGATCATAAAAATTATAATCAGAGATTCTTCAATAAATTTACGTTAGTAACACCTGATGGATGCCATTATGAGTTTGGGGGACCTAATGCAACAGAATTTAGCGCTCCTTACTTTCACCGGAAAAAAAGCGATCTAGTTCCCACTACATGGCGGCTCACCAAAATTATCACAGTCGATAAAAAAATAATCGAATTGATCTATGACACATCAAGTATTGTTTGTGAAATCAAATACGTACCTCAACAAAGAATAATTAACGGGATCCAAACAGCCGCGAATCCCAATCCGACAACCGGACGCGCAGGTATGACCGGATATCTGATGTTTCCTGTAAATCTTTCAAAAATCACTACCCCCAATGAGGTAATTGAGTTTTCCTATATACTGGACAAGTATTTTTCTCAAGGTTTCTATTATCGTTCAAAATGTTATCTCGGTTGGACTAACATCACCAATGAGGATATAAGCCGTTTTAACCTATACGAATCCTTGGGGGATGATAATCAACCACACAATCAATTCCATGTGTTTTTAGGATTTGAAAATCAAGCCTATAAAACTAATAATCAAGAACTTTGTCAAATGATAAGTAATAAGCTGAGAAATTTATTATTAAATACGATATCGGTGAAAAAAAACCAATATGGGAATGCTTATGAAGAAATCAAATTTAGATATACAAAGAGTCCCGATGAGCGGAGAAAATTATTATCTATCGAGGAAAAATATGCAAATTCTTTGTCTCCTTTCACAAATGCATCTGTTTCGGATTTAATTGAGATTGATGAAGCCCATATTTTAGATCCGAAAACTCGAACGTACCTATTCACATATGGTCCCCGAAAACTACCTGTTAGTTTGATCGATCCCAAAGCAGACTCGTGGGGTTATTACAACGGAGGCCAGAATGATATCTTTCATGTTGGTGCAGATATGTTCGAATTACCCATTGTCAGTGCTACGGCAGCTAAATCCGATATCCTAGCGCAAATCCGATATCCCACTGGAGGTAAGGTCGTATTTGATTATGAGGGACATTCTTATTCTAAGATCCAAAATTTTTCTCGCCAAAAGCTGGATAATTTGAGAGGATATGCAGGCGGATTGCGGGTGGCACAGATTACAAAAATAGATTCGAACGATAATGTTACCGAGATAAAGAAATATCATTACTCAGAGATGCGCAATGCAACCGGCATATCTCAATGCAGTGGGATATTGAATATTTTACCAACTAGCAAGTGTCGTTATACTACACCCAAAAATTATATAGAGTTGGCATCCGTAGGCGGATATTTTGCAACTACAACCAATCATAATTCACCAAATGTTGGATATTCATGTGTTATCGAAGAAACACTGAATGCCGATAACGTTTCTCAGGGGTATGTCAAATATCATTATACTAATTATGATAAGGATATTTATGGTCAAACACATTTGGATGAACCGGCATGGTATTATTCAGGGATAACGGAACTTAATTCCACGTCTCCGTATACCAGCCGATCTATGGAGCGGGGAAAATTACTTTCAGAGGAACATTTCGATCGATATAATAAACTGAAGAAAAAGATAACCTACCATTACACGAAGACAGACTCATCTTATCTTATTACAGGACATCAGATTCCATTATTTTTAGAAAATAATTCGTACCCCGACCTTGCAATAGGATATCTTACAAAAACTTATTTATACAGTTATTTGACTGATACGATTACAGAGACACTTTACACTGATTTGGAAAATGTCGCGATCGAGAAAATCCAGACTATGGAGTACACCGCCCGTAAACTTTTGAAAAAGACTACGACTGCGACCAGCCAAGGCAATCTTCGGACCGTGGAATACGAATACAATTCGGATAATCCCTCCTATCAATGGCCCGGCTTGAAGCATATACTTAACCTTCTTACTAAAAAAACGACAACGGAAAACAATCAAAAACGACAAGAAGAATATGGATATGGTTACGGAGAAAAATGTATCCCATATCTAAGTGAGGTTACCACCACGATAAATAACGATCCGTCCCAGACAACATATAAAGTCAAATCTGCCGGATATAATGGCAAACCTGTTGAGATTGAAGAGCAGGGTGTCACATCTCTATTACTATGGGGCTATGGCGGACAGCGAATCATAGCGAAAATAGTAAATGCGTCGTTAGAGCGGCTATATGAATTGCCCGGATTCGGCTCGTTCGATTATGAGGATAATTGGGAGTCGGCTTATGCAAAAATTGAGAGTATACGACAACAGCTGCCTTCGTCACAATTTTTCGTATATACATATGACAACAGGCTTAAATTGCAATCAATTGCCAATCCTAACGGTGTGACCGAATTCTTCAATTATGATTTCTTAGGGCGTTTGATCGAACGCTATTACACCGAGCGGACGGAAAACGGCTGGCAAAAACGTCTGCTGAATCGATATGATTATAATTATTCACTATAACGCACCAAAGCCATGAAAATATATTCATTGTTGGGAGTTTTTATACTTTTGGCAGGCTCCTTCTATTTAGCATCAGCACAGAATCAGAGTATGTACGCAGGACAAATGAATACAAGCTCTCCGGAAGAGCCGTCTGAACCGTTAGAACCTCTGGAGCCTCTGATTCCTATAGAAAACATTGATCTTTTTGATGGAACAGTGAGTACGCTGGCCCTGTCTCATGTCTGCTTGGATACGGAACAGAAGCGTAACCGATTCGATTTTAAAGTGATCGAACCGTCCGAGGTTGCGTTCCAATATTCCGAATATATGTATGTCAAGGGATGGGGACAACCACTCACCCTGAAATATGTAAATCTCCAGTTTGACGTCGTCGACAAAATGACAGATAAGATTCTGGGCAGTTTTACACGTTCCGTATACAGCAATACTCAGGAATTGGTCAATCCGGAAGCAAAAGACAAAATATCTCTGCCGGAAGGAGAATACTCTTGTTTCTTCAATGGAGGAATAGAGACAGATGTTCTATTTATGGGCGATGCCTCAGAAGGTGGCGGTCTTGTTGTAGGCGAGGGCAATATAGGTATTATCCCTTTGACTTCGGTATTACCACCGCCGACGTGTTATATTTCCGTGACGGTTTCGTCTCACTATTTGCCCAATGCAGATGATTCATCGTTGAACATAACGGATGAAATTCCCGTTCACGACACAACTTTTGCCCCCATACCGCTGAAACTTGAATCTACTCGCCGGAATGCAGTCTATGATTTTATCAGTAATACGGGTGAAGATTCGAATATTTTGGCTGGAGGCAATCTGACCGTAAATTATTATGATGATTTCGGACGCCCCGATCAGACTGTACAGCGGAATTATATGCCAGGCAAAGATCTGGCAGTCTTGAACGAATACGATATTCGGGACAACATCAGCCGCTCATGGCTGCCTGCAGTCCTCGAAACAAACGGAGGTGCGCCTGTTACCGCCGCTGTTTTTCAAGAGAAATGCCAACGGACATACGGAGGAGAAACTGTTTGTTACTCTGATTTCAAATACGAACATTCGTCACTCAACCGACTCGTCGCGCAATATGGTCCGGGCGACGATTGGCGCGCACATTCAAAAGGTATTACCATGAATTACCTGACTAATATCGAAGGAGCCGACACATTGGATTGCTGGCATATCAAAACCGTAGGTGCCACATCTTTTTATGCGAATAAATATGCGACAGGACGCCTGCAGGTTACCCGGACAAAAAATGAAGACGGAGCCGTCATTTTCGAATTCAAGGATTTTGACGACCGTGTAATACTCTCCCGTCTGATAGAATATTCCGACACTGGAAAGAATTTCTTCGACACCTATTATGTCTATGATGATTTGGGACATTTGACGGCTGTCCTCCCTCCGAAGCTTTCCGACACCATCAAAGCCGGATATCTTGATAACGAGCAAATCTCAAACTATGCCTTTCTTTATGTCTACGGTGTCGGAGACTATTTAACAGCAAAAAAACTCCCCGATGCAGACTGGGTTTATTACCTTTATGATCGCAGTGGCCGTGCCGTTTTTTCGCAGGACGGAAATCAACGCAACCGTAATGAATGGAGTTTTCATCTGACGGACAGATCGGGACGGGATTGTATAACCGGAACCTGTAAAAATACATTTAACCACGAGAAACAACCTTTGCTTGTCTTCGATATAGACTGCACCTATATGGGGAATAGCGGAAATTTGATGGGCTATGCAGTCAATAGAATTAAACTTGTTTCGCCTGTAGTTTATACGGCAAACTTTTACGACCATTACCATTTTATCGATGCGAACGTTTTTCCAAAGTCATACGCCGGATTCTCAAACCCTTTCAAATTCGAGACTTCGAGCGGATTTGCAGCATGTCATCCGAGTGCCAGGGGATTGCTGACGGGAACCGTTACTGCCCGTTTGGATGACTCCGGCGCGACCGGATATGACTATTGTGCCATGTATTACGACCAGCGGGACCGACTAATTCAAACCCGGTCCACCGATCTCAGAGGGAGGTTGGATGTCGAAATGATTGCCTATAATTACACCGGACAACCGACGAAAAGCAGATTGGAAAATAGGATCAAATTTCATGTAATCAATCCCGGAGAGTTGGTTTGGCCTGATGGTGTGTCGAAAGAATTTGATAACAACGACTTGATCCCTGGAAAAGATCCAGGGCAAGGGTTGGTGGAAGTCTTCCAATATCCGACACAGTTTTTTACATACACTTACGATGACTGGGGCCGCTTGCTGACCATCACCCACCGATGTGAAGATAACCCCCAAGTCACGCTCGTAGACAACGAATACGATCATCTGGGGCGTCTTTGTGCCAATAAGCGCAACGGAAATCCGAACCTGCGAACAGATTACGATTATAATATCCGTTCGTGGACCAAATCGCTTTCCGGATCTTTGTTCTCGCAAACCCTCTACTATCAGGATGACTATGCCCGCACGCAGACAAGCAGTCATTTCAATACCCCTTCATACAGCGGCAATATTTCCGCCATGAAGTGGACCGTCGCGGGTGATCGCGTAGACAACAGGGCGTATGCATTCGATTATGACGCACTTTCCCGACTTACAAGTGCCGCCTATTTCGAGAATGATGTGTCTGCTAATCATTATGCTACTTCATATTCTTACGATAAGAATACGAATCTGACGAAAATTTACCGTCACGGACGTACCGGACAGGAGACTTTCGGAGTACTCGACAGGCTGAATATGACCTATACGGGAAATCGCCTCCGGACATTGACAGAACAGGCCGAGGTGCAACATTTATCCCGCACGGTCGATTTTCAGGTAGAAAACACAGAACCGATTATCGGAGAGGAAATTCTCATGTCTCAGTTTGAATACGATAATAATGGCAATCTGACGAAAGATAAATCCCGCGGAATTAGTTCGGTTCGATATAATTTATTAAATTTACCTTCGAAGTTGAGCATTTCGAACAGCGACGGTTCTGCGACGCAGCACTACCTGTATTCGGCCGACGGCCGTAAACTGAGGATGACTGTACTGACGCCGCGTGATACGCTCAAGCGCGAATATGTCGGCAACTACATTTACGAAAACGGTTCTTTGAAACGCATTCTGGTCGATGGCGGGTATATTCAGGACGGGCAATATTGCTTCTTCCTGACCGACCACTTAGGCAACACGCGCGTGGCAGCGAAGGCTGACGGCACTGTTTTGCAGACAGACCATTATTATCCCTATGGTCTACCCTTTGCCGAAGGCATCGGAGATTCCGACCAGCCCTATAAGTACAACGGCAAAGAATTTGACCCGACCTGCGGTCTGAATCTGTACGATTACGGCGCTCGATTTATGGATCCGACGCTGGGCGGAAGGTTCACGACCCCCGACCCGCTGACTGAAAAATATGGTTCGTTATCACCCTATGCGTATTGCGGAGGAAATCCGGTTAATCGAATCGATCCAGACGGGAGGACGATTCAAGTGTATGATTATGCAAATGATCAGAGAATTGCTTATGAATGGCGAGATTATCAAGGCACTTGGGGGTTCTACGATAGCAATAATACTTTATATGCCGGGGACGATCAATTTATCGTTCAACTATCAGATGCGTTGAGTGGGCTAATGAGAGGAGATGCCGGGTTTGAACTAGTAAGCGGACTGGCTAATAACACTAATGTTGTAACACTAATGTATTCCTCTAACAGTGGCGCAGACCATCAGAATCAATTAGGATGGAATCCGACCGGAGTAAGGAAAGACGGCACCCTTGAAGCTGTCCCTACGACAGTTGGCATAAGCAATAATCCATTGATGACCTTAGGGCATGAATTGGGTCATGTAGAATACAATTGGAGCGGTAAACAGAGTTCAACATGGTTTACGATGCAGACAGCAAACGGAGAAAAGAATATACCAACCTCGGAAATTCATACTACTCATAGAGAAAATCAATTGCGCTCTGAAAATGGGTTGCCACTGCGTACATATTATGGCGTGGATCAGTCCGGCTCTGGTTACGGTCCTCGAATTATTATTCCGTCTACCGGCGCCAGTCGTTATTACAACGTACAAGGAGTCACAAATTACAAGCCTTTAAAGAGAAGAGCAGTACCTTATATTTATTGACGATGAAAACTTTTTTGTTATCATTTTTTTGTATTCTATTGGTTGGCAGTTCTTATGCCCAACGAAATGCTAATGCATTTTCTTCCATAATGACCTCCGCTCCTGTCGAAGGGAAAACACTTGTCACGGATGTAACTTATAAAGATGGTGCATTCAATGGTGTAGAAAAACGATTGATTAAACATAAAAAATCTTTGAGAAGTACACGAAACGACTATGTGCTAATGGGACATATAATAGATAGCTTGAAATTGATTGATTACAAAGCAGATACCTTATATGTTTTATCTCAATATTATATCCCCGGAGGAACTGTATCAGAATTATTCAAAGTTGGTGCGCGGAATGATCCATTTTATTTCGTGAAAGACACATCTGGCGAATATGTTATGAAATCCTCCGATATTCGGAATGACGGTCATACCGACCCAAGTGTCATAGAATCGGATTCCATTTTTTACAACACGATATATTCTTGGGATATTGATAAACTGCTTCAGATGATTAAGGTATCTGGAGGGCTTGAAGGAGCAGAATATTTCATGTCAGCGACCAGGATTATTATCCAAGACAATAAGGTAGTAAAAAAAGATATAGTAAATTTCAAACCTTCGTTGCGTTGGCATAAAGAATAATCATTAACGTTAAATAGGTTGTAATGGAGCGTATATTGGTTAGATGTAGGCTAGGTATGACGACCATTTTGAATTATTAAATTCTTGAATAACCTTAGATATTTCAGCATATTAATTCTCTCCGTTTTCCTTTCTAGTTGTTCTAGGGGAATTTTGGTCGATGGCAATTTGGAACAAGTATATGAAGAGGCTAAATTAGCATTTCCGGCATCAAGCACTTATTTTTTGCCAAACCTGAACGCCGCGAAACTATTATTGTTTGAAGTATCTCTTCCTCATGAAGGCCATGATGGAAAGACACCGAATTATATACATCTTTTAATGGAATATCCGAAAGATAAAATGGATAGTATTTTAAGAATTGCCTATGAGACGAGTATAACCTACAGCTTTAATGATCAATATCTTCTTATTTTGGATTATGACGCTAATAAAATTCGACATTTTCGAAATCTCAAAGCTATAAAGGATACACTGGATATAAATCCAATCCCAAATTTTGATTTTCTACAAAATGGAATATGGGGTTCAAAATATCAATCAGAAGCAATTATATATAATCTCAGCTGGACTCAAGGAATGGCTCCGAATAAAAAAATGTTGCGAATCGATCGAGCCGGATTACCTAAGAATTGGGAGCATGGAAGTACCGCAGGCGTCACGATATGGGATAATTATGTTGCATATTGGGTGGATGCATGGTAAAGTAAGACGCAGTGCTGATTTATATCGGAATTTAGGATTTTAACCCATGAAAAAACTATTATTAATCTTTGTGTTATCCTTTTGGTAGCATGTAATATATTCAGGACAAATACAAATGCAGTTCAGGAGAAAAAAGAAATCGACTTGTGTATTGACAGTACTATACTAGGTCTATCCTCTGTATTACTGCAGAAAGTAGGTGATTTTATCAGTCATACAGACTCTGACGGATATAAAAAATGGCCTGTGATCAATGTTTTATTTTGCCCCGCAGCGAGAGAGGTATAATGTAACAATTGCATCTAGATTACAAATAGTCTTACGTATCAGGAGCAGTTTATTACGGGATATTGCCGGTATAAAAGCAAAATAATAGGGATAAACAAGCATCGAGGTCCATATTTCGATAATTTTATCGACACCACTAGACTTCAGAAGATTGCCCCCGAAGATATTCCCCATGAATTTAATGGAGCATCAGAACCTTGGTTGCGTATTTATGAAATTATTAATAACGACTCATTACATCTTATATATGACGGATATTTATAATGGTAAATAGCAACAGATCATTAAGGCGGCCGGATAAAGGCCGCCTTAATCATTGGAAAAATAATTATCTTTGGGAAATTGAATATCTGCTTAATGCAATTATGAACATTACAGGCGGCTATACCTATGAAAACGGTTCTTTGAAACGCATTCTGGTCGATGGCGGGTATATTCAGGACGGGCAATATTGCTTCTTCCTGACCGACCACTTAGGCAACACGCGCGTGGCAGCGAAGGCTGACGGCACTGTTTTGCAGACAGACCATTATTATCCCTATGGTCTACCCTTTGCCGAAGGCATCGGAGATTCCGACCAGCCCTATAAGTACAACGGCAAAGAATTTGACCCGACCTGCGGTCTGAATCTGTACGATTACGGCGCTCGATTTATGGATCCGACGCTGGGCGGAAGGTTCATAACTCCCGACCCGCTGGCTGGTGATTATTATTCCATAAGCCCGTATGCCTATTGCGCAGGGAATCCGGTGAAGTTTATTGATCCGGATGGTAGAAAGATTGATTTCAGCGGGATGTCTGCAATGACAATGATCGCCATTATAATGGATTTGCGGAATTTCACAGGATTAGATTTATCTTACAAAAACGGTGAATTGGTATATGGTCACAATGAAGATGGAACCGCCGTAAGTATAAGTGATAATTTCAGTGCGACTGCACGGGATATGTTGATTGGAGCAATAGACCATGAGGAAAGAGTTACAGTTACTCCAACTTTCGAAGGTTCGCAGGCTCGCAATGAAAATATTGGTCCGGAAAGTGGTATGACTGTAATGATGGATAGAAGCCAAATTGGATGTTTTGTTAGAGGGACATCAAATGATTTGGATTCTCGGACTATGGGCTATGGCATGACATTTCTTCACGAGCTTGGGCATACTAAAATAGGAGGAAACCGACGGGATTATTATGATTTCGAATCCCATGGGCTTTTTGGACAGACAGGACCAAATGTTGATTATATGAATCAAATCAGACGAGAGCTGGGGCCTCGGTTCGGTGAAAGATTTTCATATCCTTCACGTAAAAGAATCATTCCCTTTAGCCTAAATTCATTTAACGAAATGATTAATAATAAAATACCACATCGCTCTTATATAAGAACAAACTAAAGGAAAGATTAAATGCGAAGATATATTAAACTCAACCTGATAATTAGCGTATTTGCAATGTGCTTGCTTGGATTGGGGTGTAAATCAAATGCACCTAAATATGAATCAAAATACCAGGCAGTATATGAATATATAAACAATTGTGAAAATCTTGTATTTTGGAAAGGCGACATCTGCAGTGAAAAATACAAGGATCAATTCCCGATAAATATATTTACGCAGTTTCTCCCGGAAGCTGATAAATATGTTTATCAGAACGCATCGGGCTTACAACCTCTGATTAATTATATTTTCAATAGGAATATTCAATCGGATCTGTATGTTGCATTTTCATCAGAACGTAATAATGTTATTAGAGCCATTTTAATTAGATGTCCTTTTGACAGAAAAAACAGAATCGCCCAGGAGATGACACCGGAGGATTATATTGATAATATTTCAGCAGGTCTTTTATTCCCCGATGTTAATTTTATATTTACATTTAACCGTGACAATTCTATAAAAACGGTTTCGACGCAGGTGTATGATGAAAATATCGAATTGTAATATAAATCATTTTTGGATGAATTATAATTTATAACAGTCAGTAGTCAAGGCGACGTTTCAGTCGTCTTGACTATTTCCAATACTAATATAGCTATTTTGTGAGTGTTCAATTTAAAATTCTAAAAAGGGGGCTATGAAATATTATTTGTACCTTATTGTTATATTGACCACACAAAGTGGGTGTAAATCAAATGCACCTAAATATGAATCAAAATACCAGGCAGCATATGAATATATAAATAATTGTGAAAATCTCACATTCTGGAAAGAAGACATCTGTGATGAAAAATATAAAGATATGTTTCCCATCAATATAATCCCGGATATTTTTCCAGATGGTAAGGATGCTTCCGGATTTAAGCCTTTAATAAATTACATTTTTAATCGCAATGAAAAATCAGATTGGTATGTTGTATTTACTAAACAGGTAAATAATAGTATTCAGGCATATTGTTTCCAATGCAATAGGATGTTCTTTCCCCAAATTAGTTATCTCATTTCGCCTGAAAGTGGATTGCCAATCTGCGATTTTTCATTCATATTCATTTTCAACGATGATAATTCAATAAAATCGGTATCAAAATTTGCAAATGATGGTAATAATGGATTTAAAGATTATCATTCGTATGAATTCATTTGGGTTCACAACAAATAGTTCTAAGTCTCCTATCATTTAAACAGAATCTTAATATAGGATTAATATGAAACCGATTTTGATTCTAATTTTCATTGGTGGTATTTTATACGCATGTCGTAATCAACCAAAAACGACAGTGCCGAATTATGGAGAAAAACCAAAGATGGAAACAAGTATTATGAATTCTACGCTAAAAAGGGTTGTTGATTTATTTATTGATTCATTACAATCGACTAGTTTTAGTGATTGGCCTGTCATCCATATTAGTTTTGCCCCATCTTCCAAAGTCCGAAATCAGGAAGAATGCATTTCTATATCAAGTACTTTAGGATATATGGAAGTGAAACGCAGAGGATACGACTATTTTCCATATAAGGGGAAGATTATAGGGGTATCAAAAATAGAGGGTTCAAAATATATCGGTGATTACATTGATACAATGAAATTAATATATGCTCCAGAAGGGTTTAAAATACCATGCGATTTAAAATATGAACCGTATGTTCGTGTTTATAAGGTAATCAACCCGGATTCATTACATCTCATGTATGACGGATATTTATAGGGGCCACCATATTCCAGAATCTAGGCATCAATTTTATCCCGACACTCTTTTAGCCGATCATTCAACCGCCCGGCATTCGGATTTTTCAGCCGGACACGGCCTTTTACTTTATCCCAATCAGCAATATTGACACGTATGCCCGTAGACCGCGGGACACCTTCGTCATTTACATAATACACCAAATAAATGGTGATCTCTCCTTTTGCATTCGGCTTATTACTAGCCGCGAAAATCCCCATAGGGTATTCCGATTTAATTCTTCCCATAAACTATTACCTTAAAAAGATGAATCACAAATTTTGTAAGGTTTTTGTGAGGTATATTTAACCGGAAGTTTTCCTTAAATGCCACGGCGCGATTTCTCAATCGCGCCGTGAAGCATTTAACTATAACATTTTGAGGTGTTTTAACCCCCAAATAGGGTTAATACTCTTCCTCGTTGAAGAAGAAATCGTCTTTCGAGGGGTAATCGGGCCAGATGTCTTCGATAGATTCGTATATCTCGCCTTCGTCTTCTATTTCTTGCAGATTTTCAAGCACTTCGAGAGGTGCACCCGAACGTACTGCATAGTCGATCAGTTCGTCTTTCGTGGCAGGCCAAGGGGCATCTTCGAGTTTCGATGCCAATTCAAGTGTCCAGTACATAATTTCAATGTTTTTAAGTTCCCAAATATCAGCGGATTAGCCAAACCGAAAACGGGACTGTTCCGCCATCACTGATTTGCAAAAGTATAAAAAAAACGAGAAAAACAAAGAAAAAACAATAAAACATCGCCGGTGCAGAACAAACACGCTTGCACTCAACGAATTACGTAATCCACAAGGTTTCATCGACCTCGTAATGCGTCGTAAGCATACGTCCGAGCGCATAGAAGTAATCCGACAGCCGGTTCAGGAACATCAGCGCCTCGGCATCCGTGCCGTATTTCTCGTCGGCGCGCAGTGCGGCGCGTTCGGCGCGGCGGCAAACCGTGCGGCAGACATGGCACATCGAAACGACGGCGTTGCCGCCGGGAATCGTAAACTTGTCGATCGGCAGTACGGCAGCCTGCAAGGCGTCGATCCGCCCTTCGAGCCACGTGACGGCTTCGGGCGCCAGCGGAGCGACCTTCTCGCAGCCCGATTTCCCGCGGGCCAGCAGGGCTTCGACGGTCATCAGCCGCGAAAGGATACGGTTCAGGTCGTCCACATACGGCGTCAGTGCGGCATCGGAGCGCATATTGTCGCACAACAGCGCCGTAAAAGCCGCCAATTCATCTACCGAGCCGTACGCTTCGACCCGTTCGTCGGTCTTGAAAACCCGCTCGCCGCCGACCAGAGACGTGGTCCCCTTGTCGCCCGTTTTGGTGTATATTTTCATATCCGGAAATGTTGTTTCGGCAAATTATTATTGAAAATCAGCAGGTATCCCCTATTGTCCACCGTCGTCGAACGATGCGCCGCCACGATCTGACGGCACAACATCTGGCGATCCTGTCCCTCGCAGGGCGACATCAGGGCGACGGTATGCCCCGCTTCACCCGCGGCCGCGACCAGTGCCAGCGTCTCCGCACGTGGCAGGTCCCGCGTCAGGATACAGAATTCGGCATCCGCACGATTCAGGCCAAACGTACCGTAACCGCAATGAATCGCCACGTTTTGCAACTGTATCGCCCGGCGTTCGGGCACTCCGGCACCGCGCAGCGCCCGGTACAGCCGCCGGTCACCCGGCAGCAGCTCGCCGCGCATGAAAACCTCCCGTACAATATTATATACGAACGGCGAATGGACTCCGTGCCCGCGGAAATAACGGGCGCGGACAAGTCGGTTGTGCAGTTCTGCGATCCGTCCGTAAAAACCCAGTCCGATAGTGCGGCCGCCGATCCTCATCTCCCCTACTTTTTCAGCATGCCTGCCAGACGGCCCGTCGAAAAGGCGATCTGCAGGTTGTATCCGCCCGTATTGGCGTCGAGGTCCAGTACCTCGCCCGCAAAGTAAAGTCCCCGGACCTTCAGCGACTCCATCGTATAGGGGTTCACCTCGTCGCAGCAGACGCCGCCGGCCGTCACGACGGCATATTCGAACGGCGCATAATCCGTAAGCGGGAAGGTGAATCCCTTGAGCGTCTTTATCAGGCGGCCGATCTGCTCTTCGGTGATTTTGCTGACGTAATTCTTGCCGTTGACGTCCATTTCATGCACAAGAGTCAAGACGAGCGGCTTCGGAACCAGCTTACGCAGCAGTTCGGTGAAAAACTCGGTCGGCTCCATATCGGCGATCTCGCGCGCGATCCGCTCGCGCAACACCTCTTCGGTAAGCGCGGGTTTGAGGTCCACGACCAGTTTCACGCGCCGCTGGTCGATCAGCGCATCCACCGCGTCGCGGCTCATCCGCAGCGCCACGGCGCCCTCGATGCCGCGCTGCGAGAATCCCAGTTCGCCGAACTCCTCGCGCACGGGCTGGTCGTCAATCCAAAGCGTCGCCCGGACGTTGCGCAGCAGAAGGCCGTCGAGGTATTTGATCTGCGGATGCGACGAGACGAGCGGCGTCAGCGAAGGGCGCACCGGCTCTACGGAGTGCCCCAAGTCGGATGCGAAGGCGTATCCGTCGCCCGTGGAACCCGTCGCGGGATAGGAAAGCCCTCCCGTAGCGACGATGACGTTCGGGCACTCCTCCTTGCGTTCGAAACCGCGCTTGTTGATATAGCGGACGCCGAAAACCCTGCTGCCCAAGGTCATAATCCCGGTGACGCGCGTATTGTATATGATTTTGACGCCGTTCTCGAAGCAATATTCCAGCAGGGCCGTAGCGATGTCCCACGCCTTGCCGCTCCGGGGAAAGACCCGTTCGCCGCGCTCGATTTCGAGCTTCACGCCCGCCCTCTCGAAGAAGCGGATGGCAGCGCGGTTGTTGAACTCGGCGAAGGCCGGCGCGAAAAACTCCGCATTGGTCCGCACCTGCGAGGCGAACTCCTCGGCAGGCCGGGCGTTGGTGACGTTGCAGCGGCCCTTGCCCGTGATGCGGACCTTGCGGCCTGATTTCTCCATCTTCTCGATGAGCAGCACACGTTTTCCATTGCGCGCGGCGGTTCCTGCGGCCATCATGCCCGCAGCCCCCGCACCGACGACGATGACGTCGTACGGTATGATCTCTTTTTCTTCCAATTGCTCCATACGACCGCAAAGATAGGCAATAATTCTTTCTTTACGGAAAAATTTTTCTATCTTTGCGGCCGTTAAAACCGTTCTAAAAGATATGTTGAGCAGAAGATTACTTCGTATTAAGGTCGTCAAAGCGCTGTTCGCGCACCTCAAATCGGGTGCAGACAACATGATTGCGTCCGAGAAAACGCTGATGACGTCCGTCGACAAGGCCTACGACCTCTACTTCCAGATACTGATCCTGCCCGTGGAAATCGCACGTTACGCCGAACAGCGTCAGGAGCTGGCCAAGCAGAAAAAACTGCCGACACACGAAGACCTCAACCCCAACACCAAATTCGTCGACAACCAGATCATCCGCGTAATCGCCAACAGCGACGCGGTGAACGACTATGCGGCGGCCCGCAAGCTGAACTGGACGCGGTATCCGGAGTTGATACGCACGCTCTACACCCAGCTGACCGAAAGCGACTACTTCAAGGATTACATGGCGCGTCCGGAGCGTTCGTTCGCCGACGACCGCAAACTGCTCGAAGACTTCTTCAAGGAGCTTCAGAGCTGCGAACCGCTGGACAACGTGTTGGAAGAGATGTCAATCCTCTGGAGCGACGACCTGCCCTATATCGTGATGATGATCCTGCGTTCGCTCTCGAACCTGCGCCCGACGCACACGGAGCTGAAGGTTCCGGCGAAATTCAAGAGCGACGAGGACCCCCAATTCGTCCGGACGCTGTTCGAAAAATCGCTCGTCAATTACGACTCCTATCAGGATTATATCGAGAAATTCACCTCCAACTGGGACGTGGAGCGCATCGTCTTCATGGACAACCTCATCATCGGCACGGCGATGGCCGAGCTGACCTCGTTCCCGTCGATTCCGGTCAAGGTGACGCTCGACGAATACATCGAAATCTCGAAATACTACTCGACGCCCGGCAGCAGCACCTTCATCAACGGCGTGCTGGACAAGATCGTCGATTCGCTCACCGCCGAAGGCCGCATCAAGAAAGCGGGCCGCGGCCTGATCTGAGGCCCGATGCCGCGTGTCTGTCTGTTGCTGCTTCTGACCGCGGCGCTCGCGGCGTGCGGCGCCCGGCAGGTGAAGACCGAACGCAAAGGCCGGATTATCACCCTCACGGACACGATTCTCGACACGGGAGGTACGGACACCGTGCGTTTCGGACGCCTGCATTCGGGCGAAATCGCCCAGCTGCGTCTGTGGCTGGCCAACGAGACGAGCGGACCGGTCGTCATCGCCAAATACGGCCGCAGCTGCGGATGCACAACGCTCGAATATGACAATCAGCCGATTAACGCCGGCGATGCACAGCAGGTGACGCTCACTTTCGACGCAAGGGGCGAGTGGGGCTGGCAGCTCAAGACGCTCGACGTCTCGTTCGCCGGGGCGCGCAGTCCCCTCCGGCTGTTTATCGAAGCCGAAGTGGAATAAATAGTTGCGTATTCGACAATATTTCGTATATTTGTCCCGTTACAGAAATTAAACACTAAAACATAACGACGTATGATCAATTTTCTTCAGGTGCCGCCCGTAGAACCCCAGCCGGGTTTCATGCAGCAGTACAGTTTCATCATTATGATCGGCCTCATGGTGCTGGTTTTATGGCTCTTCATGTGGCGTCCCGAAGCCAAGCGCCGCAAGCAGATGCAGGCTTTCCGCGACGGGCTGAAAAAGGGCGACAAGGTCATCACCGCCGGCGGTATCTACGGCACGGTAAAGGAGATCAAGGAGACCACCCTGCTGATCGAAGTGGACGGCAACGTAACGCTGCGCATCGACAAGAACATGGTGGTAGCCGACAACAGCGACCTCCAGCGTCAGTAAAACAGGATACGCAAAAACGGAAAAGCTGCAAAATTTGCAGCTTTTTTGTTTGTAGATTAGGAATTTATCCCTATATTTGCACCAGCAACCGGAGCAATCCGGGCACGATCCCAACAACATTGTCGAGGGGGGGGGAATCTTTTAAGCGCCTCTTACGGATTACCCCCTTTTCGGCAATGTTTTTTTATGCCCGTCCCGCAAAGAGACCGGCCGATCTTCGGCCGCCGATCCGCCGGTCAAGCGCCAGCCAGCCAGCCAGACGATCCGCAGGTCGGCAGGTCGGCAGGTCGGCGCATTCCCGCAACAGCCGCGGCCGCGAAAGCCCTCTCCCCTACATTCAGAAAAGATTTCACGTTTTGCCGTTTATTGCTATATTTGCGGTCGGATTTTCATAACAGACACCATGACCCAGCACATATCCTATCCCACCGTCGGGACCTGCTCCCGGCAAATCGACATCGAACTGGAAGAGGGCGTTATCCGCAGCGTAACCTTCACGGGCGGCTGTTCCGGAAACACGCAGGGCGTCGCCGCGCTCGTACGCGGCATGAAGGCCGCAGATGCCGTCGCGCGGCTCGAAGGCATCGACTGCGGCGGCAAAGGCACTTCGTGTCCCGACCAGTTGGCGAAAGCGTTGCGAAGAACGAAAGCGCAATAGGGCGTCGAAAACGATTAGGA
>ENA-OZGA01000251-OZGA01000251.1-human-gut-metagenome-genome-assembly--contig:-NODE-251-length-28611-cov-4.687666_pt1 | contig 28611 bp, 25 predicted proteins | sample MGYA00245112_ERZ653649 | MGnify/ENA primary metagenome ERZ653649 (study PRJEB26926, sample SAMN06165071) | human gut metagenome | biome: ENVO:00009003; feature: ENVO:2100002; material: ENVO:00002003...
GTCTCGTGGGCTCGGAGATGTGTATAAGAGACAGACATATTACTGCTATCATTACAGAACGAGGCGTATTGGAACATCCTGATGCGCAACGTGTGGCTTCATTTTTTGAAAAGAGGTAAGTTTTATGGAATCTATTATTCGTGATATTTCTCTTGCTAAAAGTGGTCATGAAAAAATCAGCTGGGTCGACCGTCATATGCCGGCTCTCAATGCCATTGGCTATCAGTTGAAAGCAGATCAGACTTTTAAGGGAAAGACTATTTGTGTCAGTGTTCATCTGGAAGCTAAAACGGCATATCTCGCAGAAGTTCTTCATCGTGCAGGTGCCAATGTCATCGTCACTGGGAGCAATCCTCTTTCGACCCAAGATGATGTAGCAGCTGCTCTGGTAGAAGATGGCCTTACGGTCTATGCCTGGTACGGTGCTACAGATGAAGAATATTTCCATTTCCTCAATAAATCGCTAGACCATCATCCGGATATCATCATCGATGATGGTGGTGATCAGGTTCACCTGCTTCATACGACGCGGGCTGACGCCATGGAAAATCTCCTCGGCGGCACAGAAGAAACGACGACTGGCGTCAACCGTCTCCATGGTCTCGACAAGGCAGGAGAATTGAAATTCCCCATGATTGCAGCCAATGACTCATATTGTAAGTATCTCTTTGATAACCGTTATGGTACCGGTCAGTCTACGTGGGATGGCATTATGCGCACGACAAACCTTACTGTAGTAGGCAAACGCGTCGTCGTAGCCGGCTATGGTTGGTGCGGCCGTGGCTGTGCAATGCGTGCAAAAGGGTTGGGCGCACACGTCATCGTCACAGAAGTTGATCCCATCAAGGCGATTGAAGCGGTTTTCGATGGGTTTGAAGTCATGCCGATGGAAGAAGCTGCAAAGGTTGGCGATATTTTCGTCACGTTGACAGGTGATAAGGATGTCATCCGCGGCGAACACATGAAAAATATGAAAGACGGCGTCGTCCTTGCCAATGCAGGTCATTTTGATGTAGAAATCAACAAACCGGAACTGGAAGCTCTGGCAGTGCGTCATTTTGAAGCACGTCATAATATTGAAGGCTATGAACTTCCGAACGGCCATATCATCAATCTCCTGGCAGAAGGCCGCTTGGTCAACCTTGCTGCCGGCGACGGTCATCCGGCAGAAATCATGGATCTTTCCTTTGCCGTACAGGCACTGGCTGCAAAATACATCCTTGACCACCATAGTGAATTAGGGAATCACGTCTACGTACTGCCCCATGAAATCGATCAGGAAATCGCAACAATCAAGCTCCGCTCCATGGGCTATGCCATCGATACACTCAGTGAAGAACAGCGAAAATACCTCAATCTCGACTAAGGCAGGTGACGTAAGGCGATGAAAAAGACACTGATTAAAAATATTGCCGTCTACCACAATCATACGATTACAGAACATGAGAATATGGAAATTTCAGATGATACGATTACGGCATTTCCTAAGGAAAAAGATATTCTCTATGGCACGTATGACGAAGTTATTGACGGTCATACTATGCTGGCTTTGCCGGGCTTTGTCAATACTCATAACCACGTAGCCATGACGGCCTTTCGCAGTTACGCTGACGATATGCAGCTCATGGATTGGTTGGAAAAAAAGATATGGCCGGCTGAAGCGAAGTTGACAGATGATGTCATTTACGCCCAGTCCATGCTGGGGATTGCAGAAATGATACGTTGTGGTACGACGGCCTATGCCGATATGTATGACCACATGGATCAGGAAGCCCGGGCCGTAGAAGAATCCGGTATCCGCGCCTGCCTATGCCGTGGCAGTATTGGCGTAGGACCTAATAGTCAGGCCGGTCTTGACGAAAGCCGTCAGCTTTTCGTCGATTGGAATGGCAAGGCCGACGGGCGCATTACAGTCATGTTAGGGCCGCATGCGCCTTATACGTGCCCACCGGCATACTTGTCGAAATTCGTCGATATGGCTCATGAGTTGGGCGCTGAAATCCATATCCACCTGAGCGAAACGAAGGGGGAAGTGGAACAAATCAAGCAACAATACGGCAAATCACCTATTGCCCTCATGGATGAAGTAGGTGTTTTTGATTGTGGCTGCTTAGGTGCCCACTGTGTCTGGGTCGACGATGATGATTTGGAAATCATGGCGAAAAAACATGTCCGCGTCGCCCATAATCCAGGAAGTAACCTGAAGCTGGCCAGTGGAGTGGCGCCGATTGAAAAAATGTTGAAAAAAGGTATCACCGTAGGCCTTGGTACGGATGGGGCATCAAGCAACAATAATCTCGATATTGTAGAAGAAATGCATCTGGCCGCCCTGATTCACAAAGCCCATACACTGGATCCCTTGACGATTCCTGCCGAGACGGCTGTGAACCTTTTGACGGAAGGCGGCGCCAAAGCGCTGGGCTATACCCACTTGGGCCGTCTGGAAGTAGGGTATAAGGCCGATATAACTCTCGTAGACCGGGCGGGTCTTCACTGGTATCCGCGAAATAACATGATGTCTCTCATGGCCTATGCTTCCCATAGTGACGATGTCGATACGGTGCTGGTAAATGGCAAGGTTTTGTTGCGCAACAAGGAATTTACAACCCTTGACATAGAAAAGATTACGTACGAAGCGGAACGGACTAAGGTAAAACTGTTCCAGTCTTTATAATACAATCGTTTAGTCATTATATCGCATATGTGTATACCTTCCTGTGGCAGCCATGGCAGATGACGTTGTGGTGGAAACTATTCGTAGAAAAATGCGGTAAATGATGGTATACTAACGTAAGGATTCAAGAAAAGGAGACGATGGAGCCTCCTTTTTTTGTCGAATCATGATGAAACACTAAAATAGTGAATTTTATTTTTATAAACCTTCAGCGACTTTTGTGAAAGAGGGGCGAATAGGATGAAACGCTTACCCGTCGTATTTGCCGGACATGGTAGCCCCATGCTGGCTTTGGAACATACAGAACAGACAGAAAGGCTCGGCCATGTAGGCGCGCGTATCATCGAAGACTATGGAATGCCAAAAGCGATTCTTGCCGTTTCGGCTCATTGGTATACACGGGGCACATGGATACAGTCAATAGAAGAGCCAACGCAACTTTACGATATGTATGGGTTCCCAAAAGAATTATATGATGTCAAATACCCCGTCAAAGGGTATCCGGCACTTTCCCGCAGGGTCCAGGAATTGATTTCTCCGATAGGCATCAATGATGAGTGGGGCATAGACCACGGATCGTGGACTGTTCTCCTCCATATGTTTCCGAAGGCATCCATCCCCGTCGTGCAGTTGAGCGTCAATGGTGCTGAAACAAATCAGTATGCGTATGATTTGGGACGAGCTCTGGAACCTTTACGAGATGAAGGAATCTTGATTTTTGGTAGCGGCAATATCGTCCATAACCTGAGCCGCGTCGAGTGGAATAATGAAGGCGGTACAAAGGAAGCTGATGAATTCGACGCGTATATCGTCGATGCCGTCGTACATGGACGCGTTGCCGATGTCATTCAGTATCAGACACACAGGCTGGCAAAGTATGCAGCACCGACGCCGGATCATTTTCTGCCCTTGTTGACCTTGTTGGGGGCTGCCGGAGACAGTAAGCCTGACGTATTTAATTCTATTCGGAATTTGGGTTCCATTTCTATGACAAGTTTTATCTGGCACTGATATAAATGAGGCGTTTCATGAAAAATCGTGACCAGCATGTGCTACAAGCAAGGGCGAAAGTGATTCGCTCCTGGTTTTTGGCACTTCCAAGAAAAAAGAAGATCCTGACTATCCTTGTCGCCATCTGTATCGTCATCGGCGTGACCTATTGGCCGGAACGGTATCCCTATGTCCTGACAAAGGATGATTTTAAGGAAGCCGACGCTGTATCACAGAGAGAAGTAGAAGTCCTGGCCAAAAATGCTGCCGTCATGACCGTTGATGGCGAGACTCGTTCCTTGCGGCAGCTGTATAATGAAAAACCTGTGGTCCTTGGCTTTTGGGCCTCTTGGTCGACTCTTTCGCAGCAACAGCTGGGTATCATGAATGACCTTTATAAGACCTATGGCCGCGACGTCTATTTTGTCATGGCCTGCATCGATCGAAAGGATCTGGAGACAATAGGTACGCACTGGACCTATGACATGCCTTTTTATAGTGTTTCCCACGGCGTCCTGGATGACTACAATGTGTATGACGTTCCCATGGTATACGTCATCGAGCGATATGGAAAGATATATGAGTCTTGTAAAGACGTTGTGCCGGAACAGAAAATGGCGTATATGATTGAACGGGCTTTACAGGGCGAGTCACGATGAAAAAAGGTGAAAACATGAGCATTTTCGTTGCATCTGATCTACATGGTTCCTATTTTTATGGGAAAAAGATGGTCCATGCCATCCGTCAGGAAGAGCCAGAACGTCTCCTGCTCTTAGGGGACATCCTCTATCATGGACCGCGGAATCCATTGCCTGAAGGGTATGACCCTATGGCTTTGGCGACATTGTTGAATGGCCTTTCTTTGCCTATTTTAGCCGTTCGTGGCAACTGCGATTCAGAGGTGGACCAGCAGGTTCTCCATTTTCCCATTCTGGCTGATTATAGCCTGTTATATGGTGGGAAACGAACTATTTTCGTAACGCATGGACATATATTCAACATCAACGATCTGCCCCAACTGGCACAGGGAGATATATTGCTCCATGGACATACTCATGTTCCATCATGGCAGGCCTTTGGGCAGGATCAATATTATATGAATCCCGGCTCCGTATCTCTTCCGAAAGAGGGGAGCGACCGGGGATATTTGATGATATATGATGACCGTCTGGAATGGAAGACTCTGGATGGGACAGCGTATCATCGTTTTGTATTGTAAGGAGCAACAGATAGATATGGCAGATAAACGAATGTACGAACTCGGATCGGTACGGTCTAAGTTCAGCGATCTTTTTGAATATGGGCAGGAACAGGCTGAAAAAATTGGTTCCGAAAATGTCTTTGATTTTAGTGTGGGGAATCCGTCTATTCCGGCACCGACCTGCGTAAAAGATGCTATTATAAAACTTCTGGAAACGAAGACAAGCAAGGAAATCCATGCGTATACGAACGTGCGCGGCATGGTCGGTGTACGCCGTCGTCTGGCAGAGTATATGAATGAAACATACCAGGCCGGCGTTAAGGCAGAAGATTTTTACTTGACCGAAGGATCCTCACAGGCACTGGCAGTCCTCATCAGGGCTTTGCAGGAGGATAAGACCGATGAATTTATGGTCATTGCTCCCTTTTATCCGGAATATCGTGCCTATATCGAACCTATTGGTTCGCCTTGCGTCGTCGTGCCACCTGATACGCAGCATTTTCAGCTCGATGTCAAGGCTGTAGAAGCATGCATTACGGAGCATACGCGGGCCATCCTTGTCAATACGCCAAACAACCCGTCGGGGACGGTATATACGTCAGAAACGATCAAGAAACTTTCTGACGTGTTGCGCCGCAAGTCAGCTGAAATAGGCCATCCCATTTACTTGATTTCTGATGAACCGTATCGGGAAATCGTCTATGATGGTGCGCCCATCCTATATATTCCTCATTATTACGAAAATACTATCATCACGTATTCGTACAGCAAATCCCTGAGTCTCGCCGGCGAACGCATTGGCTATGTCCTCATACCGCCATCGGTAGAAAAGGGAAAGGAAATTATGACGGCTTTTCTGGGTACTTCCCGTATGTATGGATACGTACATGCGCCCAGCACGTATCAGTGGGTCATTGCCATGACTCTGGGCCATACAGGCGATATTACTTTGTACGATAAGAACCGCCATCTCTTATATGACAATCTGACAGCTATGGGATATGACTGCGTCTATCCGCAAGGGGCGTTTTATCTCTTTATCAAGGTTCCCGATGGTGATTCTCTTGCATTCATGGAACGGGCGAAACGGTTCAATCTCCTTATCGTACCGGCTGATGATTTCGGTTGTCCCGGATATGCCCGTATTGCGTATTGTGTCGATGAAAATATGATCCGTCGGTCCTTGCCGGCTTTTAAAAAGCTTATTGCGCTGTACCGATAATATAACTTTTCCCGTTCCTTATATCGACAGTGATGGTTTTGTGTCTTATAATAGGACTATGGTATTTAGTTTAGTAAAGAATAAAAGAAACCATCGATACTACTGTAAATGAGGTGTTTTCATGGCTGTAGATGAACGACTGCGGGATAAGCTGCACGATCAGCTGTTCCATGCTATTTTAGAGCTGAGGTCTCTTGACGAATGTTATGAGTTTTTTGAGGATATTTGTACTATCCAGGAAATGCGTGCCATTTCGTCACGCCTGGAAGTAGCACGTATGCTGGCGGCTGGCGATATATATGAAGATATTGTCAAGAAGACAGGAGCCAGTACGGCGACAATCAGCCGTATCAAGCGGTGCCTTAATTTTGGCAGCGGTGGGTATCGCAAAATTCTCGATCGCATGGCGCAAAAGGATCCCCATTTTCTGGAAGTGAAGAAGAAAGAGAAAAGAAAGTAAGTTTCTATTGATTTTCTTTTATCTTTAGTATATGATTAATTCGGATTTTTTGTCCTTATACATAATGTGAGTACAGCGTTTTATATAGGAGTGTGTGTACATGAAATTTCTTGATGAATTCAAAGCTTTCGCCATGCGCGGTAATGTCATTGATATGGCCGTTGGCGTTGTCATTGGCGGTGCCTTTGGTAAAATCGTAACGTCGCTTGTCAACAATATCATCATGCCGCCTATTGGCGTTCTTTTAGGAGGCATGGATTTTTCCGATTATTTCCTGCCGTTAAGCTCAAAACCGGTCCAATCGTTGGCAGATGCAACGGCACAGGGCATCCCCGTTATCGCATATGGCTCTTTCATCAATACAATCATTGAATTTCTGATCATTGCCTTTTCTATCTTCATCGTCCTCAAGCAGATCAATCGTATACTGCCGAAGAAAGAAGAAGCACCGGCTCCGCGGCTCTGCCCGTTCTGCAAACAGCCGATTGCTGACGATGCCACACGGTGTCCTCACTGCACGAGCCAGTTAGAGGAAACGGCAAAATAAGTTATTTGTGTGCTGTACCCCGGTTAGATTCTTCCAGCCGGGGATTTTTTTTGTCGAGGTATGATCATGAAATCGAAAATTGGCATTACCGTCTTTTCTAATGGTGACATGGATATTTTACAGGCGTCCCTTTGGGAAGATCTATGGAATGACTATGTATTTTATCGGAAAAAGTCTCACCATCAATCCGAAAAGGGCACAAAGAAAGGGGAGTTCCTGGCAAGACGGTATGAACGGGCTGCCTGTCTTACGTTGTATGAATGGTTTGACGCTATCGTAAGTCGCTGGATATGGGAGACATCAGGACATCATGCACTAGAAGGGGCACCGCTGCTGCTCAAGTGCCAGCGACTACTCATGTTGACAAAAAAGGAAGAAGAGTTCTCGCATCTCTTTGGACTCCTCCAACGGGTGGATGTGAATCGTCAAGTGTTACTGGAAACGATCAATGACGATCGGTTGGACGATATGGAAGCTTCTTTTTGTCATTACATTTCATATATAGAGACGTCAACGACGCTGACGCGGTTTCCGGAGCAGGGAAAAAATTCGAAAGGTCTTCTGGCATCTCTTTTGGGAAACTTGTAATTTCACTTTGTACATGGTACGATGAATAAAAATATATGCGGAAGGTGATAGTGGTGGAAGAAAAATATTATCTTGGTTTTGACGCAGGAACCCAAAGCGTCAAGGTTGCGGTATATGACGATAACTTGAACGAAGTAGCCATTGCGACAAAGATGACGACCCTCATATATCCCCAGCCAGGCTGGGTCCAGATGGATGTCAATGAATATTATGAAAATATAAAAGAATGTATGAGAACGTGTACGAATAAGATGCGCGAGAAGGGATTGGACCCGGCAAAGGTGCGAGGCATCATGGGGGACGGCATCATCTGCGGAATTACCTGTATTGATGAAGATGGCAATGCCATTACGCCGTATATTAATTATCTCGACAGCCGTACTGCCGACGACGTAGAAAACCTGAAGGCACAAGGACTTTCTATCTGGGCTGAAGAAACGGGGAATGCCGAACCTAACATCATGTTTCCCGCCATGTTTGCGCGGTGGTTTTTCCGCAACATTCCTGATGTGGCAGAAAAAGGTGTCAAGTTCGTTCATAATTGTCCTTACGTCATGATGCATCTTGCAGGACTGAAGGGTAGCGATGCGTTCATCGATTGGGGTACCATGTCGGGATGGGGTCTTGGCTATGATGTACTCCATAAGAAATGGTCTCGCGAACAGCTCGGAATCCTTGGAATTCCTGAATCATACATGCCGAAAATCGTAAAACCTTGGGATATTATCGGCACATTGTGCGAAAAAGATGCCATTGAAACGGGTCTTCCGGCAGGTATTCCCCTCTGTGCCGGAGCCGGCGATACGATGGAATCCATGATGGGAAGCGGCATTTTTGAACCAGGCCGCGCCGTCGACGTAGCTGGCACATGCGCCATGTTCTGCGTTGCAACTGATGGGATCATTCCGGCCTTGTCGTCACCGGGAACGGGGCTTGTCTTTAATTCCGGTACATTGCCAGATACGTATTTTTACTGGGGCATGGTCCGTACAGGCGGCTTAGCCTTGCGCTGGTTTAAGGACAGCATTGCCAAACAATCTGAGGAAGACAGCTATTACGGAGTGATGGATGACATGGCGCAGAAACATCCAGCTGGTTGCAACGGTGCTATGTTCATTCCGTATCTGACTGGCGGTAACGGTGAGTATCCCCGTGTCCGTGGCACTTTTACGGGCCTAACACTCGATTCAGACCAAGGTGCTATGTGGCGCTGTGTCTTGGAAGGCATTGGCTACGATTACATGGAAGTAACTGATATGTACCGCAGTGCCGGCATTGGATTAGAAGAATTGACAGTCACTGAAGGCGGCAGCCATGATCGTCTTTGGAACCAGATTAAAGCTGATATGCTCCATACAGAAGTGAAGACATTGAAAGTAGCTGGTGGCGCTGTACCGACGAATTGTCTCGTTGCATCTTATGCCGTTGGCGATGCAGCTGATTTAAAGGAAATCCTCCAGCACCAGCTTGATGTAAAGGAAACCTTCATGCCTCATCAGGAACGAACAGAACTCTATCGCAAACAATATCAGAAGCGCAAACACCTCCTTCAAGCTTTAAATGGAGTAGAATAAAGGGCCGTTGTCATGACAGTTGTAAAACTGTGCAGAAATTCACAATCAAAATCAAGGAAATCCCCTCGTATGATGTAATAGGGGGTTTCTTTTTTATGTATAAAAATCATGCTTAAAATCTAGCTATGACAAAACAAGATATATATTTAAAAAATCCTAATAAAGTGCATAGTTATGGGATTTATAACGGATTTCATCACTTCTTTCATGGAAAATGACGAAATTTTATCTGTAGACTTTTTGAGCAAGTGTGGTATACTATGAATGTAAGCAGTGCATCTTATATTGTTGATAATGTGCTTTTTTTTACTGGCATAAAGTGAAAAAAATCACGCTAATAAAAGGAGGAGTTAGAAATGTTCAAAAAAGTTATGGTAATTGGTGCTGGCACAATGGGTGCTGGTATCGCTCAGGTATTTGCTCAAAAAGGCGTTGACGTTCTTCTTAACGATATTAAACAGGAATTCGTTGACCGCGGCATTGCTGGTATTACCAAACAGTTAGAAAAGAAAGTTGCAAAAGGCAAAATGGAAGAAGCTAAGAAAGCTGAAATCCTCGGTCACCTTACTGGTATTGTTGAATATGATGAAAACACGATGAAAGACGTTGACCTCGTCGTTGAAGCAGCTGTTGAAAATCCGAAAATCAAATGCTCCATCTTCGAAAGACTCGATCAGATTTGCCCGGAAAAAACGATTCTCGCTTCCAACACGTCTTCGCTTCCGATTACCATGATCGGTACTGCTACGAAACGTGCTGACAAAGTTATCGGCATGCACTTCTTCAATCCTGCTCCGGTAATGAAGCTCGTTGAAATCATCCGTGGCCTCGCTACTTCCGACGAAACGACAAAAGCTATCATCGACCTCACAAAAGAACTCGGCAAAGAAGGCGTTGAAGTTAACGATGCTCCTGGCTTCGCTGCTAACCGTGTCGTTATTCCGATGCTGAACGAAGCTTGCTACGCTGTTATGGAAGGCGTTGCTTCCATCGAAGGCGTAGATGCTGTTTGCCGCCTCGGCTTCAACCATCCGATGGGACCATTGGAACTCTGCGACCTTATCGGTAACGATATCGTTCTCCATGTTATGGAAGTTCTTTATGATGGTTTCGGCGATCCAAAATATCGTCCGTGCCCGCTCCTCAAGAAATACGTTACTGCTGGTTACCTCGGCCGTAAGACTGGTAAAGGCTTCTACGACTACAGCAAATAATCGTTGCAGACTCATTTCTTAAGGAGGAAAAGACCCATGGCTTTTGAAAATATCATTTATGATTTGACAGACGGTATTGCTACTATTACCATTAATCGTCCGAAAGCTCTTAATGCTTTGAATAAAGCTACCGTTCAAGAAATTGAACAGTGCGTTGATCAGATTGCAACTGATAAAAACGTACAGGTAGTCATCATTACTGGTGCTGGCGACAAATCCTTCGTTGCTGGTGCCGACATCAAGGAAATGGCTCCGTATGGACCTTCTGAAAGTGCTGACTGGGCTGCATATGGTGCTGCTGTCATTACGAAAATCGAAAAATTGCCGCAACCTGTTATCGCTGCAGTAAACGGCTTTGCACTCGGCGGCGGTTGCGAAATCTCTATGGCTGCTGACTTCCGGTATTGCTCCGAAAACGCTGTTTTCGGTCAGCCTGAAGTAGGCTTAGGCATTATCCCTGGCTTCGGTGGCACACAGCGTCTTGCTCGTCTTGTTGGTATGGGCGCAGCAAAAGAAATCATCTACAGCTCCAAGAACATTAAAGCTGACGAAGCATATCGTATTGGCCTCGTTAACAAAGTTGTTCCTCAGGCTGAATTGATGGCGGAAGCTGTTAAAGCTGCTAAGAAGATCCAGAAACAGGGTCCTGTAGCTGTACAGATTGCTAAAAAAGCTATCAACAATGGTATCAATACAGATATCATCACTGGTCTTGCATTTGAAAGCAATGTATTCGGACTTTGCTTCGCAACGAAAGACCAGAAGGAAGGCATGCAGGCCTTCATGGAAAAACGTAAACCTGAATTCAAAGGTGAATAATCTTTAATTCATTTTTACAACGAATGCTAGAAAAATAGGAAAACGTGCCGAAGGAAACTCCGGCACGTTTTTTTCAGAAGGGACGAAGCAGTTTTCAGTTGATAAATCTGTCGTGGAAACATGCAAGGCAGTGGTAAAATAGGCCTTTACAGAGTAGGGCCTTTATAGTATAATAAATTGTCGTACGAGTGCCAGGTGACTCGAGTCTCCGACGATCACGTAGCACTTAGCGAATGTTTAGTAAATGGAGGAATGAAACATGTTAAGCGTAGAAGAAAAGAAAGACATTGTAGCCAAATTTGGTGCCAACGAAAACGACACGGGTTCCCCGGAAGTACAGATTGCTCTCCTTACGAGCCGTATCTTATACTTGACGGAACATCTCCGTAGCCACAAAAAAGACCATGCATCTCGCCGCGGCCTTTTGAAGCTCGTTGGTCAGCGTCGTAACTTGCTCGCATATTTGCAGAAGCATGACCTCGACCGCTATCGTGCAATTCTCGAAAAATTGAATTTGCGTAAATAATTCGCAACCATGGGGCTGGTGTGTATACATCAGCCTCTTTTTACAGAACGAATGTTTAGGAAAGACAGGTTGGAGGTTATAGGTAAGTGGCGAAGACTTCGCTCTTTACCTATGACCTACAGCCTGTGAATATAGTACACCTTTCAAGGAGGAAACAGAATGGAAAAACAGGTATTCCAAATGGATTTTGCCGGCCGTCCTTTAGTCATTGAAGTAGGACAGCTTGCAAAACAGGCTAGTGGTGCTGCCTTGGTTCGCTATGGTGATACGGCAGTATTTGTTACGGCCACAGGTTCGAAAGAAGCTCGTGAAGATGCAGATTTCTTCCCGTTGACCGTTGATTATGAAGAAAAAATGTATTCTGTCGGTAAAATTCCCGGTGGCTTTATTAAACGGGAAGGCAAACCGCCCGAATCGGCAACGCTCTTTGCCCGCCTCATCGATAGACCTATCCGGCCGCTTTTCCCGAAGACCTATCGTCACGATGTGCATGTGGTAGCGTATGATTTTTGCGTAGACCATGATAATGCACCGGAAATTGCGGCTATGATTGGTGCATCTGTATCACTATGCATGTCTCATATTCCTTTTGCCGGCCCGATTGCCGGTGTTCGCGTTGGCCGTGTCGATGGTGAACTCATTATCAACCCGACGGTGGAACAGAGCGAAAAGAGCGATATGGATATTTGTGTGGCTGGTACGCGTGATGCCATCCTCATGGTCGAAGGCGGTGCGAAGGAAGTTCCAGAATCGGATATCCTCGACGCAATCATGTTCGCTCATGAAGAAATCAAAAAGGTCGTAGAATTCCAGCTCGGCTTCTTGCCACAGATCAGTGTTCCTAAGCAGGAATTTGTCGAAAAAGAACCGCCAGCTGATATTGTAGAAGCCGTTCACGAATACGGACAGGCTAAGATGAAAGAAGCTATCTGCGATGCTGATAAAATGGCCCGCGAAGAAAAGATGAATGCCGTTGAAAACGATATTTATGAACATTTTGCAGACATTTATCCAGAAAATCAAGATGACGTTGCGCAAATCACGCAGAAGATGATCAAGGAAATTGTTCGTCACATGATTGCTGTAGACAAGATTCGCCCAGATGGCCGTAAACTCAATGAAGTACGTCCTGTCAGCTGCGAAGTGGGCCTTTTTAAACGGACTCATGGTACGGGCCTCTTTACACGTGGCCAGACTCAGGTATTGAGTTTCTGCACGTTGGCACCTCTTTCAGAACAGCAGCACATCGATGGCGTCGGTCTTGAAACCGATCGTCGTTACATGCATCATTATAATTTCCCGAGTTTCTGCGTCGGTGAAACGAAGTCGTCCCGCGGTCCTGGACGTCGTGAAATCGGTCATGGCAAGCTGGCAGAACGGGCTCTTACGCAGGTTATGCCGAGTGAAGAAGAATTCCCGTATGCTATCCGCGTCGTATCGGAAGTCCTTGAATCGAACGGCTCCAGCTCTATGGCTAGTACATGTGGCAGCACACTGGCTTTACTGGATGCAGGTGTACCGATTAAGGCTCCTGTGGCCGGCGTTGCTATGGGCCTTGTCACAAAAGGTGATGATTTCACTATCCTCACGGACATCCAGGGCATGGAAGATGCTCTTGGCGATATGGACTTTAAGGTCACCGGTACCATGAAGGGTGTTACGGCTATTCAGATGGATATTAAAATCAAAGGCCTTAGCCGGGATATTCTGGATCAGGCATTGAAGCAGGCACATGAAGGTCGAATCTTTATCATGGGTAAGATGCTTGAAGCCATCAGCGAACCGCGAAAGGAGTTGTCCCCTTATGCACCTCGTATCATTTCCATGCACATTGATTCTGATAAAATCCGCGATGTCATTGGGCCAGGCGGCAAGATGATCAAGCAGATTACAGAAGAAACGGGTGCAAAAATTGACATTGATGATTCAGGCCTCGTTTACATTGCATCTGTCGATGCAAAAGGTGGGGAAGCTGCGAAGGATTGGATTGAAAAATTGACAAAAGACGTAGAAGTCGGCGCGACATATGTAGGTAAAGTTACGCGTATCATGAATTTCGGCGCCTTTGTCGAAGTGCTTCCTGGCAAGGAAGGCCTTGTCCATATTTCCCAGCTCGCAAAGGAACGCGTTGAAAATGTAGAAGACGTTGTACATGTAGGCGATGAAATCATGGTTAAGTGCGTAGAAATCGATGAAAAAGGTCGTGTCAACTTGTCGCGGAAGGCTCTTCTCGGCGGTGGTGACGGACCGTCTACTCGCAACCGCGGTCCCCGCAACGGTCATGGCCATCGGGATACCCGTCAGAAGTAGGTGGACTGATGAGAACGCGAGGATTTGAAGTCATTACGGCTTATGCGGATAAGGGGATTTCGATTCCTGAACGGAAAACGGCATCGAGCGCTGGCTACGATTTAGAAGCCGCTGCAGACGCCATTGTTCCGCCTAAGACGATTGCAGTCATTCCGACAGGTCTTAAAGCCTATATGGAAAAAGATGAATACTTGTCTATCTTCATTCGCTCCAGCCTGGCCTTTAAAAGAGGACTTATGCTGGCAAACAACACGGGTATCATTGACAGCGATTATTACAATAACCCTGATAATGAAGGCCATCTCATGATAGGCCTCTACAATACTGGCAGTGAAGCCATTACGATTCAGCGTGGCGAACGCATTGCCCAGGGGATTTTCATGAAGTATCTCACGTGTGATGACGATTGTGCTGAGGGAACACGCCTCGGTGGATTCGGCAGCACCGGCACGAAATAACAGGAAGCCCCAGGCTATGGTCTGGGGTTTTTTCCGTAGAAAGGATGAAATGTATGAGTATTAGTATAGAAACACTGGTTTCTCGTAAAGAAATCATGACAGGCCGTGTCCTTCACGTTACCGTCGATACGGTGGAAATTGATGATGGTGCAGGTGGAGAAAAACAGACTGCTACAAGGGAAGCTGTGTGGCATCGTGGTGCCTGCGCCATCCTTCCGGTAACAGATGACGGGAAACTCATTTTAGTGCGGCAGTTCCGCTATGCTGCAGGAGAACCGATGCTTGAAGTCCCGGCTGGAAAAATTGAGGCTGAAGGTGAATCGCCAGACAGCTGTGCCGAACGGGAATTAGAAGAAGAAACGGGGTATACTTCGTCATCTATCAAACCGCTAGGCTTCGTATACACGTCGCCGGGGTTTTGCAATGAACGCATTTACCTGTATTTGGCAACAAACCTGAAAAAAGGTCACCAACATCTCGATGCTGACGAGTTCATGAATCTTGAATATTATACAAAAGAAGAAGTAGCCTCTCTTATTCAGGACAATGCTATTGTCGATGCCAAGACGATTGCGAACTTCCAGAAAGCCTTGCCCTATTTGAAATAGAAAAAAATCGACCGCCTGGTCGATTTTTTTTCATCTTTCGTAGGAAATTCAAAAAGGTGCCTTCAAGAGGCGCAATTGAATCTGCCCAAGGCTGTTGCCTTGCCGGAGTGCTGGACTAAACTATATTTTTGCTCCTTTTTTTGCTATAATTAAATGTCGTAGATTATGGGAGGGTAATATGTTTGGTGTCATTGTTAACGGTGTGACAGCGGCTTTAGGAGCCGTTGTCGGTGCAGTAGTACGGAAAGGGCTGCCTAAAAAATATACAGATGCCGTCATGGCAATCATTTCTCTTTGTACGCTCATTATGGGCATTCAAGGAGCTGTAAAAACAGAGAACATGCTCTTGATGCTGGCCAGCATCCTAATAGGTGGTCTCATTGGCACGGCGATTGGCATTGATGCCGCCATGAATCGTTTAGGCATGTACGTGAAGAAACGATTTCTCAAGAGCGATGATTCAACGTCTATGGAAGGACTCATTATGTTGTCTATTTTACAAATTACCGGTGCCATGGCGATTTTAGGACCGATTCAGGCAGCCTTTGGAAATGACGATCTCTTGCTTTTTAAAAGTGTTCTCGACACGATTTCTGCTTTTATATTTGGTACCATTTACGGTGCTAGTGTCGCCTTTGTGGGTGTAGCCAATATTGTATACGAAGGAATCTTTTTCTTCTTGGCTGTATTCTTCATGCCTATTATGACGCCAGAAGTCATCAGAGAGCTCAATGCTGTCGGGAACGTCCTGCTCGTGGCACTGGCATTGAATATGCTGAACCTCACTAAGATAAAGGTAGCCGACTTACTACCGGCCATGTGCATTCCCATCCTATATTATACAGTTATCGCATAAATCATCATAACGGAAAGTAGAGTTTGTATGCAGTTACTTAGAATGGAATTAAAAGGATTTAAATCCTTTGCAGATAAAACAGTACTGACTTTTGATAAAGGTATAACTGCCATTGTCGGACCCAATGGCAGTGGTAAGAGCAATATCTCTGATGCTATCCGCTGGGTCATGGGGGAACAGAATATTCGTCAGCTCCGCGGGCAGCGGGCCGAGGACATCATTTTTTCTGGTACAGAGAAACGGCGCCCGCAAGGCGTTGCGGAAGTATCCCTTTTTTTTGATAACAGGGATCATCAGCTGGATATTGAATATGATGAAGTTGCCATTACGCGACGTATCTTTCGTTCTGGTGAAAGTGAATTTTATATCAACAAAAAACCTTGTCGCTTAAAAGATATACATTTTCTCTTTGCTGATACGGGTATCGGTCAGGATTCTATGGCTGTCATCGGACAGAACCGGGTCGATCGCATTTTAAACAGTAAGCCCGAAGAACGGCGCATCATCTTTGAAGAGGTGGCCGGAATCAGTCGCTATAAGACGCGAAAGCAAGAAGGGCTGCGGAAAATAGCGGAGACAGATCGGAATCTAGAACGTATCCATGACATGATGAGCGTTCTCGAAGAACAATTGACACCGATGAAAGAGCAGGCTGATAAGCTCCGGCAATTCCGGGGGCTTGACAGCGAACGTATTTCGTATGAAGGGACGTTGGCATTGCAGGAACTGCGCAACGCGGAACGACTTCTGTCAAAGGTGGAACATGTTCGCCTGAGTGCGCTGGTGGAACAACAGACCGCATCAAAATCCTTAGAAGATAAGGCAGCCCAGCGTCACGCTGTCATGGCAGCGATGGAAGCGGAAAATGCCCGGCTTCAGGAAATTGACGATGCTGCATTGAAAGCGCACAGAGAATTAGATAGTCTCAAAAGTCGCTACGACGCTTTTGCATCACGCCAACGGGAACTGAACGATTCCCTGATGCAGTTGGAACAGGAAACAAACGTCATGGCAGAAAAACAGGCGCGGGCGGTACAGCAAAAGCAGGAACTGAATCAGCAACTGGAACGACGCCAACGGGAACTGGAAGCTACCACCCAGGGCTTTCAACTGACACAGGATTTATATGGTCAGGCCGAAGAAAAGGCAAAAGCAGCTGCTGATGCATTAGAACAAGTTCATTCCCGGAATGCTGAAAAAGAACAGCGCATCTTTATCTTACATCGTGATATTGATGATCTCCAGCGGCGCCTTGATGAAAACAGGACGCATGCAACGGAGCTGGAAGAAGAACAAGCCAAACAGAGTGTGACACTGGACAAACTCAAAAAGGAATACGAACACGTAACCCAAGAACTAGATGGTCTCCGTCGTGCTGCTGATGCGGCGAGTACAGCCAACGAAGCGGCCGTAGCTCATAAGGAGACGGCAGAAAAATCGCTTGTCCAGATCGAACGGGAATATCGCCGTCTACGCGGTCAGGCGGCAGCACAAGAACAGCGTATCCGCGTTCTCGAAGGAATGGAACAGGACCATGAAGGTGTCGGTCGGGCTGTCAAGACCGTATTGGGGGCTGCTACGTCGTGGCGTGCAGGTATCGAAGGCATTGTAGGGGAACTTTGTGTCATTCCATCAGCGTACGCGACGGCAATAGATATTGCTTTGGGCGGAGCATCGCAATATGTCGTAACTGATAATGAAGGTACGGCAAAAGCTGCCATTGCATATCTAAAAGAACGCCGTGCAGGGCGGACGACATTCCTGCCTGTTGAAACCGTGCGGGAACGGAATCGGACACGGGATGAAGAAATGGCTGCAAACGAAACAGGCATACTCGGTTTTGCCAGTGACCTTATTTCGTATGAGCCACGGTATGGACGTATATTTTCGTCCCTTTTAGGAAAGACGTTGCTTGCAGAATCTATGGATACGGCTTCCTTAGTAGCCCGTAAGTATCACCATCGTCTTCGCATCGTCTGCTTGGACGGGACGCAGTTCAACGCTGGCGGCTCTTTGACCGGTGGCAGTCATAAGAGTAAAGAAGGATCGTTCATCAGTCGTCGGGCAGCCCTTATGGATTTAAGAGAAGAGGCAAAAAAGACGCAAAGCCAAATCGAGGCCCTGACGGAACGGGGCAAGGTGCTGCGCAGTGAAGCCGATACGGCAGCCCTTGAAGCAGCAGTGCAACTCGATGCCATGCACGAAGCAAAACTATCCCTTGAAAAGGCGCAATGGCGTGCCGAAGATTGTCAGAAGGAAATGAAACGACTGACAGATTCGACATCTTCTTCCACCAATCGTCTTGATGAAGTGCTGGACGAACGGACGAAAATCCAACAGGCGTTGGCACAAAAAACAGAAGATCTTGACGGATTGATGGAAACGCAGTCTGAGGATACAGCGCTTCTGGAAGATAAACGCCAAAAAGCCCAAATAGCATTGGAACAATGCCGCCGTGAGTTGACGGAACGGCAAGTGGCATTGGCTACGCTTACAGAACAAATTCATCACGTCCAGGAACAAATCGAACAGTCCCGAGAACTGGCAGAGCAGACCGATGCCGATGCAGCCCGTTTAAAAGAACGCCATGAAGGCATGACGGCTCGTTTGACCGAAACGAAAACACTTCTTGCAGATTTAACCGTACATATTGGTCAGAAGGAAACGGAAGCAACGCAGAAAGACGATGAAAAGAACGTTTTTTATGAAAAAAGGGATACCCATTTTAAACAGAGTCAAAAACTTGAAGAAGAGTTGGCATCCCTGCGTGAGGAGTTGCAACAATGGAACGAAAAGGTCCACAGCGCGGATGTACAGCTTGAAAAATACAAAGGCGAGATTTCTCGTGGCGAAGAACGCCTGGCACGGCAGGGCTTGACTCGTCAGGAAGCTATGGAACGGCGACGCGATGGCTCTTTAAAAGAATTGAATGCCAAAGTCGCTGCACTCCATGAAGCCATTGCCGCATTAGGGCAAATCAATCCCAATGCCGATGTCGAATATCAGAATGCCGTAGATAAGCAGGAATTTTATCATACCCAGTGTGATGATTTGCTGGAATCGAAGAAGCGTCTCGAAACGGTAGTAGCTGAAATCGACGAAGCCATGTCCACACAGTTTGCCAAAGGGTTTAGCGAAATCGGCATTCATTTTCAGCGTATTTTCAGTCAGCTTTTTGGAGGTGGGACAGCCCATCTGTCACTTACGGATACAAAAGATGTTCTGCAGGCAGGTGTTACCATCCTCATCCAGCCGCCGGGAAAGAAACAGCAACCGCTGACACTCCTCTCCGGTGGTGAACGGGCTCTTACGGTCATTGCTCTTTTACTGGCGTTTCTGGCCTATCATCCGGCACCGTTTGTCTTATTCGATGAAGTGGATGCGGCCTTGGATGAAGCCAATGTCATCCGTATGGCCCGATATATGAAAAATTATAGCGGTACGACGCAATTCATCGTCATCACGCACCGTCGCAAAACTATGGAAGCGGCCCATACGCTACAGGGCGTGACCATGGAAGAGAAAGGTGTATCCCGCTTATTGACTGTTAAAGTAGATGAAGTATTACAGAAAGGAACATGATTATGGGATTTTTTTCTAAACTTCGAAAAGGGCTGGAAAAGACGAAAGGCTCTCTCTTAAAAAATATTGAAACCGTTGTGCGTGGCTATGCCCGCATCGACGAGGATATGTACGACGACCTGGAAGCCGTCATGCTGACTGGTGATATTGGTGTAGAAACGACAGAATATCTTCTTGACCAGATTCGCGTCGGCGTCAAGAGCCGTGACATCAAAGATGGCAACGATGTCGTGCCTTATCTGGAATCGTGCATTGTCAAGCTTTTGCAGGAAAATGATGAACCCGTTCCCGATACGACCGGTACGACGCGGGTCATCTTTATTGTCGGTGTCAATGGCGTCGGAAAGACGACGACTATCGGCAAGCTGGCTAAATACTACAAAGAGCAGGGCTTATCTGTCATGATGGCTGCAGGGGATACATTCCGTGCTGCGGCATCGGATCAACTTACGATTTGGGCAGAACGGACCGATGTGCCTATCATCAAGCATCAGGAAGGTGCTGACGCAGCAGCTGTCGTATTCGATGCGACGGCATCGGCAAAAGCCCGTCATATCGATGTTCTCTTAGTCGACACGGCTGGACGGCTTCACACAAAATCGAATCTTATGGAAGAATTGCGCAAAATGGCTCGTGTCGCAGGAAAGAATATTGACGGCGCTCCCCAGGAAACACTTCTTGTCCTGGATGCGACAACCGGACAGAATGCTGTCAGCCAGGCCAAGCTCTTTGGTGACGTCGTGCCCCTTACGGGTGTCGTCCTGACAAAACTTGACGGAACGGCAAAGGGTGGCGTCATTTTATCGGTAAAACGAGAACTCGGTGTTCCTGTACGCTGGGTTGGCGTCGGTGAAGGCGTAGATGACTTGCGGCCATTTGATGCGGCACAATTTGCCGATGCATTATTTGACCGTAATATAGAAGAACGCGAAGAGGAAGAAGGGTAAGCATATGTTCGTAGGCAATATTAAGCAGTGGCAGGAAGATGTCAAGTCGGCATCGCCACATGTGACGCAATGGATTGAATTTCTGGCTCATCTCGACGTGCACAACCTGAAACCGGGCCGGCATGAGATTGACGGCGTCAACTATTTTAACGTCGATGATTCTGTGACAGCTCCGAAGGAAGAACGAAAAATTGAAGCCCATCGGGATTATATTGACATCCAGTTTATCGTAGACGGCGAAGAAGTGATTCAGCATCATCCCTTGTGTGACCTCAAAGCCCCTGTTGAATCGTATCCGGAACGGGATTGTTGGTTTTACGATGGCAATAGCGACGAAGAAACGGCCGTCGTCATGACCAAGGGCACATATGCCATCTTTTGGCCTGCTGATGGTCATCGTGCTCTTTGTGCACCAACGGGTATTCCAGGCAAAGTCCGGAAGGTCATTGTGAAAGTTCATATCTAAAGGGAGGAGACCTACATGGACACACAAGGTGTAGCTCTAAAAAAATTAACTGTTACGGCTCTTTTTATTGGACTTGGCGTTCTCCTGGCACCGCTTGTATCCTTTCCTCTGGCAGGAGCCCGGGTGTTTCCACTTCAGCATTTGATAAATGTCCTTTTAGCCGTATTGCTCGGCTGGCGGTATTCTGTATCAGGAGCATTCTGTATTTCATCCATCCGCATCGCCTTTGGTGTAGGAACGGTTCTGGCGTATCCTGGCAGCATGATCGGCGCCTGGCTTTCCGGAGTCCTGTATAACAGGACTCACTCCATTTGGGGTGCTGTCATAGGCGAAATCATAGGTACTGGCATCTTAGGTGGTTTGATTGCCTATCCGGTAGCAGCGTTCATCCTCGATTCTAAGGCAGTTGCGTTATGGGCATTTGTCGTCGCCTTTTTACCGAATACGATTATCGGTGCTCTTGGCGCAGCCGTTTTGTATACACTACTTCCTCTTCAAAAGATTGCTGATGGAATGCTGAAAAAGTAATTGCTTTGGAAATGTAACGATTTTGTGACATTCTACCCTTCTGTATTGACTATTAGAAGAAGGTATATTAAACTATAAATTGGTACTGAGTTTTCTGTTTGAGTTTTACTAATAAAAGTTGGGGGAATTCATGGGTAAAGAAATCAATTCTGTATTGCGAGACAATATACTATTGGCGGCTCTTGACGAGTTAGAGAGTCATGGTCCTGAATTTCATATGGATGATTTAGCACGGCGGCTTCATATCAGTAAACGTACGATTTATGAATATTTTCCGTCGAAGTATGATGTCATAGAACAGACACTTGTGAAGCTGGCTATTGGCGTCTTAAAACGACATGAAGAATTGGTAGCTAATGAATCCATGACTTTTGAAGAAAAGCTAAATGCTTATTTTTCTACGAATCCCGTGACGAACAAAGTGTTTTCTATGCGCAAGGCAAAACAGATTTTTACGAAAGTTCCTAAAATTTGTGACGTCCTGGAATCATATGCAGTTCAAGATTGGAAGCTATTGGAACAAATCTTCCGCCAAGCCCATTCCAGTGAAGAGTTTATTGATTTCGATACTTCACTGCTCATGCACATGTTACGGAGTGCTTCTGAAGGCGTACTTGATTATGTAGAGAAAACCGATTGTGATTACTCATATCCTGAATATATGCAACGTTGTATTCGCATCATCGTCTATGGAATAAAAAAAGACAGGAGGTCTGTATTGCATGATACAAAAAAATAAGTTGTTCAAAGTAAGCGTGGCTGTCCTTACAGTTGCAGCTTTATTAGCCGGTTGTGGGGCGGATAAGTCAACACAAAAGGGTGCTGTCTCCGTTAATACGTATAAAGTCAGTGCTGAGGATATGCCCGTTGCTGCCGAATACAGCGGTACCATTGTGGCAACCGATAAGGTACCGGTTCAGGCCAAGGTATCGGGACGTATTGTGGAAAAATATGTTCAGGGTGGTGAAGATGTTACGGCAGGTCAGGCCTTGTTCCGCATTGATAGCCGTACCTATGATGCGGCACTTGCCCAGGCTAAGGCAAATCAGGCACAAGCAGCAGCAAATTTAGCCAACCAACAGGTTAATTTGCACCGTTATGAAGTGCTCGCAGCACAAGGCGCGATTTCACAACAGACATATATGGATCAGCAGGCAGCAACGGATCAGCAGGCAGCTGTCGTAGATGCCAATGCTGCCCAGGTAGATGCAGCTCAGGATAATGTCGATGATACCATCGTATATGCACCGTTTTCTGGCAAGTTGAACGTCGATGATGTAGCTGTAGGTACGTATGCTACGGCTGGTTCAACGGCACTCGTAACCATTTCGACGACCAATCCCGTTTATGTGGAATTTACATTGAGTGAATCGGAATATCTCCAGATGTCGAAGCAGGCTGGAGAAGATGGCAGCAATTGGGGCGATCATCTGTATCTGCGCTTAAGCGATGGTACTACATATCCTTATGAAGGCCATATTACACAGGTTAACCATGGTATGGATGGCTCTTCTGGATCCATCGTCATAAAGGCTGTCTTTGACAATCCCGATAACTTGCTGATTCCTGGGTTATATGCGACTGTCGTTGCAGACCAACAGATTCACAAGAATGCCATTGCCATTCCGCAGCGGGCTGTACAACAGACCTTGGGTAAGTATTATGTTTCTATTATCGACGATAATGGCCAGCTTCAGACAAAAGAAGTTACGCCTGGTCAGAAAGTAGGTAATTTCTGGATCATTACATCCGGTATTTCTGATGGCGATACGGTTATTGTCGATGGGTATCAAAAAGCTAAGGGAGCCACACTTGATCAGCACTTGCTGACAAAGGCGGATATAGATAGTGATAATGCCGATACTAGTTCTAACTCGACGAATTAAGGAGGCAATACTGTGATATCAAAGTTTTTTATTGATAGGCCTATATTTGCCATCGTCATATCTCTAGTCATTTCTATTCTTGGCGTTTTATCGATGATGACATTGCCTGTTGCAAAATATCCAAATGTTACGCCACCGCAGGTTCGCGTATCAGCTAATTATACAGGTGCTAATGCTCAGGTTATCAGTGATACCGTTGCCAGCGTTATTGAACGTCAGATGATTGGTGTCGATGACCTGGATACTCTTGAAAGTTCAAGTAATGATAGTGGATCCTATTCCTTAACGGCACAGTTTGAAACGGGATCCAATGATGATATGGATACGGTCAATACACAGAACCGTGTCAGTCAGGTTCAGTCTACATTGCCTTCTGAAGTAACGTCGACAGGTGTTACGGTACAGAAATCCACGAGTTCTACGGCAATGGTATTTTCCTTGTATTCTCCTAATGGGACATACGATCAGACTTTTATGAAAAACTATGCCACACAGTTCTTCATGGATGCATTGAAGTCTGTATCCGGTGTAGGTAACGTCCAGGAATTTGGTTCTGACTATGCTATGCGTATCTGGCTCAACCCGATGAAGATGCGTATCCTCAACGTGACACCGACGGATGTCATTTCTGCCATCCAGTCTCAAAACGTTCAGGCACCTGTTGGTACAGTAGGGGCACAGCCGACACCGAATAATCAGGTATATCAGTATACCATGCGTACAGATGGTCGTCTTTCGACGGCAGATGAGTTTAAAAAAGTTGTCGTCCGCACCAATAGTGACGGTACGATGGTACGTGTTGGTGATGTTGCGGATGTGAGCCTCGGTCAGAAAGATTATTCTGTCACTGGCGAATATAAGGGACAAAATGGTGCTTCCTTCATGGTCAGCCTGACATCTGATGCTAATGCTATGCAGACCGTATCTGGTGTCAATAAAGTGTTAGAAGAAGCAGCAAAATCATTCCCTCAGGATATGAAATACGCTGTCGTCTACGATAGTACAAAATTCGTTTCCGCTTCCGTTGAAGAAGTTATCATCACCTTTATTGAAGCACTGCTCCTCGTTGCGTTCATCGTATATCTGTTCTTACAGAGTGGTCGGTCTACACTAATTCCGTTGATCGCCGTTCCTGTATCGTTGCTCGGGACGTTTGCGTCCTTTAAGGTTCTCGATTTCTCAATCAATACATTGACCTTATTCGCCATGGTATTGGCTATTGGCCTTCTCGTCGATGATGCTATCGTCGTCATAGAAGCTGTCGAATATGAAATTAAATATAATGCTAAAGGGCCGCGGGAAGCTACCATCATTGCCATGCAGAACGTACAGAATCCGGTTATCGGTGTTGCCTGTGTTCTGGCTTCGGTTTTCATTCCTGTCGGCTTCCTCAGTGGCATGAGTGGCATATTGTATCGTCAGTTTGCGTTTACCATAGCCATTTCAGTTGCTATTTCCGCCTTTGTAGCGTTGACATTGACACCGGCCTTGTGTGCCTCTATCCTCAATATTCATAAGGATACAGATAATCCGAAGGGAATCTATAAATTCTTTACCCGGTTTAATCTGGCATTTGAACGATTGATTAACTGGTATGGTTTCCGGCTGGCTCAATTGCAAAAACATCTGAAAGCATGTGTTGCCTTTATTGTCATATTGTGTGCCATTTCAGCAAGTGTTTTCTACGTTATGCCGACAGGATTTGTGCCGTCTGAAGACAGCGGATTCGTTATGGCAACGACGACACTACCGGAAGGTACCTCACAAAGACAGACCCAAAAAATTGCAGACCAGCTCAGCAATTGGCTGAAAGAACAGCCGGGTGTCAGCAGTTATATGAATATTACTGGCTTTAGTATCCTTTCAAACGGTCAGAAACCGAATGCCATCACCACCTTTATTGGCATGAGCGATTGGAAGGAACGGCCGACAAAAGATTTGTCTGTTGATGCATTAGTAGGTAAAATGATGGCTTATGGTGCCCAGATCCCACAGGCTACGGTTGTAGCAATGAACCCGCCACCTATCGATGGCATGGGGACATCTTCAGGATTTACGATGCAGTTGGAAAACCGTGGAAGCCATACGACGGCAGAGTTGAATGAAATGGCCCAGAAAATCATTGGCGCAGCCCGCCAACGTCCGGAAATTGCGTCCGTGTATACTGGGTTTGCTGCAGATACGCCTGGGTATAGCCTTGATATTGACCGCGATATGGTCGCTCGCCAAGGCGTCGATATTAGCTCACTCTATACAGCGTTACAAGCATATTACGGCTCCTATCAGATTAATGATTTCACTATCTTTGGCCGTAACTTCAAGGTGGTCATCCAGGCAGCACCGGAATTCCGTCAGACTATTGATTCTGATGCGCATATGTATGTACGCAACAGCAATAATGAACTGGTACCGATTTCAAACTTCGTCCGTCCGAAGTCTATCGGTTCTGCATCTATCTTGACACGTTTTAACGATTATCCGGCTATCAGTATTCAAGGTTCGCCAGCAGATGGATATAGCTCTGGCGATGCTATCAATGCTATGAAAGAAATTGCTGACGCCACCTTGACGGATGGTTTTGCCTATGAATGGAGCGGCATGAGCCGTCAGGAAATTAAGGCAGGCAATCAGACCGTCTATGTCTTTGCGTTAGCCATTCTCTTCGTTTTCCTCGTATTGGCAGCGTTGTATGAAAGCTGGAAGGTACCATTTGCCGTACTTTTCAGTATTCCAGCTGGTGTATTTGGCGCCGTTGTATTTGCTCATCTGTTCAGTCAGACCAACAACATTTACTTCCAGATTGGTCTGCTGGCTGTTATTGGCCTGGCGGCTAAGAATGCTATCCTTATCATCGAATATGCGAAGGTGCGTGTCGATGAACGAGGGATGGATCCTGTATCGGCTGCTATTGAAGCGGCAAAGATTCGTCTCCGTCCAATCATTATGACATCCCTGGCATTCGTTGTAGGGTCAATTCCATTGGCTACGGCAACAGGAGCTGGTGCTGCTTCCAGAACTACCATGGGGATTACTGTTGTATTTGGGACATCGATTGCTACTATTATCGGTGTGTTCCTCATTCCGATGCTGTTCATTATCGTTGAAAACTTTGGTGGTGCTAAAAAGATTCTCCACAGGAGTAAATAGAAGTAATACTATTAAAGGCTGTAGTGCAGGTATAACTTGTGCTGCAGCCTTTTTTCTAGGGGGATAATCATGTATACATGATTTTTTCTTGCCCCTGTTTCTTTGCTATGATAAGATAAAATCAATATATACATCAATAGGAAGGCGATTGTACATGAATGCTTATGAAAGTACTATGAATTTTACACGCCGTGCCGTTTGGGCTCAGATTGATTTGGATGCGGCTGCTCACAATATGCGTCAAATACGAAAACTCGTGGGACCGGATGTGCGTATCGCTGCAGTCGTCAAGGCCAATGCATACGGTCATGGGAGCGTTGAACTGGCCCGCACGTTTGCTGAAAATGGAGCAGATTGCTTTGCCGTATCAAGCCTGGATGAAGCTGTTGAATTACGGCGATATGCCCTTATAAAGAATGAAATCTTTATTCTTGGCCATACGGATGCCCGCCGCACAGAAGAATTATTGAATTTCGATATTGAACCGGCTGTATTCAATTTAAAAAACGCAGAATTCTTTTCTAAAGAAGCGCAACACATGGGAAAGACCTTACACGTTCATATTGCCATCGATACAGGCATGAGCCGCATTGGTTTTCCTGCCGATGAAGAAAGCGTTGCCGTCATCAAGAAAATTGCCTCCCTGCCATGTATTGAAATACGCAGTATGTTTACCCATTTTGCCGTATCCGATATTAAAGATAAAACCTTTACGAGAGAACAATATCGTCGCTTTGAGTGGATAGGCCAACGACTGGAGCAGGAAGGCGTGACCATTCCGTGGCGCCATTGTTGCAATAGTGCAGCCACGCTGGAATTGCCAGAATTCCATTGCGACATGGTACGGCCTGGCATTATCATGTATGGCTGTGAACCGTCATCAGAAGTCGACATTACGCCATTTGACCTGAAACCCGTCATGTCCCTGCGCTGTTGCATTGCCCATGTCAAATTGATAGACCCTGGCGCCACCGTCAGCTATGGTCGCCATTTCAGGGCCACATCGCGGCGTAAAATTGCTACCCTCCCCGTAGGCTATGCTGATGGCTATTCGCGTATCCTCTCGGGCAAAGTAGATGTGCTGTACCATGGCCATCGCGTTCCACAAGTAGGCTCTATCTGCATGGACCAATGCATGATCGACGTTTCCGGTGAAGCCGGTGTCCACGCCGGCGACGAAGTCGTTCTCTTTGGCCAGCAAGGCCAAAGCTTCATACCCATTGAAGAAATCGCTTCTGCCTGTGGCACCATCAACTACGAAATCATGTGCAACATCTCCCGTCGCGTTCCGCGAGTCTATATGAAGCACGGTCAGGTCGTCGGAAGAGAAGAATACCTCTTTGATAAGCCGTAACGAGTGGAAACGGAATATATTGATATGTCATGAAAACATATACCTATCGTTGACGCTTGGAAAATTAAAAGAGCTAGAAATGTTTATATAGGCATTTATGGCTCTTTTTTTGAATATGAAAAAGAGTCATCTAAAAGCTTAAACGATTCGGAGTGCGTGCTAAAGCAGAGGATGTTCTTGGTTGTTGTTTTACTAATTTGAAAATCTTTTTGTACGTAGTACATAGAGGTTTTGGAGGTCCTGCTGTAATATCATTTCATGTAACCATGTTATAGAACAAAATATATAAAGTATAACAGATGCAGAAGATACAATGAATAAAATCAAAAAATTTGATATAAGAAAGATTGTTAAGTAATTTGTGAGACTTTAAATATATATAATCTGTCAAAAATCTGTAAACTATTAAAATTTTCCAATGATACGTTAATGTTAGTGTAAAATAATTGTGGGAAAATTTTAATGCACTAAAGAGAACAAAAAGAGAAGGAACTCCTTGTTGTATAATATAGTTAGAAATACCACAATACAAAAGGAGGCCTTCTCATACCTAGCATACAACAATTTTCCAATGTTTGCACAGATTTTTTTAATGAAGTGCTTCAGAAAATATTGTCACATGACATATCATTGCCTCAAGTAAGTCAAAAGTTG